>ERZ780212.77-NODE-77-length-101086-cov-12.262424_pt1 | contig 101086 bp, 75 predicted proteins | sample MGYA00511364_ERZ780212 | MGnify/ENA primary metagenome ERZ780212 (study PRJEB29588, sample SAMEA2147991) | human gut metagenome | biome: human gut; feature: human-associated habitat; material: faeces | place: Denmark | collected 2008/2010 ... | reverse complement strand
GTACCGCTGTACTCCAACCTTTGTTAACCTTAAATCTAATACTATGAAAAACACAGTGCAAAGATACGCACTTCCGCCAACGTTGCAAATATTTCCGCCCTAAAACTGTGTTTTATAACATGTTTTAAATGTTAGGTTGTTAAATTTAAGATAAACGCGCGCTTCGCACCCGGTGCCCGCCTCTCTTTCAACCCCATTTTCCAATCTGTTTCCAACCCATCCTCCCGACCGGAAAAATTCTACCGCTTAGACGGACGAGTCCTACGAATAGAATCGGATGGCTTAAGCGGTAGGATTGCAGGACGCAAGCCGTAGTGTTTCTTTGTGTTTTTAATGCAGGTATTTTTTTTTTGAATGTTCGATTATTTGCGAATATCTGAAAAAAAACTACCTTTGCATGTATAACGGACTGAGTATGTATATAGAATTTGATAAGGACTATTTGCGAGAGCTTTATACGGAAGGAAAGACGAATGATAAGAAATACCGCTATCAGCCAGAGGTAATAAAAGATTATCAAAAGGTGGTTTTTGTATTGTTGTCGGCACAAACACTGTTAATGATTTGTTTCGTTACAATTCTTTGAATTATGAGGTTTTGCAAGGTGATAAAAAAGGTATTTCATCTGTTCGGATAAATCGTAAATATCGTCTTGAATTTACTGTTCGAGATATAATGGGAGAGCAAATAGTAACCGTGTGCCGTTTGTTAGATATTAGTAATCACTATAAATAACTGAGATTATGGAAACAGCAAGAAAAATTTATGCTCCGCACGAATTGCAACCGTCAGTGCCTATACATCCCGGTGAAATTCTTAGAGACGAATTGGAGGCGCGTGGGATGTCGCAAAGAAAGTTTGCCGATATCATCGGTGTTTCTTACTCTGTCCTTAACGAAGTGATAAACGGTAAACGTCCTATAACGACCGAATACGCACTGAAAATTGAGGCGGCTACAGGAACTCCTGCCTGTCTGTGGATAAACATGCAGTCTGCTTATAATATGCAGGTGGCACGCCGTGACAGCAGATTATCTGCAATTTTGGATAATATACGTAAGGCGGTTGCGGTTTTATAAGCAGGGACGGAAATGTCCCTCTACGAGTTCTGCTATAAATAGGGAGTGGAATCTATTATTAATTAAAACCATTATGTCTTATGAAAAAAGCAATTATTTCGGTGCTTTGCCTATTTCTTTTATTGGGACTGGGAACGACGGGATGCAAACAGGCCGATAAGACCGACACGCTCCTTACCGTGGATGTGAAAGCTGATTATCCGGAAAAGGAAGTGACCCTTCAGAAGTTTATGGACGTGGAATATATCCCGCTGGAAACGAACGATGAATTTGTGACGCAAGGTGCTGTAATGGCAATAGGCGATAAGTACATCTTGGTGAAAAACTACGCCAACGATGGGGATATTTATGTTTTCGACAGGGCAACGGGCAAAGGGATAAGAAAGATAAACAGAAAAGGACAAGGGGGTGAAGAATACCCTTTCATTGTCAGTGCTGTTCTGGACGAGGATAACGAGGAAATGTTTGTCAACTCTTCGCAAAAGATATTGGTGTATGATTTGTCCGGCAATTTCAAACGGAGTTTCAAACCCGTAGGAGGTGCTACTTATATGGATGTATTCAATTACGACAAAGACAATCTTATTTGTTATGATATGTCTGTATATTATAAAGACGGGGAAGAGAGGGATAAGGAATTTTATCACGCGGTCATATCGAAGCAAGACGGCAGTATTACGCGGGGGATTCCCATACCTTTCAAGACAGTAAACGCTCCTTATGTGCAGCAAGGGGATGTTGTAGCCGTGGCATCAGTGCGCTCGCTGATTCCGTGTCGGGATAGCTGGCTTCTTGTAGAAACCTCTTCCGATACGGTGTACAGTTATCAGCCTGAAAATAACCGGTTGACTCCTTTTCTTGTGAAGCAATCTTCGGGCGAACCTGAGGTGCTGATTACCATGGGCCCCGTAACAGAGCGTTATTGTTTTATCCGGACAATGGAAAAGAAGTTCGATGTTGCGAGTGGACGGGGATTCCCTGTTGCGGATCTGATGTATGACAAGCAAGAAGATGCCTTATTTAAACCAGTGGTTATCAACGCCGACTATACCGGGAAGCAGGAGGTGGACTTGACGCGCAATGTCGGGAATGGGGAGGTTGCCACCTATCAGGCTTTGGCGGCCGACGGGCTTGTGGAGGCATATACGGATAACGGGCTGAAAGGTGAGCTGAAAGAAATTGCCTCTACGCTGGATGAGGAATCTAATCCGGTTATTATGCTGATGAAGTATAAGAAATAGAAATTGTAAATACAATACTGGTCAAGACTATTAACGTACAGATACAGTTATGGGGGCAAGGGGGAGTATACGCTCCTGCTCGCACCAATAACAAATAAAAAACATAGGGGAAATAAAGAAGTTGGGCTACTCGGACTCGAACCAAGAAAAACAGGACCAGAATCTGTTGTGTTACCATTACACCATAGCCCAAAATCATGTCAGCGTGTCATCTTTTTGAAATGACGGTGCAAAGGTACAACTTTTTTGGAACAAACAAAGGTTTTTCGGCTTTTTTATGCGAAAAAACCGTTTAAAAACTTTGCAAAGGCAGTATTTTTCTAATAAAAGCATCTAAAAAATACAAAAAGAGCGAGAAAACATCGGCTTTCTTTCGTGAAATGCAGAAAAGCAAGTATCTTTGCCCCACTAACGATTTCAATTTTATTTAAGATTTAAGAAGAATGAACGAAACGAATACACTGGTAAAAAAAATAACGGAAGGCATTCAGGAAAAGAAAGGGAAAAAAATAATCATAGCAGACTTAACCGGCATTGAAGATACGATTTGTAAATATTTTGTAATATGTCAAGGGAACTCTCCTGCTCAGGTTCTTGCCATTACCGATTCGGTGAAGGAATACGTGAGAAAAGAAACGGGAGACAAGGTTTCTGCAGTAGAAGGAACACGGAACGCCCAGTGGGTAGCGATGGATTACAGCGACGTGATGGTTCATGTATTCTTGCCCGAAATGCGCGAATTTTATAATTTGGAACATTTGTGGGCGGACGCGAAACTCACGTCAATCCCTGATATTGATTAATTTTATTTTGAAGAACAAACTATGAATCAAACTCCTAACAACTCTGATAACAACCCGAACAAACCGAAAATCAACGTGCCGCGCCCTAACTTGACGTGGCTGTATGTGGTGATAGCGCTGGTTTTCGCATTCCTTTATTTCTCCAGCGACGGAGGCAGTATGAGCAAAGAGGTTTCTTATACTGAGTTTAAGGAAATGGTGAGCAAGGGGTATGCAAGCAAAATCGTTGCTTACGATAACAATACGGTGGAAATGTATATCAAGCCGGAACATATCGTCGATGTGTTTCAGAAAGATGCCTCGAAGGTGGGACGCAGCCCTGCCGTAAAAGTACAGGTAGGCTCGATAGAAACATTAGACAAGTTTTTGGACGAACAGACCGCCAAAGGCAACTTTACGGGCGATATTAACTATGACAAGAAGGGTGATTACCTCGGTGCCATCTTCTGGAACATCATGCCGATTGTGTTTTTCATCGGGCTGTGGTTCTTCCTCATGCGCCGCATGGGTGGAGGAGGAGGTGCAGGCTCGCCCGGAAATGTGTTTAACGTAGGACGGAGCAAAGCACAGCTCTTTGAAAAAGGAGCTAACCGGATTACGTTTAAAGACGTGGCTGGTCAGGCTGCCGCCAAGCAGGAGGTACAGGAAATCGTAGACTTCTTGAAACAGCCTCAGAAATATACCGAACTGGGTGGAAAAATCCCTAAGGGAGCGTTGCTTATCGGCCCTCCGGGAACGGGTAAAACCTTGCTGGCGAAGGCGGTGGCAGGCGAGGCGGATGTGCCTTTCTTCTCGATTTCGGGTTCCGACTTCGTAGAAATGTTCGTAGGTGTGGGAGCTTCGCGTGTCCGTGACCTCTTCCGTCAGGCAAAAGAAAAGTCGCCCTGTATCATCTTTATCGACGAGATAGATGCCGTGGGGCGTGCGCGTGGAAAGAACCCCAGCATGGGTGGTAACGACGAACGCGAAAATACGCTGAACCAGCTTCTTACCGAAATGGACGGTTTCGGCTCGAACAGCGGGGTGATTATTCTGGCGGCTACCAACCGTGTCGACATCTTGGACAAGGCATTGCTGCGCGCCGGACGTTTCGACCGTCAGATTTATGTTGATTTGCCCGACTTGAACGAACGAAAAGAGGTGTTTGGCGTACATCTCCGTCCGCTGAAGTTGGATAGTACCGTTGATGTTGACCTGCTGGCACGGCAGACACCGGGATTCAGCGGTGCAGATATAGCCAACGTATGTAATGAGGCTGCCCTGATTGCGGCTCGCCATCAGAAAAGTGCCGTAGGAAAAGAAGATTTTCTGGCTGCGGTCGACCGTATCGTGGGCGGATTAGAGAAGAAAACCAAAGTGATGACAGCCGACGAAAAGCGTGCGATAGCACTCCACGAAGCCGGTCACGCTACGATATCTTGGTTCTTGGAACATGCCAATCCGCTGATTAAGGTAACCATCGTTCCGCGCGGCCGTGCGCTCGGCGCAGCATGGTATCTGCCCGAAGAACGCCAGATTACCACCAAAGAACAGATGTTGGACGAAATGTGTGCCACACTGGGAGGACGTGCTGCCGAAGAGGTATTCATCGGACACATCTCTACCGGTGCCATGAACGACTTGGAGCGTGTTACCAAGCAGGCATACGGCATGATAGCCTACGCCGGCATGAGCGACCGCCTGCCCAACTTGTGTTATTATAATAACGACGAATACGCTTTCAACAAGCCGTATAGCGAACATACTGCTGAGGTGATAGACCAAGAGGTGCAGATGCTGATAAACGAGCAATATGCCCGTGCGAAAGCCTTGCTGAGAGAACATCAGGAGGGACATAACCAGTTGGCGCAGTTGCTGATAGAAAAAGAAGTCATTTTTGCTGAAGACGTAGAACGTATATTCGGTAAACGTCCGTGGGCGTCTCGTTCGGAAGAAATCATGGCGTTAGAGGCAGCAGACTCGAAGCCGGAGGCATTGCCCGAACCTTCTCAGCCGTCGGATGGTGACACGAAGGAAGAAGAACCGGAGAATACGCAAGAAGGCGGTGAAAAAGACATGAAAAAGTAACCATAAATATAAACGAAAGTGAAAAATAATTTCATCCAAAGAACAATAACGGGAATAGTTTTCGTTGCGGTATTGGTAGGGTGTATCTTGGGAGGTCCCATTCCGTTTACCATCCTGTTCGCCCTTATCTCTGCACTGACGATCCGAGAATTCGGAAGCATTGTCGGCAAAAGCGGTGAGGTGATAATCAACAAACCTATCTGTATGCTGGCAGGCGTGTTTTTGTTTTTTGGATTCGCTTACCTCGGCGTGGCGCCCGGCGATTCGTCGGTGTTGATACCCTACTTGTTTCTCGTCATTTACCTGCTGGTGAGCGAGCTTTATCTGAAGCGTAAGAATCCGCTGCATAACTGGGCGTACACCATGATGAGCCAGATGTATATCGCCTTGCCGTTTGCGCTGCTTAACGTGCTGGCTTTTCATACCAACGTAACCGGTAGCGCATCGGAGTATAATCCGATACTTCCCTTGTCTATCTTCATCTTCAACTGGGTGAACGATACGGGTGCTTACTGTACGGGCGTGTTGTTCGGTAAACACCGTCTGTTCGAGCGTATTTCTCCCAAAAAGTCATGGGAAGGTTCGATAGGCGGAGCAGTGTTCTGCGTGATAGCCGCATTCGTGATGGCGCATTTCTTCCCCTTCCTGAGTCTTGGCGTATGGGTAGGTTTAGGATTGGTTATCGTGGTTTTCGGTACGTGGGGAGATTTGACCGAATCGTTGCTGAAACGCACGCTGGGCATCAAAGACTCCGGTAATATACTTCCCGGACACGGCGGAATGCTTGACCGATTCGACAGTTCGCTCATGGCGATTCCCGCTGCCGTGGTTTACTTTTATATTATTTCATTGGTATAATAAAATTCCCTTGCAGTTCAACGCATCTGCAAGGGAATTTTGTATCTGTATGTATCCTGCCTCCTTACACCAAAATCACCGTAACGCTGCGCGCTCCGTGCGCTCCCATCACCAATGCCTGTTCGATGTCGGCAGTTTTCGACGGACCTGAGATAAATACCCCGTAACCGTATTCGCCTGTGTCGATGCGCTTGTAAGCCTCGTGCATGTTGCTTACAAGGTTGCGGCGGTCGAGCAGAATCACCAACGCTTCGGATATGAAATAAATGGCCCGCTGCTCTACGTCCTGCTGAATCCATACCGCACCGTTTTCGCCCACACCGATGCGTCCGTCGATGATGGCAAGGTCGGTTCCGTCCAGCTCGCCCGGAGTCTCCACGTCGTCCGGATGGAAGGTGGCGCAGGTGATAGCCAGCTTCTTCCCATCAGAGGTCGTTACCTCGTCGACGGTCGATGCGATGCGCCGTGTGTCGGGATATAAACTCTTGATTACTTGGTTGATGTCATCTCCTTTTTTCAGCGTGACAGCCTGTCCGCCCACCTGCGTCATGATTTCCTTGAAGCGAGCCTCCAAGTCGGGATACCGCGTAGCTTCTTCCTCTAACGGCGCATAGTCAGGCTTCTCATAGCGCACCCGCGTGTTCCGGCGGATGCTCTGTAATATATCTTCTCTGCTGCTCATGGTTTACTTCACTTTGTTTTTCTTCCACATATCGTTAAAGCTCTCTTTGGCAAAGCGGGGCATGTCGTGTTCCTTTCCCCAGTCGTTCAAGCTGTTATACAGCATCCAGCGAGGCATGGCATTTACTATCGGCGCGTTTTTCAGAGCGAAGTTGAACAGCTCCGGACGCTCCATCAGGAACTTCATGCCGCCCGACATGGTTTTCTTCGCCGAACTTGCCACGCCTAATGAGTCTAACTTCTGCCTCCAGCGGTAGATTTGGTCTGCCAAGTCCACCTTAGCCGGACATACGTTCTGGCAAGAGTGGCAGAGCGAACAAGCCGAAACATTGTCGTAATAATGCAAAGGAGCTTTCAGCATCCCCAAGTTAATACCGATAGGGCCGGGGATAAAGTACGTGTACGAGTATCCCCCGCTGCGGCGATACACCGGACAGGTGTTCATACACGCCCCGCAACGCAGGCAGTTCAGCGTTTTGATATGATCTTGTTCGGCAAGGATGCGGCTGCGCCCATTGTCAACGATGATGATGTGCAACTCTCCTCCCGGACGCGGCTTGCGGTAGTGCGACGTGTAAGTGGTAATGGGTTGCCCCGTGCCGGAACGAGCCAGCAGACGGGTGAATACGCCCAGCGAATCGCGGTCGGGCACAATCTTTTCCATTCCGAACGCCGTAATCTGGAGCTTCGGTTGCGAAGTACCCATGTCGGCGTTGCCCTCGTTCGTACATACCACACACTCACCCGTCGATGCCACGGCAAAGTTGGCCCCCGTCATGGCAGCCTCCGCCTCGATAAACTTGTGGCGCAGGTTCTTGCGTGCGGCGTGCGTCAGATACGTCTGGTCATTGTTTCCCGGTTCGGTATTCATTTCGCGCACAAACAGTTCGCCTATCTCTTCTTTCTTTATATGAATGGCAGGCATGACGATGTGGCTCGGCTTCTTGTGCATCAGTTGGAGAATACGTTCGCCGAGGTCGCTTTCCACTACCTCTACGCCCTTTTCTTCCAGAAACTCATTCAGTCCGCACTCCTCCGCCAGCATCGATTTGCTCTTGATGAAATGCTTCACGTTATGCCCCTTCAGGATGTTATACACGATGGAACAATACTCCGTCGCATCTTTAGCCCAGTAGACATGCGCCCCGTTTGCCTGCGCATTTTTCTCAAACTCGGTGAGCAGTTGGTCAAGGTGACTGTTGCTGTACATCTTGATGGCACAAGCCATGTCTCGCAGGTGCTCCCATTCAGGAAGCTGCTTGCTCATCTTGTCACGTTTGGCACGCACCATCCACAGCGTTTCGTCGTGCCATGCCGCCAAGCCCTTGTTGGCTTGGAACTCTTCGGCTGCTTTTGAATGTTTCGTACTCATAGTCCTGAAGCTAATATTTCAACAACGTGTATGGTCTTTATCGGGAGATTTTCGCGTGCGATGATGCCACTCTGGTGCATGAGGCACGAGCTGTCGGCACCCGCTATGTATTCGGCTCCCGTGGCAATGTGGCGGTTTACTTTGTCGCGTCCCATCTGTCCCGAAACGGCATGTTCTTCTACGGCAAACATACCGCCGAAGCCGCAGCACTCGTCAGGGCGTTCCGGTTCAACTATTTCGATGTCTTTTACCAGCGACAGCAAGTCGCGCAGCTTGTTGTAATACGGGATGTTGAGTTCGCTGGGCGATGAAAGGTGCATCAGCCTCACGCCGTGGCAACTGTTTTGTATACTTACCTTGTGTGGAAACGATGCAGGCAGCGACGCGGGCTTTATCACGTCATGGATAAACTCGCAGATGTCGTAAATTTTTCCTTCGCTCTGGCAGCGATGTTGCTCATTGCTTAAAAGGCGTCCATAATTATCGCGTACGAAAACCACGCAGCTTGCCGAAGGGCCTACGATGTAATCGTATTGTTCGAACAGATGGTCGAATCGTTTCGCCAGTTTTACGGATTCGTCTTCAAATCCTGCGTTAGCCATCGGTTGTCCGCAGCAGGTCTGGTCTAAGGGGTAGTCAACGTTTACGCCCAGACTTTTCAGTAATTTATAAGAAGCAACGCCTACTTGCGGATAAACGGCATTGATGTAGCAGGGAATAAATAATCCTACTTTCATTAGTCTATCAGTTATTAGTTTTTCACTGACAAAAGTAGGGTTAATTCTCGAAAAAAGAAAGTATCGGTAAAGAAATATGCTGAAAAGAAGATTTTGTTCAGAGCGGGTTTCCGTCCGTGGCAGAAGCGGGGAGAGACGAAAAAGCTCCGCCCGGTGTCTTGCTCCCGATAGGGAAGGGCAGACGCTCGGCGGAGCTTTCTGTTATGGTTTTAAAGCCGATGGTTTGAATCAGCCGATGACTCCGGCTGCATGACCTGTGCTCGGATGTTTGAAATAGGTCGGTTTGTCGTATCGCATACGCCCCTACGAGTATTTCTTTGGATATTACAGCCTCCTACTCAGAGCAACCGGTTGGTTTCGGTGTCGGGAAATATTACTGACGGTTTGAAGCTTTTCGCCTCCTCAAAGTCCATCAGCGCGTATGACATGATGATTACCACGTCGCCCACCTGCACCTTGCGTGCCGCCGCACCGTTGAGGCAAATACAGCCCGAACCACGTTCGCCCTTGATGATGTAAGTTTCAAACCGTTCGCCATTGTTGTTGTCTACAATCTGCACTTTTTCGCCCGCAATCATGTTTGCAGCGTCCATCAAGTCCTCGTCGATGGTGATGCTGCCCATGTAGTTCAGGTTCGCCTCGGTTACAGTCACACAGTGGATTTTCGATTTCAGCACCTCTATCATCATATCGCTTTACTCCTTGTATTTTATATTGTCAATCAATCGGACTTCACCGCAGAAGACGGTAATGCAACCTACTATGTACGCACTGTCTTCCCATTGCGTTACGGTTTGCAGCGTGTTGCCGTCTACCACTTCGAAATACTCCAGTCGCAGCCCTTCGGCGTTGTCGATGCGGTTTTCCACGTAGCGGCGCGTTTCCTCCAGTGTGTGTGTCCGGGCGTATTCCTTGCTGTCGAACAGCGTTTTCGAAATCTGCAAAGCCTGTTGGCGCTGCTCCGCGTTCAGTCGCGTGTTACGGCTGCTCAGCGCCAGCCCGTCTGCCTCGCGCACGATGGGGCAGCCCACGATTTCTATCGCAAACGGATAGCGGCGCACCATTTCGCGGATGATGGCAAGCTGCTGGAAGTCTTTTTCGCCGAAGTAAGCACGTGTAGGTTCAACGATAAGGAACAGCTTGCTTACTATCTGGCACACCCCGTTGAAGTGTCCCGGGCGGTACTTGCCTTCCATCACCGTGTCTAACGGCGCGTAGCTGAACCGGCGTGTGTCCGGCTCGGGATAAATCTCCTCCACCGAAGGAGCAAACACGTAAGCCGCTCCGCACGCCTCAAGCAAGGCACAGTCGGCATCCAGCGTACGCGGATATTTCAACAAATCGTTTTGGTCGTTAAACTGGGTAGGATTAACGAAATCGCTCACCACTACTACATCGTTTTCTGCAACGGCACGTTTCACCAGCGAAGCATGACCTGCATGTAAAGCCCCCATCGTAGGAACCAGTCCGATGGTTTTTCCTGCTTTACGAAGCCCGTCCAACTCGGCACGCAACTCCTTAATAGTTTGAATTAACTTCATTATCTTTTTGGTTTTTAACCGTTTTAATTTTAAAGCGGCGCAAAGTTAAGTATTATTTTGTTACGATAACCTTGCAGGTGCCGAAATTTCTTTTTTGCCGGCTTCTGACGCTACGGCTACCGCAGTGAGACACATGCGGAAGTTTTCGTATGTTTTACCGCATGGAACGAAGGGTTTATCGCGATAAAATTATGATACATAAAACCCTGTATCATAATATATTAACAAACTATAAACATTTATTCGCAGACGCAAATGGGGGTTCGCGTCCATTTTTTTTATATCTTTGCACGAGTTTATATATAAGAGCAACAACTAATTAAAAATGAGCGCGAAGAAAGTTTTATTCATTACACAAGAAATTACTCCTTACGTACCGGACAGCGAATTGTCTGTAATCGGTCGTGATTTGCCGCAGGCTATTCAAGATAAAGGCAGAGAAATCAGAACCTTCATGCCTAAGTGGGGAAATATTAACGAACGCCGTAACCAGCTTCACGAGGTTATCCGCCTCTCAGGGATGAACCTGATTATCGACGACACAGACCATCCCCTGATTATTAAGGTAGCATCCATACAGGCAGCCCGCCGGCAAGTTTATTTCATTGATAATGACGATTATTTTTCTCATCGCCAGATGACTACGGACGAGGATGGCAATGATTACGACGACAACGGCGAACGGGCGATATTCTACGCACGGGGCGTATTGGAGACGGTAAAGAAATTGCGCTGGTGTCCGGACATCATCCATTGCCACGGCTGGATAAGCGCGATGGTTCCTTTATATATTAAGAAAGCGTATAACGAAGAACCCTCGTTCAGAGATTCGAAAGTGATATTCTCGGTTTACGGCGACGGATTCAAGTCTGACTTGGATGCCAACTTTACGCAGCAGCTTCTGCTGAAGGGAGTTACGCCGGAAGACGTGAATATGATAAAGACGCCGGTAAACTATGACGAACTGTGTAAACTGGCAGTGGCTTATTCAGACGGGGTGATACAGAACAGCGAAAACGTAAACCCGCAGGTGATGGATTACGCGCGTAGCTTAAACATCCCTGTGCTGGATTATCAGGCGGGCGATGCGTATGCCGATGCTTGCGATGCGTTCTACGACCAAGTGTGGGAAGCTGCTGCAAAATAATAATTCAACTAAAGAAATATAACATGAAATTCAAGTTCTTGGCGATAATCGGACTTACCGCCACTCTATATAGCTGCGACGACAGTACAACGGGTATTGGTGACTTTGTGGCTGATGAAGACCAGATAAAGGCATACGCCACTACGTATAACGTGGAAACCAAAACGGTGAAGGTGTCGGACATATCAGACGGGAGAGGTGTTTATTCACGTACGAGCAGTGCTTATCTGGGTAAGATTACCGACCCTGATTTTGGCGAATTTACCGCCGATTTCATCACGCAGGTAAACTGTCCGGAGGATTTTGCTTATCCGTCGACATTCCAGAAAATCACCTCAACCCAGCTCGAATTGTATTATATGAGCTATTACGGCGATTCGCTCGCACCGATGAAGGTGGGGATAAACCTGCTGAAAGACGATGTGGAAATCAACGACGACGGTAATGATGCGGATATTTATTACACAACGTACGACCCTTATCAGTACGCGCAGACTCAGGTTATCGGCGAGAAAGATTATGCAGCTTATGACAAGTCGGTAAGCGACTCAATCCGTAATGCCACGAACTCAAGCGGACAAAAGACTTATTATCCGAGCGTGGTTATCGATTTGGACAAGACCAAAGTGCCGGGAACGGACATGACTTTCAGCGAGTATCTTCAGGATATGTATGTAAACCATCGCGAATATTTTAAGGATGCTAATACGTTTATCAACAACGTGCTGAAAGGATTCTACGTCCACAATACAAGCGGAGAGGGAAGCGTGCTTTACATTCAGGACATCTGGCTGCGCACGTATTTCGATTATACCATCAAAGGTTCACAAGACCAAGACTCAACGGTTAGTTCGTATTATGCTTTCGCGGCTACGAAAGAAATTTTCATGAGCACCCGCCTGAATAACGATGAAAAGCTGGATGACTTTGTGACGGATGCCAACAAGACGAAAGATACTTACCTGAAAACGCCTGCCGGACTGTGGACGGAGATTACACTGCCTTTGGAGCAGATGTATGACGACTTGAAGACGGATACGCTGAACTCTGTGTCGCTCACCTTGACAAAGTATCGTAACACCATCGAAAACCGTGAAAACGGCATCGAAATGGGAACGCCCCAATACTTGTTGCTGTTGCGCAAGAACGATTTGAAGGAGTTCTTCGAAGGAAACCACTCGTACGACAACCGTACTTCTTTCCTTGCTACTTATAACAGCACTACCAACTCTTATTCGTTCTCATCGCTGAACCGTTTGATTAGCTACATCTTTGCCGAAATGAGAAACTCTGATGAACGTCCCGAAGGGTGGGATAAACTGTTGCTCGTTCCCGTTCAGGTAGAAAAGGACTCTCAGAACAAAGTGATTGGTATTTCGTCTCACGACCTTGAAGTCAATTCGGCACGTCTGTTTAAGGGTTCGGACGACAACCCGCTGCAAATTACGGTGATTTACACCAAACCGCATGGGCTTAAAGATTAAAGCATTTAGAAACTGTTTCTGAAATTTATAATAATAATCTCCATAGTTGCGGGTTACCACTGACGGATATCGTTGTGGTAACCCGCTTTGTTTTTTGGGTATAGTCGTGCCGATATTTCCTTTTTTACAGATAAATCGGTAGCTGCTTTGGTTTTTTCCCTATCTTTGCCGTTATATATAAACTAAAAACAGATTTTTAAACCTATTCATGATGAAAACGAAAGTATTACTCTCATTCATACTTTTTATTTTTCTTGGTGTGACGGTCTCCCGTGCTTCCGAGCGATACCCCAAGCGGGAATTTCGCGGAGCATGGATTCAGTGTGTAAACGGACAGTTTCAGGGGATGCCTACGGAGAAAATGCAAAAAATGCTTATCTCCCAGCTCGATAACCTGCGTCAGGCAGGCATCAATGCCGTGATATTTCAGGTGCGTGCCGAGGCGGATGCCCTCTACCGTTCGCCCTACGAGCCGTGGAGCCGTTTCCTTACCGGCGTGCAGGGTAAAGCCCCTTCGCCTGCATGGGACCCGCTTGCGTTTATGGTGGAAGAGTGTCATAAACGCGGGATGGAACTTCATGCGTGGATAAATCCTTATCGTGCCAAGACGAAAGGAACTACCGCCCTCTCGCCCCTGCATCCTTATAAGAAGCATCCCGAATGGTTCGTAAGCTACGGAGGTCAGCTTTATTTCGACCCCGGGCTTCCCGAATCCCGTCACTACATCTGTAAGATAGTGCGCGACATCGTGAACCGTTACGACATCGATGCCATCCACATGGACGATTATTTCTATCCCTATCCCGTGCCCGGCGAGTCGTTTCCCGACGATTTGAGCTTTGCGGCATACGGACGCGGTTTTATCCACCGTGACGACTGGCGGCGCGATAATGTGAATATCCTGATAAAAGAATTACACGAGGCTGTGCGCGAGGTAAAGCCGTGGGTAAAATTCGGTGTGTCGCCTTTCGGCATCTACCGCAATCAGAAAAGCGACCCGAACGGAAGCCGTACGCGCGGACTTCAGAATTACGACGACCTGTATGCCGACGTGCTGCTGTGGGTAAACAACGGTTGGGTAGACTATAACATTCCGCAGGTATATTGGGAAATAGGACATGCCGCTGCCGATTACGATACGCTGGTGCGCTGGTGGGCGAAAAACGCCGCAGCCCGTCCGCTGTACATCGGTCAGGACGTAGGGCGTACCGTTGCGGCTGCCGACCTTCAGAATCCTTCACAGAGCCAGATTCCCGCAAAGTTCAGCCTCCAGCGTTCGCTGCCCACCATAAGCGGCAGTTGCCTGTGGTATGCTGCAGCCGTGGTCGAGAATAAAGGACGCTACCGCGATATGCTTGTAAACAAGTATCATAAATATCCGGCTTTGCCTCCCACCTCACCTTTTATCGACGATAAAGCTCCCGGTAAGGTGCGTAAGGTAAAACCCGTTTGGACGGAAGACGGATACATCTTGTTCTGGACGGCTCCGAAGGCAAAGACCGAGATGGACCGCGCCGTACAGTACGTGGTTTACCGCTTCGACCGGAAAGAGAAAGTCAACCTGAACGACCCTTCGCATATCGTAGCCGTTACGCGCGATACATATTATAAACTGCCGTATGAAGACGGGCGGACGAAATACCGTTACGTAGTTACTGCGCTCGACCGCCTGCACAACGAATCGAAGTCGGTATCAAAGAAAGTAAAATTATAATAGCCTGCCGGGTGCGATAAAATAACAAGCCCGCGTCATGCCTGTCCGGAGAAATCCGGCACATGACGCGGGCTTGCCGTTTCCTTGTGGGAGAGGAGAAAGCGGAACACTAACGGGTTCCGGTATTCACCTCGCTCCATGCAGGCGGATTAACTCCCATCAGATTCCGCACGAAGAAATCATAACGTTTGTGTTCGCCGAAATCTTCACCCATCGTGTGGTGTGCACCGGGGATAACCACCAGTTCAAAATCTTTGTTCGCCTTGATAAGCGCGTTGACCACCTGCATGGTCGAAGCCGGGTCAACGTTATCATCCATCTCGCCTACCACTAACATGAGCGGACGCTGGAGCAAGTGCGCATTTTCCACATTCGAACATTCCTTATACGAGTCGTCTACCGGATAACCCATCCACAACTCGTTCCACCAGATTTTATCCATACGGTTATCGTGGCAGCCGCAAGCCGAGTAAGCAGCCTTATAGAACTCCGGATGAAGCAGTACGGCAGTAGTCGATTCTTGTCCACCTGCCGAGCATCCGAAGATACCCACGCGGTCGATATCCATATACGGATACTTTTGGGCGGCAGCCTTTATCCATGCGATATGGTCGGGCAGTCCGGCGTCCTTCAGGTTCTTGTAACATACCTCTTCAAACTCTTTCGAGCGGAACGAAGTAGTCATGCCGTCTACCTGAACCACGATGAAGCCCAGTTCGGCGAGCGACGTCATCCACCAGTTATACGAAGAAAACGTTTTCGGAACATATTGGTCGCCCGGACCTGAATAAATATATTCGATAACCGGATACTTCTTTGCAGGGTCGAAGTTCGACGGGCGGTAAATGATGCCCCACATGTCGGTTTTTCCGTCACGCCCTTTGGCTGTAAACACCTCCGGAGCCTTCCATCCGTTGGCAGTCAGTTGTGCGATGTCTGCCTTCTCTAAGGGCATGACTATTTTCCCGTCGGCAGCACTGCGAACCACGGCAACGGGCGCTTGGTCTACTTTCGAGTAAACATCCACCAAGTATTTATAGTCCGATGAATACCAAGCCTTGTGCATTCCCTCCTCCGGAGTGAGCGCCGTCAGTCCCTTGCCGTCGAACCCGATGCGGTAATAATGAATCAAGTACGGGTCTTCATCCTTGTTCATCCCGTTAGCCGAGAAGTAAATCTGTTGGTTTTCCTCATCCACGTATTGCACCTCGCGCACATACCATTCCCCCTTCGTAATCTGATGCGTGGGGCGAGCCGTGGCACGGTCGTACATGTACAAGTGGTTGTAATTATCCCGTTCGCTCGACCAGATGATACGTTTGCCGTCTGCCAAAAAATGGCGGAAAATGCGCGGATAGTTTACATATTTCTCTTCTTTCTCTTCGATGAGCGGGCGCACGCTGCCATCCTCGGCAGAGACTTCGAGTACGCGGTAAACCTTATGTCCGCGTTCGTTATATTCGAAAGTAATTCCCTTGCTGTCGCTGTTCCACTGCAACGCATAGATTTCATACTGATGACTGAATAAATCGGTCGACGGAATCAGCCGTTTGCCATTCTCCACGCCATAGATGCAAGGCACTTTAAATGCCAGCTCATCACCCGGCTTTGCATACTCTTGCTTATGTAATTTCGGTTGAAGCTGATCGGCAGGCGAAGATTCCACATAATATACGTAACGCTTTTGGGCAGGACGGATGCGGAAAGCAGCCACCAGCTTCGAGTCGGGCGACCACTGAATGTACGATGAATAATAATTGCCCGGCGTTCCGTCTTGACTCAACTGCGTTTCTTTTCCGGTAGCCACTTCGCGCACGCAGATGTTATCGTTTTTAATGAAAGCCACATACTTGCCGTCGGGCGATGTAACCGGCGCTCCGCCCTTCTCGTCGTCTACCTCCATCCAGTGACGCTGACGTCCCGGAGCTGGGAGCTGTCCCTCGTCCGTCAGGCGATTCCGGCGGATGTCGAAACACCAGCGCTTGCCCTCATACACAAAGCGCAGGGTGTCCGCCCCCGGCGTAACGTGGCAACGCTGGATAGGCAGTTGCATCGGGTCGATGTCTTTCCCCGTACTGCTTTCGAGGGCAGCCGATAGCTTCTGCTGGTCGAACAGAGCCGTTCGTTTCTGTTTGCCGGCATCTACCTTTACGTATTCATTTCCTTCGGGCGTATTGCGCACATACCAGAACAGGTTTGTACCATCTATCCACTGCGGATTCACATTGCTGTAAAATACATGTTTCGAATTGTACTTTTCGCGCAGCTCGTATGCACGGTTGTAATCCTCCACCGTGCCCTGCGCCAGTGCCATGCCCCCGGTAAGAAGGGCAATTCCGATTGATGCGATATGTTTCATGCTGTTTTACTAAAGAATACCGATGATACAAAGAGTATTTTCGCTCATCTGTATCATCGGCAACATAATACGAATCATTTATTTATTTCACTTCCCATTCATAAAGTCCGGAAGAGTTCTTTTCAGGTTGAACCACCTCTAATTTCACCGCTTTCGTTTTTACAGGTTCAAAGTCGACAGTGTTCGGATTACCCTTCCGTACGCCATACTCGTTCAGATTATCTACCGGCGTCCAGTTGCCCGAAGCATCTTTATAGTAAATCTTCCAAGCCTTCGGAACACGGCATCCTCCCCACGGAGCATCGTCGTACCAGTAAACGGTAGCACTTGAAACGGTCATCTCTTCAGGGAATTCGTAGGAAATCCATTCCGTAGTGCCTTCTTTGGGCCACCAGTGATAGTAAGGAATGGTACGGTCGTTTTCATCCTTCGGAACCAGTCCGTCGGTAATGGATGACAATGACGATACCTTATGTGAAGCGTCTACCTTGCTCTTCGAAGCCAATGTAGGAATAGCCGTGGGGCGCGTAGCGCTTACCTCGTTGGGCAACCATACTGCCATGTTTCCCGCTCCCCGGTGCGCCCAAGCATAATACGGGATAAGTGTCAGCGTATGGTCTTTCGCTACGAGGCGTCCGTTATCGTCGTACTCCAGTGTCTGGGCTTGCGTCTTGATTTGGTTGATTCCGTAAAGCAGGTCGGGCTTGCTGACTACCTCAAATTTCGGTGTGCGGTTCATCAGTACGCTCAACACATCGAAATCGTTATCAGGCCATTCGGCACAGTAAACTATCGGACCTCTTTCTACCGAGATGCGTCCACGGTCGGCTTCCACCTTGTTATTGGCTTTCACCGTACGGGTTTCCATATCGAAATGCACCTCTACCTTGTCGCCTTTCTTCCATTTGCGGTCGATGGTGAAATAACCCTGTTGCAAATCGGCTTTCACTTCCTCGCCGTTCACCTTAACCGAATACTTCGGACGCAACCCGTCGGTGTACGTATAAAGGTCGCTTGGCACCACCTGATTCTGCACCCATCCCGGAATACGAATCTTCATGGCGAACTGTCCGGCAGCATTACGGTCTACTTGGATAGCGATGTCGCCGTTCCACGGATACGATGTGGTTTGTTTCAGCGACACCTTCTTTCCGTTTACTTCGAGCGTAGCCTCGTTTGCCATAAACAGGTTTACATATACATTTTTGTCTTTAACTGCATACACGTATCCCGGCAGTGAAGGAATGAAACGGCAGATGTTAGACGGACAGCAGGCGCATCCGAACCACGGCTGGCGCTGATGCTGGCCCATTGACTCCAGCGGGTTGGGGTAGAAGAATCCGCCACCGTCGAGCGACACGCCCGAAATCAATCCGTTATACAGCGTACGCTCCAGTACATCGTAATACTTCGAATCGCCGTGAAGCAGGAACAGGCGGTAGTTTACATACACGTTTCCGATGGCAGCACACGTTTCACAGTAAGCCGACATGTTAGGCAGTTCGTAGTTGGCACCAAACGCTTCACCGTTGCTGGTCGCTCCGATACCGCCCGTTATATACAACTTTTTGCCTACGATGTTATCCCAGATGCGGTCGATGGCATGTACGTACGACGTATCTCCCGTCAGTGCAGCCACGTCTGCCATTCCGGCATACATGTAAGCGGCACGTACGGCATGACCTACCGCTTCATCTTGTTCGACAACCGGTTTGTGAGCTTGGCTATACTCATCGCGGCGTGAAGTATATCCGCGTTTGTCGAGGAAGAACTTGGCCTGTTTCAAGTATTTCTCATCACCGGTTACAAGATAGAGTTTAGCCAATGCCATTTCAGCAATCTGGTGTCCGGGAACACGTACCACTTGGTTCGGTCCGTCGCCGATTTCACGGCACACACAGTCGGCATAACGGATGGCAATATCAAGGAAATTACGCTTTCCGGTAGCCTGATAATGCGCGATGGCACCCTCAACCATGTGTCCGAGGTTATAAAATTCGTGGCTCAGTTCCTCCACCTTTTCCCAGCGTTTGCTGCCTGCCCATTCGTGCGGATGCTTCGGGTTCATGGTACGTGCCGTATACAGATAACCGTCCGGTTCCTGTGCGGCGGCTACGATAACCAATACACTGTCGATGTATTTCTGCAACTTCTTGTCAGGATAAGTCTGGAGCAGATAGCTCGCTCCTTCGATGGTTTTATATACATCTGTATCGTCGAACGAATATCCGGTCACTTTGTTCGATTCGCTGGGATGAGCAGCCATTTCGAAGTTTTTATAACGTCCCGTCTCCTCACACTTGCTGAACGCCAGTGGGATAGTGGTTTCGCGGCTCGCTTTCAACCGTTGTCCCCAAAACGAGTCGGTAACCTTTACCGAAGTAAAAGGCACGGGGTCGATGGGATAACCGTGAGCTGTGGTTTTCTTTTGTGCATATACTCCTCCGAACGTTATCGAGAAGAGCAAAGCTGAAATCATTAGTTTCTTCATGGTTAAATGGATTATAATAATTAATGTTCTTTCTTATAAGGAATGTATTCATCCCACAACTTGAGCGAATGCAGATAACCGCTGAAAGCCCATTCGCCTTCTGCATTTCGTCCCAAAGTTACAAATTGTATCGGTTTTATCAATAACTGGATGTCTTTACTGCTGATAAGTTTTCCGTTTACATAGACACATTCCGTTCGTCCGTCGAAACATACATACACGTGCAGCCATTGTCCGGCGTTTGCGGCAGCCTCCTTGAATCCTACGTCTTCATACCATCCGTAGTGGTTCACTATGCCGCAGCGGGGTTCTGTTCCGCTGATAAGCATGATTTTCTCTAATTCATCGTGACTGCTCGTAAAGTCTGCCACACATTCGTTTTCTGCCACTTCCGGATTCAGTATCCATGCTTCGAGCGTATAAGGCGCATTGTCGCGCAGCGTGGCGGGAAGCGGGAATCCGGAACGGAAATACTGCTTGCCGTCGAAACGGAAGGCTTTCTTGCCTTGCATCTCTTCTACCACGACAGGCTCGTTCTGCGATTCGAATACTCCCTCCATTCCCTTGTTGAGAATATACATCACGGTATCGCCGGCGGTAAAATCGTTGGCATCGACCGAAACCACCAATCCTTGTTTGTGGCGTGCCGAAGGCTCTATACGCACTAATCCCGTAGTAGCGTCATACTGCTTTTCTGCTTCCTCCTGTTTCCAGTTATAATATCTGAAGTTGGTCAGCGTCAGAGGCTCTGTCCCTGCTTCGATGCGAACTCCGTCCGTAGTCAGGTAACCATCGGCACTCACCGATGTCCATTTGCCGTTTTCGTGTTTCCATACGCTGGCAGTGTGTTCGCGGTCTTTCGTCAGGACCGGAGACGTATATTCCAACACGCTTCCCGGACTCAGAACGATAGCTTCCTGCCCGTCGATGCGTTGGCGGCTAACCTGTCCTGCTTTCAGTTGAAACGAACCGCCCAACATGCCGCCGTCGTTCCGCCACTCCGTACCATTCCAGTCGGCTCCCGAAAGTCCCATCCACAGTTGCGGAGAAGAAGTCTCATAAGCCCCGAACACCTTGATGTTCCACAACGCACCGGCAAATCCGTTTTTCTGTGTGCCCGTGGTGGTGAGACGCACGTAACGCGCCTTTACTTTCCCAAAGTCGACCATCGGACTGCCTGCCAAGTAGTTCGAACGGCGGTCGGCAAAGATGCTCCAATGTTTTCCGTCGGTCGATGTTTCGATAACATACTGATAATACGACGTGCCGTACTCGAATTGCGTCCAAACGGTACGGATGGTTTCTTCACGCTGCAAGTCGATTTCAATCCATTCCTGACCCATCGTGAGCGGACGCCACAGCGTTCCGTTATTATCGTCTACGGCATATTCGGGAAGGAAGTTCTCATCGTAATACGAAGAAGCCTTTACGGGCTTTCCGAATGCCAGATTCTTCGAGGTCAGCACACTCTTGGCAAACCGCCCTACGCCGCTGTGCGTTCCTTCGATGGGCTGAATCGTTCCGTCGGCGTTAAACGTCAGTCGGTCGATACATACCTGACGGTGGAATCCGCGTGTAGAGTGGGGGTTATCGTGGCGGTGATATACAATGTAGTAATCGTTTCCCTCTTTCAGTATGCTGTGATGCCCCGGTCCGTGAATCGTTCCGTCGGCAGAAGTTTTCAGTATCGTACCCTTATACGTGTAAGGGCCTAAAGGATGAGTAGCCGTAGCATACTGTACGTGATACGTACTGTCGTGACACGAGTCGGACGAATACATAAAATAATATACGCCGTCTTTTTTCATCACGAAAGGAGCTTCGAAAAAGTCGGTCACCTCGGTGTTCGGAATCAGACGTGTTTCGGTGAATCCCTTCAGGTCGGGAGTCATCTTTCCGGCTCCGCAGCCGAATCCCTTGTAAATGCCCCACGTACCCCAGTAAAGATACACCGACCCATCGTCGTCGACGAACGTCTGTCCGTCCAGCGTGATGGCATTCTTCACGAAACGGTCGGGAACCAGTACTGCCTCGCTTTCGCCTAAAATGTTTTTCCACGGGCCGCGCGGCGTTTCTGCCACCCCTTCGTAGAGGTTGCACGGCTGGCAGTAAAACAGGCGGTACGTTCCGTCGGTATGCTGCATTACGTCCGGCGCCCAAATCCAATGGCTGTCGGGCCAGTTCATGGGCATAAGTGTCCAGTTCTCAAAATCCTTGCTGCACCACAGTTGCGAAGGACCGAATCCCGCTCCGCTGCCGTCGGTGGTGGCATAGATATAATACGTGTCGCCGAACTTCTTCACCGTAGGGTCGGCAAAATAGCCGGGGATGAAAGGATTACCAGCTCCCGGCGTGTTCCATCGGATTTCCTGAGCCTGCGATGCAAGGAAACCACCCGTCAGGAAAAGCGTGTATATCAGTTTGTTCATAACAGTAAAGTTTTATCAATAGAGTTAAGGATGAACCTCGTTATACAGAGGCAAATCAAGTTCGTAGAAATATTCTTTCAGTAATCGGTACATGTCGGGGTCGTATGCTTTCAGTTTCGTGCGGCGGTTCATGGCGTTATGCACCCCGTCTGCCGGCTCGGCATAGCGGTTGCAGTTGAAAAACGACTGGACACACTCGGCAAAATACTCCTCCTTGTTGCTGATGCAGTACGTATCTTTCCACAACCCCTTGCGGATGGCATTCTGCCTGCACGCTTCCAAGCGTTCGTTAAAGTCCGGCTCTACTTCGGCGATACCCACCGTGTGGATAAGGTGAGAAAACTCATGCACCATGATGCTTTCGCCCTCGTAACGGTCGCCCGGCAATGCCAGTACGTTCTCCTCGCCGAAACTTGCCGACAGCGTATCTTCAGGTGCACCCCCGAATCCGCGGGCACGCTTGTTCCAGAAAGCGATGTTTTCGGGCGTGTCGCAGATGTGAGCATACTCCGGGAGGTCGCATACCTCTTCCTTTTCACCCAATATCATGACTTGACAGCCCCGCTCCGCCATGTGTTTCTTTACGTCCAGACGTTTGGCAAGCATCAGCGATACCACCTCGTATGCCTTCAGTAAGGCTTCATCGCGCACCTTGTCTGATGAAACGATGTACAGCCCGTCTACATCTAAATATTTCTTGTAAAAATCCGGAATGTTTTTTCCTGCCGGAACTGCCGCCGGATGCGTATCGCTGACAAACTCAGGTTCTAACTTGAGAGCGAACCCACCGCCCGAAGCCAAATGAATATCCAGCCGGGTGTCGCTTGTTACGCTTATCTGCTGACATACGTAATCTTCTGCCTGCTTCGAAGCATTGATGCCGTCTTTTATCAGCGTGCAGCGGTAAGTCCTGCCTTCGGGGAGGAACGAAAATGCGACCGTTAGTGTTCGCTCATCCCAATTGGTCAACCCTCCCACATACCAGTTTAAATCTTTTTTTCTAACGGTAACAATATATTCACCCAGTTTGCCCGCTGCGATGAAGGTCGAGTCAACCTCTACCGGGAGTGAACTGATGAAGTCGGTACATTCCTGTTCGTTGGCGTAATTGGTAGGTGCGTCGCACAGCATCGTGAAAGGCGAATCGTGAACAATGTAGGAAGCCAACTGGTGGGCACGTGTACCCATGCTCATGGGCGTGTAATACATCGGCTGGAAGTCGCGTTTCGTAGCGTTGCGCATGGCACCCGGCGTATAATCTACGTGTCCTGCCATCATGCGGATGTACGGGAAAGTAACATCGTAAAGCGGCATGTTTCTTTCTACCTTGCCCCATTTCACCTCTTCCATGCCGAATACGCTTTCGTAATTCACCACGTTAGGATACGTGCGGTTCATCCCCGTAGGCTTGTAGATGCCGTGATAATCAAGTATCAGTTTATATTCGGCAGCTTTTTCGGCAATGCGGTAAGCCATCTCCACGGCAGTCTGGTCATCGCGGTCAAGGAAGTCCACCTTGAATCCCTTGATACCCATCTTCGAATACTTCTTGCAGGCAGCCTCCAACTGGTCGTCTAATACGTTGAACACCGTCCACAATACGATTTCCACGCCTTTGCTTTTGCCGTAAGCCACCAGTTCGGGCAAGTCGATGGCAGGGATGGTAGTCAGCATGTCACCACTTTTCGGGTCGTACCATCCTTCGTCCATCACGATGTACTCCAGTCCCTGCTTCGATGCAAAGTCGATATAATATTTATACGTTTCCATGTTGATGCCCGTAGCAAACGGAACACCCTTCAGATTCCAGTCGTTCCACCACTCCCAAGCCACCTTGCCGGGCTTCACCCAGCTGTAATCGCCGATGCGGTTGGGCGAAGCCAACGCATACACCAAGTTGTTGACCGGCATCTCGGTATCGTTTTCCGTCACCGCCAAGATACGCCACGGATAGTTGCGCGTACCCCGTACGCGGGCAATGTAATTCTCTGTCCCGGTAACGTACTTCTGTTTCCGCCACGGATAATAATCATAACTTTTCGGATACGGAGCAAATACCCCTTTCAGCCCGTTCGTGCCCGTCGGTTCGACAAACATGCCCGGATAAGCCTCCAAATCCGACTCTAAAATCGTAACCTTCACTCCGTTGCAATCCACCGTTACGGGCAGAAACGCCAACTGTTTACGTGCTTCCGACAGCGGTTTTACCTCGTAAGTATTCTGAAAAGCCATTGCCATCGGTTTTTCCTCATTCGTGGTGTAAGGCAGGTAAGCTGTATAATCTCCGGCAAAGTTAAATTCGGCAGTCTCGCTGGCAATGATAATTTCTTTATTCTTTCCGGCAGTAGTATAAAAGCGGTAAGCCACCCCCTCGTTATACACCCTGAACACCACGCCGCAATCTCCTTTCAGCTTCAAGTTCATTTCGTTACATTCCGTACGAAACGACTTGAAGCGGTAGAAAGGCGATTCTATTTCCTGAATAACATTTTTCGACTTTTCGGAAACCACTTTTGCCACCGTCCCGGCGATAAGAGGCTCGTCAAGTCCTACTAAACCTATCTCGCAGTTTTTTACTATAAGAGAGTTTTTATGATATACGGAGTATGTCAGCAAGTCACCTCCGTCTGTCACTTCCACCTTCAGCTGTTTGTCGGGCGATGTTGCCGTGAAATTTTTTCCGTAAACAAAATTTCCTGTCCAGCAGGTAAGAATGAATGCGATAAATAAAAATGTCTTTTTCATGTTAAAAAATTAAGGAGTTGTTCTTCGTGTTTCCTTTATGCAAAACAAAAGAAAAGACTCTTATTCGGGTGCAATAAGAGTCTTAAACAATGCGAATATAATCCGAAAATAGGCGTTATATGCTCGTTACACGCCTATATTGGACTATTTTTATATTCTGATGGATTAAATTGTCATTCTCCGGCAATGCGTCGGAAGGGGATGCTGTCTTTCGTTATTTGATATTCTTCTTAACCAACATGGTTTTTGCTTTCAGTGCACCTTCCATATCGTACGTTTCCGATTTCACCAGTCCGATACCTTTGGCATACCACTCGGTAACACGCACGTTGGTCGATTTCAGAACAATCTTGGTACGTTTCAGATACGAAATCTTCACACAGTCGAACTTTCCTGCCGTGGTGCTTACCTGTTCCCGTCCCATATACGATGCGCCGGATATGGTTATTTCGTTTTTCAGCATATTTTGTATAAACTGGTAATGACGGTCGGGTATCGCTGTTCCCGCCTGTGCTTCGTTCAGTAAAGTAAACGAATTGTCACCCTTGAATTTTTTGTCCTCCAGCAATCCCAACCGTGCGGCTTCGTTGTATCTGGCAGGGTCGGAATCGGAAGCAATATAAGGTCCGTACATCAAGTCCTCGGTACACGTCGTTGCAGTTCCGTCGTAGCTCCAGTTAAAAAGCGTGTAGCTTGTGTTGTTTTTGGCTTTCGTGGTAACGATTTTGTCGTAGTAACTTGCCTTTACAGTGTTTCCTTCACGCTGTACGTTTTTTACTGTGATTGTTTCGTTTGAAGTGCTTTGTCCCACTTCATCGTAATTCACGTAATGCAGTTCGCTGCCCTCGCTGGTGCAAAAATATTGTGCTTGTGCTACGTGGCATATCAGCAAGGCAGCTACAAAAAACATAAGTTTTCTCATAGTGCTGTTTTGTTGTTTATAATTAGAATGTATCGCAAACTTACAATTTTTTTTCGAACACTTTTATGCTGCCTGCCGATATTCTGCATTATATTTCTATAATTAGTCCGATATCTTTACTTTTTTTATATTACCTTTGCAACAAAAGCAGACACCATGAAACGATTTTTTATCACGCTATGCGCTTTGTCTTTGCTTGTGGCAGTACAAGCGCAGATATCGCCGGAAGCCTTTCGGACGTGGCACGGAAGCAAGTATTCGATGTTTATTCACTTCGGACTTTACTCGTTGCCCGCAGGGGTGTGGAACGGACAGCCCGTTACGAGCGGGTATAGCGAGCAAATCCAAGCATTTGCACCGATAAACAAGGAAGACTACGAGGCGCTGGCAGAACGTTTTAATCCCGTGGAATTTAATGCCGACTCTGTTGCTGCACTGGCAAAGCGGGCGGGGATGCGCTCCATCGTGTTTACTTCGAAACATCATGACGGGTTCTGTATGTTTCGTACTTCGACTACCGGATATAACAGCGTAGATGCTACTCCCTGTCACCGCGATTTTGTTCGTGAACTTTCAGAAGCATGTCGTCGGGCGGGACTTCGTTTCGGTTTGTATTATTCGCTTATCGACTGGCATTTTCCGGGTTCTTCCATGTCGGGACATAATGCCGATTTCATACCTCCTGCCCATCATGAGTTTTCGAAGGCTCAGCTCCGCGAACTGCTGACCAACTATGGAGACATCTCTGAACTGTGGTTTGACATGGGTTCGAACACGCCCGAACAGAGCCGTGAGTTATACCGACTGGTACATGAATTGCAGCCCGACTGCATGGTAAGCGGACGCTTGGGAAACGACCAGTACGATTTTTGTGTGATGGGCGACAATGCTTATCCCGAATCGGCACTGCAAACCGCATGGCAGACGGCGGCTTCGATGTTTGACGAGACATGGAGTTACCGCTCGTGGCAGAAGCGGGGAGACGTGAAAGAGAAAGTGCGTGAAAAACTGAAAAGCCTGATAAACGTGGTTTCACACGGCGGAAACTTTCTGCTGAATATCGGACCGCGGGGCGACGGCTCGCTGGTTCCTTTTGAAGTGGAGGTACTTACGCGCATGGGGCGCTGGATGGAACGTTACGGATATGCCCTTTACGATACCGAAGCATCGCCTTTCAACGAATCGTTTGCGTGGGGAAGCGTGACGCGGAAAGGAAATCATCTGTATCTTTTCTCCACGGGCGAGTATCCGGCTGACGGGAAAATACACCTCCACTTACCGGGATGTACTTTGAAAAAAGGCGACGGCAAAATGGCTACTTACCTGCAATACGGCGACGACATCGAACTGACCGTACCGGCTTCGGCATACAAAGATTCGGTATATCATGTATTGCGTCTGGAGTTTGACCGCGACGTAGAACCCCAGCCGGCAGGTATGGTGCGGAGCATGTCGCTTACCGCCCAAAACGCTACTCCGGCTTACAGCTACTCATGTTTTGATTATTACAGCAATTACCGCAGCACGATAGGGTACAGCTGGAATTTTGAACAGATTGTATTCAAACAGTTGGAGCTGGTTTATACCGATGAGGAGGTGGGTAAGACAATCGACCTCTCTATCGACGGAAAGAATTACGAAGTGACGCTCGATAAGGGAAAAGTAGATGCGTTGCGGCTGTTTCCTGCCACCGAACTTACATGGGGGCAGCGCTACATTTGCAAGGAGGGTAGCGGACTGTTTGACTCTCCGTCGACACTGACTGCCGATTTGCAGAATCCGCCCGTGCGGGGAGGCAAGTGGGAGCCGACAGACAAGGAACAAGACGAATTTGACGCCGACATCCTGTCGTCATGTTTCGTCATGCAAGACGTACATGCCACTCGTGCCCAGCGCGTGGTGATGGAAGTAGGTGCCGGAAACGGCATTGAAGTATTCTTGAACGGCAAATTGGTGATGAAACACCTTAATCCCTACCGCTGCAAGTTCCGTAAAGAGAAGCTGGTTCTTCAGCTTGTAAAGGGCAATAACCGCATCGTGCTCCGCTCGTATAACCGTTTTGAGGACAAGGCGACGTATCTGTTGCGTCCGGCGGAAAAGCAAGTGGTTTACCGTCAAGACCTTACGCTTCCTGCGGCATTTACCGGAAAGCAACACACCATCCGTGTGAAGCGCCACGATGCGTCGTCGTCACATGCCGATGCTGAGCTGGCTAATCTGCGTATCCGCCTGCGCCGTCTTGCGCTTTAAGCATATCCCCGAAAACGCTTCGGTTAGGGTAGGGCATCCCATGCGGTAGGATTGACTGATTCTACCCGTAGCGCCAACCGGTTCAACCGTTAGAGTTCCTTAACTGTCTGACCATACCGGAAATGGTTGAAAATAAGCATCGTCAGTTTTAAGCACGGTGTCATGAAAAAGCGACCGGAATGAATATTTCTGTTTCTTCATTCCGGTCGCTTTTTATGGTGTATGTACCCAGTGTCGGCAGCTCTTATCCTCAGCCGTTATCGGTTTTTATACATGTTTTCGTAGTAATTCTGGTAATCGCCACTCGTTACGTTCTTCACCCACGCTTGGTTATTCAGATACCATTCGATGGTCTTCACGATACCGTCCTCAAACTTGGTTTCAGGATACCAACCCAGTTCGTTTGTAATCTTGGTCGGATCGATGGCATAACGTTGGTCGTGCCCCAGACGGTCTTTTACGAACGAAATGAGCGAATCGTTTATCCAGTCGATGTTAATTTCTCCGTTTTCGTTAAACTCCTTTTTTTTCAATATCTTGCGGTATTCCGGATATTCGGTCATCAACCGATGGATGGTGGCGATAGTCAGTTTGACGATTTCAATATTCTGCTTCTCATTGTGTCCGCCCACGTTATATATTTCGCCGTCCTTACCCTTTGTTACCACGAGGTCAATCGCCTTGCAGTGGTCTTCTACGTACAGCCAGTCGCGCACGTTAGAACCGTCTCCATACACCGGAAGCCGTTTGCCTTCCAGAATATTTTTGATAATGAGCGGTATTAATTTTTCGGGGAAGTGATACGGGCCGTAGTTGTTAGAGCAGCGCGTAATCGTAACCGGCATTTTATACGTATCGCGATACGCCATGACGATGAGGTCGGCGCTTGCTTTCGATGCGCTGTACGGGCTGTGCGGACAAATGGGAGTATCTTCAGTAAAGAAGCCTTCCGCTCCTAACGAGCCATACACCTCGTCAGTAGACACTTGGTGAAAGCGTACGCCTTTTCTCCACGTAGGATAGCCGCTTTCATCTTTTCCTGTAACCCATGCCCGGCGTGCAGCGTCAAGTAAGTTTTGGGTTCCTAAGATGTTTGTTTGTAAAAATAATTGTGGCGTTTCTATGCTACGGTCTACATGGCTCTCGGCAGCGAAGTTTACGATGTAATCAAATTTGTATTCGCTGAAGAGACGGTCTGCCAAATCGTGGTCGCAGATATTGCCTTTTATGAAAAAGCAGCGTTCGTTATCAACGTCTTTAGCTATTGTTTCCAGATTGCCTGCATAAGTCAGCGCGTCGAGTACGACTATCTTGATATTGTCATATTTAGCCAACATGTATTTCAGGTAATTGGCTCCAATGAAGCCTGCTGCTCCTGTCACTAAATAAGTTTTCATATAGTAGGATTTCTCTTTTGGTCTGCAAATTTCGTAAAGTTTTTCGGAAGAAGCAAGAATTTTTTAGTTTTAATCGCTTAATTCGATAACTTCGAGGTCACTGAATGTGCCTGCATCGATGTTAAAACGTACCAAAGTGCGTACTTTGTGGAATCCGTATTTTCCGGCAGCTCCGGGATTAATGTGGAGCATCCCCAGCGTTTTGTCGTATTTTACTTTCAGGATATGTGAATGTCCGCTTATGAAAAGTTTGGGAGGATGTACCAGCAGTGTCCCCCGGATAGAAGGGTCGTATTTGCCGGGATAACCTCCTATGTGCTTCATTATCACGTCGGCACCCTCAACGGTAAAGCGGTCGGTTTCAGGAAAAAGGCGGCGGATGTCTTGTCCGTCGATGTTTCCGTAAACGGCACGCAAGGGGCGGAATGCCTGCAAGCGTTCCACGATGTCTATTGAGCCGATGTCGCCCGCGTGCCAAATCTCATCACAGTCGTTGAAATATTTCAAATACCGTTCGTCCCAATACGCATGTGTGTCTGACAGTAATCCTATTTTCTTCATGGTTGCGTGCCTTTCTGTTTTAGTCGTCGTTATCCTCCGGTATCTCTTCTTTGGGTTCAGGTATAGAGAAATCAGCGTGTGCGAATAGCGAAGCCAGTCCGGATACTTGCTTCAGGCGGAGCAGTTCGTCTTTGTCCATGCCGATGTTTTTCATGATCCATGCGTCCGACATGCCGGCGCGGGTCAGTTCAGCCACGATGTGGGTCATCAAACCGATGTCGTGCGTACCGCGGGCACGGTTGTGCCGGATCGTCGACCCCATGCGGTGCGATAAGTCCTTGTCGATAACCACTACCGGCAGTAATCCCTTTTCACGTTCGTAGATGCGCTTCGAGGTTTTCAGTACGGTGTAACGGTGAAATCCGTCTACGATGATATATTTATCGTTGTCTTTGTCGTAATAACATACGCAAGGCATTGTAAAACCGTCTTCCCAGATAGACAGCTCCAGCAACTTCATTTCGGGAGGAGCCACCACGTTGGGGTTGTAGTCGTTTGCCACTACTTTGTCTACCGGTACAGCGCGTACGTTGTATACCGGACTTTTTATATCTTCTTCTTTTACGTCCATATATCTTTATATTGTTTCAGAATATAGTCTTTCATTTTGCTTTCCTGCTTGGTCAGTGCAAAACCCATATACTTGCAGGCATGGTCGTTACGCAGGATACAAAGACACATGCGTTTGTAAGTAGGAATTTCGCGGAATTCCGGAATATTGATATCGTCCAGATACTCCATCATCACGGGTCTTTTGGTGGTTTTGTAATTCGAAGTATTACGTACTTCGATCGGAATCTTCAGGTCGATGAGTTTCTGTATGGTCTCGTCGCTGAGGCATCCGCCTTTCGTGCGCCAGAACTTGATGCTGGTGTGCAACTTGCTCAGGTAGTTGCGGCGCGTTTCTTCGGGCAGGGTAGAGAGCAAGAATTTCATGTACGATTCCCATGTATGCCCTTGAGGTAGCTTCAGGGTACTTCGTCCCATGGCGTATGTCGTTCCGTAAATGCCTGTAAAGTTCACCCCGTTTACGCGGCTTATCATTTTTCCCCACGTGTCGGGGTCGATGCATTTATACAGGTGAAGGCTTTCGATTGCCTCGCTGATGAACGGGCTTGCCACACGCTGGCGCTCGATGTTTACCCCCGCCTGATAGTAAAGGTCATACAACTTGTTGTAATCCCATCCGAACCGTCCGTTTGCCGTCCATATATCCGTAGTTTTCCAGTCGAATATCGGATAAAAATTAAACACATCGTTGGCTATCTTGTAACTCCATTGATAATGGTGGTAAAGCTGTGATTTGCTGCTGCCGTAAATGGTTCGCCAGCGGTTGTAACTCTCTTGCGTGCGGATGCCTACCAAGCAGGCGGTGCGTACTGCTTTTTTCTTTTTGTGGAGCCACGAAGCAAACTTCAGTTGGAATTCGTAATCCCACATTCTTTCTTTCAGGAACGGAAAATCTTTTTCCGTCATTACGTTTTTGGGCATCGGTCGTACCCACAGGTCTCTCATGCTTTCTTCCCACGGCCTCCAATACTTCTGGTACATGGAAGTACACGTCCGCACGCGAAACGGTACGCAAACACGGTATACGTCTAATATATCTTTGTTGGCTTCTAAAATACGGTCTACGTAATCAATAGTCATCTTATATTGTATTTCGTAGTCCAAATGAAACACGCCCAGCTTGGTTTTCAGATTATGTTTACGGATATAATCTATGCATAAATTAAGTAAAACTCCGCTGTCTTTCCCGCCGGAGAAAGAAATATACACATTATCAAATTCTTTAAAGATGATATCCAATCTTTCCTGAGCCAGTTCGTATACGTTTTTTTTTAGGGGATTATTGCTGTTCTGACTCATCTTTTTTCTTTTTGGTATATATCATTTTGATATAGATTTTCCATTCTTTTATCGTTTCAAAATGTTGGTCGCTAAAATAGTTTTTATGTTGTTTCTGCACCACGGCAGTCAGTTCTTTGTCTTTCATCTTGAATTTGCCAATGGCTTTCAGCAGGGCTTTGAAAACTTTTTCTTCAGCTTCGGGATTAATATAATAGTTGTTGATAATCCATTGTTTCCCTCTTTCTTCCATGGGCATAAATCCAATGACTTCTTCATCGGAAAGCGCGATAAACCAGATAAATTTCTCTCCGGTCTTAAAGGGGTAGTCATTGTTATAGTTAAGAACTTTGGGGTTCATGACTAAGGGGGCGACTAATTCGTAGAGGTGTTTTTCTGTTCCGTTAACTTGAATGACTTTTATCATAAAAATCTCATTTTATGCAAAAGTAACAAAAGCTTTTGTTTCTGTCGTCTAAAAAAACAGAAAATTTATTTGGTGAGGGGAGGTTTACAGCGTTTGCAGGAGCTGGTCGAACGAGCGGAATACGGTGGTCTGCCCCTCCACAGTCAGTTCGATACGCTGCGGAGAAACCACGGTTAAAAGCGGCAGGGCAGCATACGCAGTTTCGTCAGGCAGGCAGAAATAGTTGCGACGGTTCAGTGCGTTTTGCGTCCAGTGTTCCAACACTTCGTTTGCCGCATTCAAGCGAATGGATTTTTTCCCTCCGACAGTAGGAGAGAACACCCCATGCGTCAGGTCGAAACGGATGCGGCTGTTCTGTCGGGCAAAGAGTGTATCCATCCGGTTATTCAGTATCAAGTCCTCGGTTACGCCACACTCCATTCCGTTTTCGGGAGTGAGCAGCCAAAGGCGGTCGGCAAGTACAAGTGCCTGCTCGATGTCGTGGGTAGACAGCAGGATGGCTTTCTGCTCTTCTTCGGCAAGCCGGTGAAGCAAGGTCATGATTTCGATGCGGCTCACCACGTCAAGGAAAGCGGTAGGCTCGTCAAGCAAGATGAGCGGACACTCTTGAACCAACGCTTTGGCTATCATTACCTTCTGCCGCTCGCCGTCGGAAAGCTCCGCTGTGTATTGGCTGGCCTTATCGGTGATGCCCACAGCTTGCAGGGCATGGCGGATGATGTCTTTGTCTGTCTGCCGCAACCGTCCGAAGAATCCCGTGTGAGGCTGGCGTCCCAGTGCCACCAGTTCATACACGGTCAGTCCCCCGGCTTGTGTCTTGTCGGTCAGTACCACTCCGATGGTGCGTGAGCGTTCGCGTTCCGTGTATGCACCTATCTTTCTGCCGAGCAGGTTCAGTTCACCCCCCAACGCCGGTTGCGTGACAGCCAGCGTGCGCAGCAACGTCGACTTTCCCGTCCCGTTGGCACCTAAAAGGCAAGTCAGCTCACCCCGGCGCAATACGAAATTCAAGTGGCGGTGTACGTACTTCGTTACCTTCCCCTTCCGATACCCAATGCTGAGGTCTTTCCCCTCGATGACAATAGCCTGCTGTTCCATCTCAGTTGAAATATTGAATTTTGCGTTGGTTTACAATGACGTAGATAATGACCGGCGCTCCCAGTATCGGTGTCACGGCATTCAGCGGAATGATACCCGCCTCGCCGGGCAAGATGCAAACCAGATTACAGAGCAGGGCAACGGCGCTTCCGGTAAGCAGGGTGACGGGCAGCAGGGAGTTGTGGTTCGATGTCCCCAACATCAGTCGGGCGATGTGAGGCACGGCAAGCCCGATAAACGATACCGGACCGCAGAACGAGGTGGTAACCGCCGTGAGCAAGCCCGTAGCAATTAGCAGCAGGTTACGGACGCGGCGGATGTTGACTCCCAAGTTTTCTGCATAACGAGTACCCAGCAGCAAGGCGTTCAGCGGCTTGATAAGCAATACGGCTACGATGAGACCCGCCACGACCATTGCCGAGAAAGCCGGCAACTGTTCTAACGACACGCCTCCGAAATTACCGAGTCCCCATATCGTGTATGAGTGTACACCTTCCGCCGTGGCGAAAAAGTTGAGCAGCGAGATGAGCGATGAAGAAACATAGCCAATCATGATGCCTGTGATAAGCAGCATGACACTGTTTTTTATCACGGTAGACAGGAAAAGAATGATGCCGAGGATGCACGCAGCTCCGAGAAACGCACCCAGTATCACCGAAACAAATCCCGAAAGGGTGAATGCTCCCGTAGCAATGGTTCCGCCTCCGGCGAGCATCACTAACGCCACGCCCAAGCTGGCACCCGAACTGATGCCGAGGATAGACGAGTCGGCAAGCGGATTGTTGAATACCGTTTGCAGCATCAGTCCCGACGCCGAGAGCGCCGCCCCACAGAGCAATGCGGTGATACACTGCGGAAAGCGCGACTCCCACACGATGAAACTCCACGTTTCCTTTTCCGCCCCGCGTCCGCAGAGAATGTCTGCCACGGCACTCGCCGGGATGTCTACTGCCCCAAGCAACAGGTTGGCAGCCATCAACATAAGAATGATTCCGCAGAGTACGCCTCCGTATATGTATCCCTTGTTATTCATTGTTCGATTTGTCAATCGGCGGCTAAATTACTAAAATATTTCGGTTCGTAACCTTCCAATAAGTCGGGATGCAGTATTTTCACAATATCTTTCAGTAATTCTTCGGGGTGGAAGGGCGATTCTTCATAATACGGGATTCTCCCGGTGTTACATCCGTAGATACGCCGTTCTTTGAAAGCCTTGAAGCGAGCGTAGGGGGCATAGTCTTGTTTCAGCTCCCGATATGTTTTGTCTGTTTTCTGATTATACTTGATAAACCAGTAGTCGGCATCCCCTCCCTTGTCGAACACCGCTTCAAACGCCAGCGGAACCGAGCCGCTGTTCTGTAAATCGGCGAAGATATAGTTTGCACCCGCATCGGCATACAGTTTTCCGGTGGTGCTGTTTCCGCCCGCGATGTACCATGCCGAGCCGTAGCGCAGGTCGCTCAACACGGTAGGATGCTTTTGGGCTTGCGCCGCCCGACGTTTCACATTCAGATACTCCCGTTCTACCGCCGTGAAAAGCGAATCCGCCTTCGCCTCTTTTCCGGTCAGCATTCCGTAAAAGCGCATCCATTCCGCACGTCCTAAGGGCGAAGTTTCCATGTAATCGGCACATTCGATGATGGGGATGTTGAGTTTCCCCACTCGTCCGTAGCCTCCGTTATTTTCGAAAGGCGAAAGCAGGATGCCGTCGGGGTTCAGTTCGATGATGCGTTCGATATCGGGACTCATGCTGTTTCCGCAGTCGATGATGATACCCTCGCGGCAACGTTCCTGTACTTCAGGCAGTTTGAAATATTCCGAGTTGCACACGCCGCGTATGTTGTCGAGCGCACCCAACTCGTTAAGCAGACTTCCGTGGACTACCGAGTAAACCAATGTCCTTTCCAGCGGCACGCGCACAACAGTGCCTTCCGGTACTGATTCGGGCACAGGCTTCGTCTTGTCGGTCAGTATGTAAGTATGCAGTGTTTTCAGTGTGTCCCACGGGTTACGCACTTCCGCCACGGTGTATTCGGAGTAATTTACGATGCGCAGATTCTCGGCATACCGCAGCTTCAAGGTATCGCCTCCTGTTGTAACGGAAGAAGTCTTGCTCCCTCCGCCGCAGGCAGAGCAAAGCAAGACTATGGTTACTATATAGGCAGATAGTAAAATTCGGTTCATACGCTTCGGTTTATTCGGCTACGAAACGCATGTTAGTAGTATACATGCCGGTTTCAAACTGAGTTTTTGCCTGTCCGTCTTTGCTGTATACATGAACTGTGTTCAAAGCTCCCCATACTTGGTCGCCGATGTAAATGTCTTCCGTGATAGGGTCTACTGCGATAAAGCCCGGACTGGTAAAGTCGTTAAGGTCTATCGGCAAAGTGGTTGAGGTGTTTGTTTTCAGGTCATAAACAAAACATTTTTTTGTTTCCGGAAGATAGTATTCCGAATAAAGGATATACATTTTGTCTCCCTTGTTGGCAATGTATGTAGCGTTGCAGATGCTGTCTACCGCATACGTGTTGGGGTCGATGCGTTGCAGGGTCTGGTACACCCATTGGTCTTCGGGAACTGATGCAGAACCGGCATAATTTCCGTTGGATACTACATACACGTATCCGTCGTTTCCAGTGATGCACTGCGTATAAGGATTTAGCTTTACCGTAATGTCTTGCAGTTTGGTCATTGATGCCGCATCAACCACTGCCACTTGGTTTCCTTTGCTATAGTTGGAGATGTTGACAAAAAGTTTTCCGTCGGCATAAGTCAATGCTTCGGGATATGCACCTACGGCTACGCTTCCCGTAACGGCTTGAGTCAGCGTATCGAGCTTGTTCACTGTTCCGTCGTAAGCCGTAAAGAATACACAACCATCGCCCGCTGTGGCATAACGCGGCTGCATGGGCTGGTTGGCAGCAGTAGTCATTGGCAGACGTTTTATCAGTTTCCCGTTGTGCTCAAGGATTTCTATTTTAGAGGAAGTAGCAGAAATAGCATAAAGTTTAGACCCGTATACACATAAATCCTGCAAGTCTCCGATGCCTTGTCCGTTTTGTGCGGCATAGAGGTCATTGCCGGTGCTTTGAGTAGTTAAATCATACCATTGTATGGAGCCGTTGTTTGCATTATAATTTCCCGTATTGACAATGTAAGCGCCGAGGGTGGTAGTCGGTTCCGGATCAGGGACAGGCGTCGGGTCGTCGTTATTATCACAAGCCGTCAGTGCGGCAGCCAGAGGCAAAGTGGTGAAAGCCAAGTAAAGCCAGTTCTTTTTCATTACGTTCATGGTCTTTTAGTTTATAAATAGTAATTAATAGAGATTTTGTAGTTTCGTCCCGGCATGGGGTAGAAACGGATTATCTCATAGTTCTTGTTCGAAAGATTGAGGGCATCAGCCTGTATGCGCAGGCGGTGATGTTTCCACGTAAATGTGTGCGACAGCGAAATGCCGTGGTCGGTATAAGGAGCAATGCGATACTCCGGCAGATTCTGTGCCAGCGTATAACGTTCCGAGGCATACGTCAGGTTATACGATACGTTTACCCACGGTGTTTCCAGTGTAAGGTTTCCGCTTCCCGAATGGCGGGGCGTATAAATAATCTGGTTGCGCCATGTTTTCGAGTTGCGGTCGGTTACATCTTCAGCTTGCATGAAATTATAATTTCCCGTGAGATACCACTTGAAACGCTCGTTGAGGCTGTATTCGGCAGACAGATTGACATCCACCCCGATGGTTTCCACCTTGCCTACGTTCATCATCCGCCATACAAACATCGTGGGCACGGCTACTATCTTGTCGGCTACCTTATTATAATAAGCATCTGCCGAGAGGCTGAGGAAATCAAAGCAGGCGAAACCGGACCGGCTCCACGTTACACCGAAGTTTCCCTGCTTGGTGGTTTCGGGGCGCAATCCCGTGTTTCCGATAACCAAATAATATAAGTCGTTAAACGTAGGGGTTCGGAAGATGTCTTTGTACGAAGCCCTGACCCTCAGACCGGCATTTTCAAATGGTTTCCAAGAGAGGCTGAAGGCAGGAGACAAACGTTTGCGGTCGTCAGCCGCCGTACCAATCCGCACATCTTCGGTGATAAACGTGTTCAGCAGCGATGCCGTAGCCGAGAACTTCCGATGCTCATAGCGGGCAGCGACGGCGGTAAGCAGGGTGTAACGTTGCGGAAACTGACACTGGTCGAGCGTGGTATGCAGGTAATTATAAGCAAAATCCTGTGCCACGGAGAGCGAAAAGTGTTCCACCGGTTCTGCCCACAGCGTTGCCGACACGTAAGTCTCCGTCTGTCGGTAACGGTCGTCGGTAATGCCCGACGCCTCGTTGTTATAATCTTTGTTCCAACTGTAATTGAATTTTCCGAGGGCTTGCAGCTTTATGCGGTCGCTGAAACGGTTCTCGTAACGGAACTGTCCGAAATAGTTCTTATCGGAGAGACGTTCGGCTGCGTATGGATTATCGTAGATTACCCCTCCCGGAAGTCCGCGTTCCGAGTCGAACAGATAAGCCTTTACCTGTAAATCCTGCCGGGGAGTAAAAGCCGTGTAAAGCGTGGCTTCCGCCCGGTAAGTACGGATGTCGCTGTTATTCCGCTTGCTGTCTATCAAGTGGTTTCCGTTCCACATCTCAAACGGGTAATTCCCGTCCGCCCGCAGAAAGTCGCCATATACGCTCAGTGCCGTTTTTCGGGTTAGTTGTCGGCTGTACAACACCGAAGGGTTCACCATTCCGAACGAGCCGGCTTTCAGATTGGCATATACATGGTAAGGGCGGTCTTTGAAGTCCGGGCGTGCCGTCTGTATGCTGAGAACGCCTGCCGAAGCAAACGCGCGTGCCGTTTGATAAATATCGTCCGTCTGTCCGATGGTCATCGTCAGTTGCGACACATTGTCAAGCGAGAAACGCGATATGTCTATTTGTCCCGACTGGCAGTCGCTCACGCTCACTCCGTCATAGATAACCCCCGTATGCTGCGCTCCCATGCTTCGTACAGAGATTGTTTTCAGTCCGCCTATCCCCCCGTAATCTTTCACGCTTACTCCCGAAAAATGACGCACGGCGTCTGCCACTTCGTACACTCCGAGCCGTTCCATTTCCGCCTTTCCCATTACTTGCAGCGGAGAGGCAGACGTAAGGGCAGGGGGCGTGCGCCGCGCGCTCACCGTTACGCTCGGAATATCGTGAACACGTGTAGTCATGCTGTCGGTCGCCACCGTCTGAGCTTCGACGGAAACAACTGCCAGCACCGATACGGCTGCGACGATGCACACGCCTGTACTACGGGGATGCTTGATGCTCATAAAAAACGAATATAATATAAATGTATAACGTTGCATGACCTTGTTCTTCTTTCCTCGAGAAGCGCAAGCACGGCTTTTGTTTTGCAGGTCTTCTGACTTACTCCGGTTTGCTTTGCCTTCCCACCCTCTAAAAACAAGTTCAGGGCAGTGGCTGAAGAAGTAGATAAGCAAACCTCTTTTCATGGAGCTCACAGCAGCGGGACTGTCCGGGACTTTCACCCGATTCCCTTTTCATCCGCGGCCTCGCTTGGGAAGCCTGTACGGAACAAAACGTTGCAAAGATAAACATTCTTTTTAGAAATCAAGCTCTTTTGGCGGAATAATTGAAGGTTAAAGGAGTTACTTCAATCAAAATTTAAACAGGCTCTAAATCTGTTTGTCTCCTGTTTTTTGTGAAAAATTTGAAGCGAATTGATAATTTAATATCGAAATTATGAAGTTGAAAAGTAAATATTTTTTAGATAAAAGAAATCGTTTCCCGTTGTAATGGAGAAGGACGGAATGTTGTTTTTCAGTCTTGATTTATTTGTTTTTTTCTTTCCCAAAACGCTACCGCATGTTTTAGTGAAAACATGCGTACAAGTTAGATAACACAAGCGGTAGAAAGCAACCGTTCTAACGGTAGCGTTTGGAGGGGGGAAATTGGTCGGAAAAACAGGGATGTAAGGAGGCTTCGGAGATTAAACGGGTTGCATAAATATGCGAATGAAATACGTAAAAATCTGTTTGTTTTGAAAAAAATGTTTTCCTTTAAGCTGAACTTGTTGCTTTTTATAAGCTAAAAATTATAAATTTTGTTTTTATTATGTGTTAATGAATAAAATATACAAAAGGAAAATAAAATAATATTGTATTTTTGCGCTCGTTTAAAAATAAAACCTAACTGATGATTAACTTTGTTATTGTAAATAGAACATTTTTTAATTTAGACATGGTTTTGCGTAATGTGAAATCACGCGATCCTTTTAGTCATATTTATTCGTAAAGTTTGCTCTGGCAACCTTTCTTTTTATGGTGTTAAAAAGAATTGGTTGGATTCTTTTGATTTTTTTATTCACTAATATATTTTTTACGGACAAAGAGATGAGAAGATTATGTCTTTGGTTGGTCTTTTTTGTCATGTTGGGTATTCAATCGGCTTTTGCTCAGTTTGTCGTGAAAGGAACGGTGGTTTCTAAAGCAGACAATGAGCCGCTGATTGGCGTATCTATTATGCAAAAAGGAACAACGAACGGTGTGGTTACCGACATCGATGGTAACTATGAGTTGAAAATTCAAGGAGGAGATGCCGACTTGGTATTTTCGTATATCGGTATGCGCTCGCAAGAGTTTCGGGTGAATGCGCGTACCGGAGTGTTGAACGTGGCGCTGGAAGATGATTCACAAATCATGAATGAAGTGGTGGTGGTGGCTTACGGCGTACGAAAGAAAGGTACGATTGCCGGTTCGGTTTCGTCGGTAAAAGCTGAGAAGATGGAAAATGTGCCGGCACCGAGCTTCGACCAAGCGTTGCAGGGACAGGCTGCCGGTTTGTCGGTGGTTTCTGTTTCCGGTGAGCCGAGCAAGGCGGCTGTTTTCAAAATCCGTGGTACGAACTCTATCAATTCGGGTACGGCGCCGCTGTTTATCTTAGACGGTGTGCCCATCGAAAGCTCGGATTTCAATACCATCAGCCCGGGCGATATTGAGTCGGTATCTGTGTTAAAAGACGCTTCGTCTACTTCTATTTACGGTGCGCGTGCTGCTAACGGGGTGGTGGTTATCACTACGAAACGAGGCTTGTCGATGGACAAGGCGAAGGTTACTTTGCGTGCGCAGTACGGTACGTCGCAGTTGGCGCGTACGGAATGGAACATGATGAATACCGCCGAACGCATCGAATTCGAGAAATTGGTTGGTTTGGATAACGGGCAAGATTACGACTTGCTTTCGCAGGTAGACGTAAACTGGATGGATGCCATCTTTAAAGACAATGCTCCGCTCCAGAACTACGAACTATCTGTTAACCGTGCTACGGATAAAATGAATTATTACGTGTCGGGAAGTTTCTATGACCAAGACGGTATCGCACCGGGGTCTTCATTCCGTCGTTATAACATCCGTGCCAATGCCGAAGTTAAGGCAAGCAACTGGCTGAAGTTAGGAACCAACACGATGGCCGCCTACGAGGAAATAGAGCAGACCGAAGAAGGTTCACCCAGTCTGTCGAGTCCGATTTTCGCCTGCCGCCTGATGCTTCCTTATTGGAATGCGTATAACGAAGACGGTTCCATCGCTTCGCAGACCGACGGTACTTGGAAGGGTACGGGGCAGAACCCGCTGGAGTGGTTGGCGAACAATCCGGTGACCAACAAGAAATACAAAGTGCTTTCTACGGTATATGCCGAAATTACTCCGATTGAGAACCTTACCATCCGTGCGCAGTTTGGTGCGGACTTCTCTCATTCTACGGGTTCTTCACAGTCGTTCCCAAGCTATATCCTTAATAACGGGCAGGGTTCGGCAGGCCGCAGTTCGTATGATACGATGAACCTTACCGAAACCACTACTGCCAACTATCGCTGGACGTATAAAGACGACCATGCTTTCAATTTCATGCTGGGTCAGGAAGCGGTTAACTACGAAACCGAAGGCTTCCAAGTATATACGGCAGGTCAGACGAACGATTTGCTTACCGACCTGTCTTCGGGTGTGCGTGCATCGTCATGGATGAACTCGGCTACGTCATACGCTTACCTGTCGTTCTTCGCCCGTGCCGAATATAATTACAAAGATTTATATTATGCCGATTTCTCGGTGCGTGCAGATGCTTCTTCGCGTTTCGGTAAAAACAACCGCTGGGGAGGTTTCTGGTCGGTTGGCTTGATGTGGAACATCAAAAACGAAAAGTTCTTGAAAGATGTAGAATGGCTGACCAATGCGCAGATTGCGTTAAGTTCCGGTACTACGGGTAACTCTTTGCTGCCGAGCGATTACTATCATTTGGCTTTAGTGGCGGGAGGTCCGAATTATAATGATGAGGCTGGTATCTATCCGGCGCAGAGCAGCAACCCCGATTTGAGTTGGGAAACCACATGGGCTACCAATCTGGCTTTCCATTTGGGATTCATCGACCGCATCAATGTGGATATTGAGCTGTATAACAAGCGGACAACTGATATGTTGATGGAAGTGCCTGAGTCGTATGCTATTACGGGCGAGGGTGTACGTTGGGAAAACATCGGTGTGATGGCAAACCGCGGTGTGGAAATCAGTGCAAATGCCGATGTGCTTCGTCTTAACGACTTTACTTGGAATCTGAATGCAAATATCTCTTATAACAAGAATGAACTGAAAGAACTTTATAACGGTGTAGATGAGTATGTAAACTCTACTACGGGTATCCGTTACGAGGTAGGACGTCCTATTAATGAGTTTTTCTTGAACCGTTATGCAGGTGTGAATCCGGCAAACGGCGAACAGTTGTGGTACACGAAAGACGGTGAGCTGACTAACGAGTTCCGTGAAGAAGACCGCGTGATGACCGGAAAAACCTTCGATGCTCCGTGGATGGGAGGTTTCGGAACCACATTCTCATGGAAAGGCTTGTCGCTGTCGGCACAATTCAGTTGGCTTGCCGACCGCTGGGTGATGAACAATGACCGTTACTTTGAAGAAAATAACGGCGGATTCTCCGGTTACAACCAGTCGAAACGCCTGTTGTACGATGGATGGAAGAAGCCGGGCGACGTGACAGACATCCCCCGTTACGGAGAAATAGCCCAGTTGGACGACCGTTTCTTGGAGAATACCTCATTCCTGCGTCTGAAAAACGTCACGCTGTCGTATTCATTGCCCCGCTTGTGGTTGGAAAAGAGCAAATTCTTTACAGCGGCACGGGTATATGTACAAGGACAAAACCTGCTGACGTTTACAGGCTTTACGGGTTTCGACCCCGAATATTCCGGAAACGTATATTTGGGAGTATATCCTCCTTCACGCCAGTTTACCTTCGGCGTAGAAGTTTCATTCTAATATATATAAATGTATAGAGAAAGATGATGATTAAAAAAATACAATTATATGCGGTGTTGGCTGCGATGGCATTGTCCTTCACTTCTTGCTTAGACAAGTATCCGGATAATGCGATAGAGGCAGATAAGGCGGTCAATACCCCTGACGATGTGAACCAGTTGGTGATGGGAATCTATGCTGCGTTCAAAGATGGTGCGCTGTATTCCGGCAATCTGACTTTGCTGCCGGATATTCAGACCGACTTGGTATACGGCGTAACGGGAAATGCGAATGTTTATGGAGATATTTGGCGTTGGAACGACATCAAACCTACCAATACAGATATCGAAGATGTGTATGCGGCTCTGTATACGGTGGTTAACCGCTGTAATTTCTTGCTTGACCATGTAGAGGCGGTTCGGGCGAAAACTACGGACGATGATGACCTTGACCGCTTGGACCAATATTGCGGCGAAGCCTATTTCGCACGTGCGCTGGCATACTCTGAGCTGGTAAAGCTGTTCTGTAAAGCATACGAAAGCGAAGAAGATGCAGCTAACCAGTTGGGCGTGGTGATAAACGAACATTACGATAACCAAGAGCCGATGAAACGCGCCACACTGCAAGAATCTTACCAGTTTATTATTGACGACCTCGACCGTGCAGAAGACCTCCTTCAGCTGGAAGAAGACTTCAATCCTTCTGTCGACGGCTCTTTGTATGACACGGTATATTTCAACGAATATACGGTTTACGCCTTGCGCGCTCGTGTAGCCCTTTACATGAAAAACTGGAAAGAGGCGGAAGAATACGCCGGAAAGGTTATCGACAGCGATTACTACATGCTGTCAAGCTGTAACCAGCAGATATCATCGGGCGTGAGCTATTATAAATACATGTGGACGAACGATCACAGTACAGAAGCTATCTGGAAAATTTCGTTTACCGTCAGCTCGTATGGCGGTGCGTTGGGACGGGTATTTTTCAATTTCGACCAGTCGAGCGTGCGTCCCGACTACGTGCCGGCTCAGTGGGTTTTAGGTCTGTATGCTGCCTCTGATTTGCGTTATACAGATATCTTTCAGTCGTATACTACGGCATACGGTTTGATGTGGCCGTTACTTCAAAAGTATTTTGGTAACGAAGAATTTCAGGCGTATAACATCTACCATGTGTGTATGCCGAAAGTGTTCCGTCTGTCAGAGCAATATCTGATTCGTGCCGAGGCGCGTGCCCAGCAAGGCAATTACGGAGGAGCAAGCGAGGATATAACCGAACTTCACAGTGCACGCTATTCGGCAGGTGGAGCAGTATCCTTGAATGCTGAAACGGCAATGGATGTCATCGAAGAAGAGCGAGTAAAAGAACTTTATATGGAAGGTTTCCGCCTGCACGACCTGAAGCGTTGGCACAAAGGTTTCGAGCGCACGCCGCAAGACCAGTCGCTGGATAACGGCAGCAGTCTGAAAGTGGCAGCCGACGACCCGATGTTCGTATGGCCGATACCGCAGCATGAGATTGAAGCTCCGGGCTCGCAGATTGAACCTAATGAAAGTAATAAATAAAAAACATTATGGTGATGAAGAAAATATTTATAGGAGCTATCGCGGCAGTAGTCGTGGCAATGATCTTTTCGGGATGCGAACCGAACAGAGTGAATTATAGCGGACCCAATTATCTTATGTTTTCCGACACGCTGTATCATTACGGCGTAAAAGAGTCGGGCGAGGTGTTTAATATTCCTGTCTCGGCTACACGGGCTGCCGATTATGACCGTACGCTTGCTGTGGAAATTATCGACCAAGAAAGCAATGCGGTGGAAGGCAAACATTATAATCTGCTGTCGAATACCGTAACGATAAAAGCGGGCGAACTGGCTACGGATGTAAAAGTTCAGGGTATCTATGAAAATATCGCGAATACAGACTCGCTGGGTTTTGCCTTGAGACTGGTTATTCCCGATGAAGATAAGTGGGACTTGTATGGTACGGAAGCGAAAGTGGTGCTTCAGAAAGTCTGTCCGTTTGACATCAATAACTTTGCGGGAAACTGCGTGGTTACTTCGACTTTCTTTACGAGCGACAACTGGACCGGGACTACTACCATGCGTTTGATTACTACCGATGTTGCGGAGGATGAAGAAAACACGATTGTACTTCATGACCTGTATTACGACGGTTACGATATCAAACTGAAATTTAATACAGACGACGCTTTGGAACCGCTGGTTGAGATGGACGAACAGTTGCTGGCTACCACAGCCGATGCCTTTTTGGGTAACATACATGGCAATGGAGATTTGATGATAAGCCAGCCTACGGCTTACGTATCTTATTACAGTACCTGCGAAGATTTTGTTCTTCAGTATGTTACGCTTAATGTGTATAATGATGACGGTTCGATCTATGGTACAGTGGGTACGTATGTGAACATTTTGGAATGGATTAGCGAAGGCGAAGCCGAAGATTTAAGAGAACAAGGATATTAAAACACACAAATAAAAATAGAATAAAAAGTATGAAACATCTCGATTTGATACCAGTTGCAAATACTTGCAAGAAGATGTTGTATAAGGGATGTCTGTTGGTTGGTTTGGTTGCAGCATGTAGCCTTACAGCATGTTCAGACGATGACGAGAACTCGGTAGCTCCGGTTTTTCCGGAATTGCAAACCATAAGCTGTAACGCCGGAGAAACAAAGGAGTTTACTTTTGAGGCGAATACTAATTGGAGCTTGGCTTCAACCGAACTGTGGTGTAAGTTCGTGAAAGACGATGTTGAATCGTTCGTATTGTCAGGAAAGGCAGGTACACAGAACATCACTATCCGTGTAACAGACGAAGCTGCTACCGTGGATGAGGCAAGCGTAGCGAAATTAGAGTTGACTATGGGTTCGCAAACCATTGTTATCGGTGAGGTGACCCGTTCGGCTAAAGGCAGCGAGCTGAAAATCTATGATATGGAAGGTAACGAACTGGAAGCTCTTACCGTAGGATATGATGATTTTGAACCCTTTACAGTGAAGGCAAACTTCCATTTTGCCGTAACCGGAACTCCCAATTGGGTGGAAGTAGAAGGTGGTTCGCTGGTTGGAGTTTCTAATCAGGAAGTAGCAGGCGGATTGAGAGTGATTCAAGACGGAACGGTTGAAAAATATCCGGTAGCCGCAACAGATAACAAGATGATTGTGTTCAGTGCAGAAGACGGAAAGGCTTCTTTCTCATTCCCGCTGATTTATGCGGGTATGGACCCGATGGATATTGATGTAACAGCTCCTTCTGCCAACAGATACGGTTGGACGGTTTCGATGGACGGAAAGAGCTTTGCTCAAGAAGGCGGGCAAGGAACTTCCGGAGGCGGCAGTACTTATACTAACAGAATCCCCTTTACGGTTAAGGTGCTGAACGATGATTATGAGTTTGTTTATTTGGAAGAATGGGAAGATGTTTCCGGCACGAAAAATATTTCTCTGATTGATCCGTCTATGTTGTGGTTGCATTGTGAAGGAGAAAAAGGTGATATCTCTTTGCGTGTTGATGAAAACGAGCCTCAGTATGCAGGAGTTCCGGCAGAAGAAAGAACGGGTTATGTCTTGGCTTTCTCGCGTGCGGAATATGAAAGCATAAAAGAAAATCTGGAAGCAAATATTGTAGAAAACGGAGATATTAAATATGCTTACCAGCAGAGCAATCTGTTGATTCAGATTACCCAGAAAGAACAGGAAACAACTACCGGCGAACAGTTGGTTAATAGTGTGACGAGCGGCGACGGTTCTACTGTTATCGATTTCGTAGCATATACCGGAGAAAATCTTAGTCATTATCAGTCAACTTACGGCGTACAGTCTGTTACTGAAATCAACAAGCCTGCAATGAATACATTGATTACGTTTGCTTTTGAAGGAGGAAACATTGAGGCGTATGATTTATCAACGGAAGAGCCTGTTGAAGTAGGAGGTTTTGAAGTGTCGGGAAATTATGTGGGAGTTGATGCTTCTATTGTTGGTAAAAAAGATATCTTCTTTGTTGTAACAGAATGGGTGGAAGCCGGAACTCCGAGAAAAGCAATGGTTATTATACATTTGTCGAATGTAGAAGAAGGCGGTAGCGAAGAACCTTCTGAAGGCGTATTCTCTATAACAGCAATGGGTTCTCCGGTTACTTGTATACAATATATTGGTTCTGAACTTGATTCTTTTGGTGTAAATAGTGTTTGGCAGACAGCAATGCCTGAGAATAATCAAAGTATAGATGTTGCACTGAGTGCTTTGGGAGTAACTTATCAAAGTTGGGTTTGTTATAAGTGGTCAGATCAATCTTCTGTGAATTTGGATAATTGGATAATGTATGGTTTCGATCCTATGACAGGAGATGAAGATAAGTCTATTATGAATATATGGAATGATGGCGGTTTAAGTGAAACATTTTTTATAATAATAACAGATAGTCAGGGAAATAAATATGGATTGATTGTAGGAAATCCGGTTTGAAACATTCTGTTATGTAAATACTTGATAAACAACAAGATTTAAAATAAATCAATTGAGATGAACATATATAAATTATATTCCAAATACTTTTTATCGCTCCTCGTCAGTATGCTGGCGATGGTAGCGGTGACAAGTTGTTCGGACGATGACGAAGATTTGGCACAGAGCGGTTACGGTTACGTACAGTTCAAGCTGACCAAAAGCTCTTTTGAGTCTGCGCCCGAAACAGAAGAACCCGCTTCGCGTGCGATGACGGACAAACTGGACAAGCTGGCGGATGCGAAAAAAATACAGGTGGTGTTGCTTCACGATGGCACTACCGTATCGCAGACCTTGCTTCTGAATAGCTACAATGATGAAAATGCGGAATTTGGTCTCCGCAGTGATAAACTTCAATTGGTGGCAGGAGCTTATAAGGTAGTGGGCTATTATCTGTATGATGCAGTAGACGAGCAACTTTATGCGGGGGGCTCCGGAGATAATAGCGATTTCACTGTGGTAAGCGGCGGATTATATGTACAAGAACTGTCTGTAGATGCCGTATCTCGCGGTATGGTGAAGTTTCAATTAGAGAAGCAAGTGCTTTCACGTGCAACGGAAGAAGGTTATCTGTTCAATGCCATCGCAGAGATAGATGTAACGGTAAAAAACATGTTTACACGTGAGGTAACTACTTTCGAGAAAATGAAAGTAACGTATGAAACCGATTACGAAGAGTCTGTGGGAACTGATAATCCTGACGACCATTATAAAGAAGTAGGTAAGGCTTCCTGCGATTCGCTGGTATGGCTTCCTGCCGGAACTTATCAGGTAACTTCTTATACTACTTACTCAAGAAGTGGTGTGAGCCGTACGGAATTGGAAACTCAGGTTGTAAAAGGAGAAAGTTTTGTTGTGTCAAACAATGAAGTGACAGAAAATGCTTTTGTCCCCATACTGCTTTCTGAAACCTCGGAAAACATTAAAGACTACAAGGCTTTGAAAGAAATCTGGGATAAGATGGGCGGTAAAAACTGGAGTTATTACGGTGCTGAATATCCTGAAGGTACAAATTGGAACTTTAATAAAGATATAGATTTGTGGGGAGAACAGCCGGGAGTGACGCTGGGTAATAACGGACGTGTAACAGGTTTGGTTTTGTCCGGTTTCGGTATAAGCGGATTTGTTCCCGATGCCATCGGTCAGCTTACGGAAGTTCAGATTTTGGCACTTGGTTCGCACGATGAAAAAGTAGGAGGCAAGTTGTTTAGCTCTGAAGGCATTACGGTGGGTATGAGCGAAGAACATAAGCAGAAAATGCGTCATCATTATGAAGAAATGTTCTTGAAATATGATGTGCGCGAAAATCTTTCCGAGATGCTGCAAGATGTTATCAACAATGATCCGAAGCAATCAAAAATAGTAAAGAGCAGCCGTATATCATTGAAAGATACTCAAATAGGTGGAACGACCAGCCGTTTGGACGGTATATCAAAAGCGGTGATGCGCTTAACCAAACTTCAGCAGCTTTATATTGCAAATGCTCCGATAGCTTGTGTGCCGGGAGGTGTTGATAACTTCTGTACCGAATGGGAAGATTCGAACTCGGAATATGCGAAGCAATACCAGCAAGAGGAAGACGAAGGCAAGTTGAGCTGGAGCAACATGAAAGAACTGACCGATGTTGAGGTATACAACTGTCAGAATGTAAAAACACTTCCTGCATTCTTGTATCAGTTGCCTGAAATCCAGTTGCTGAACATTGCATGTAATCGGGGTATTGAGGCAGAACAGTTGAAAGCCGACTGGACAGCTTTGGCTAAATCGGATATAACCGGTCCGAAGATTCAGATTCTTTACATGGGATATAACAACCTGAAAGAATTCCCCGATGAAGGTGCCGATGCCAACGGACAAGGTGGCGTGCTGACCAATATGAAGAAACTTGGACTGCTCGACTTGACTGATAATCAGGTGGAGAAAGTAACAGCCTTTGGTACAGATATTAAGTTTGCAACTGTATACCTTCAGAATAATCGGATAACCGAGATTCCTGAGAACTTTTGTGGATTCACCAACGAAATGGAAACGTTCAATTTCTCGAATAATCTGTTGACAGAAGTTCCCGATATTTTCGATGCGAAGTCGGTATATGTGATGGGGTCGGTTGATTTCTCACACAATAAGATAACGAAAGTGCAAAATGGTTCTGCTTTTAAAGGTATCAATGCGAGTACGGTTTCGCTGGCAAACAATTTGATTGAAGAGTTTCCCAAAGAATTGTTTGCTGCCGGTTCACCTATCCAGACATTAGACATAAGCGGAAATAAGTTGACAAAAGTTCCAAAGGGTTCGCTTACCGGAGAAAAAGCTCATCTGTTAGAGAACATTGATTTGCGTTTCAACAGACTGACTGAATTGTCTGACGATTTCCGTGCTACAACGATTCCTTATTTGCAGGGCATTGATTTGAGTTATAATAGTTTCTCTAAATTCCCGACCGAACCGTTGAACGTTTCTCAGCTGAGAGCGATTGCAATTCGCCATCAGCGTGATGACAAAGGCGAACGCTGCTTGCGCGAATGGCCGGAAGGAATCACCACTTGCCCCAGTCTGTATCAGTTCCAGATTGGTTCGAACGATATCCGCAAGGTGGAAGAAGTCATGACTCCTTATATCTATGTTTTGGATATCGCAGATAATCCGAATATTACAATAGATTTGTCTGGCGTATGTTCGGCTATCTCTCAGGGACTTTATTACTTGTTCTACGACAAGACACAGGATATACGTGGTTGTGATATATTATTCGAATAAAAACAGATACTTTTATGAAATATATAAATAACATAACATGGGCACTGATACTTTGCATGGGACTGGTGGTTTCATGTAAAGACGATGACGAACCCGGCACGTCGGAAGCGCTTACGCTTGATAAGACAGAAATTACGATGGGACCTGAAGGAGGAACGGAACGAGTACAGGTTACCTCTAACCTCAGCTGGGTGTCCAGTGTTTCCGGACCGTGGGTCAGTGTTTCCCCTGCCAACGGAATCGGGTCGGCTGAATGTATATTGTCGGTCGATTCAACTTTGGAGAATACTTCGCGTACGCTCGAAATAAAGTATGCTCCTCAGGGGCAGCAACCTCAGACATTGACGGTGACTCAGTTTGGTTTCGGCAAACAGATTTTGATTAAAGACCCTGAAGTGGAGCTTGAAAGTTCGGCAAACTATGATGACCGCTATTTCGATGTAACCATCTCGACGAATGTGGAGCTTAAGATAGACATGGATAATATTGATTATTCATTTGCCGAAGGAGAACCTTCTGCCGAAGATGAAGAAGAAGCCAATTCGCAAAAGACCGGTTGGATAGAATTGGAAGGAAGCAATACGCCTGTGGTTGATTTAGACCGAAAGGCTCGTCCGCGTACGGTAAAAGTGCGTTTCCGTTGGGATATGAATACGATTGCGTATACGCGCGTGGCGAAAGTGAGCTTGGTTCCGCTTCATCCGGAAGAAGACCAGTTGGTGGATAACGACGGAAACCCGATAGAAAAAGTAACGTTGACCGTAACTCAAGAAGCTGCACCGAAGATTACAGACGACCGTGCCGGCGATTCATTGGCTATCATAATGATTTGTGAAAAGATACAGTCGATGGTATCTTATGACCCAAGTGAAAACATGCGTAACTGGGATGGTGTAACGTTATGGGAGCGTACTGACGATTTCCCCGAAGGAATGGATAAAGAAGCGGCGATAGGCCGTGTACGTTCGGTTAATTTCATGGGATTCGATATCAAAGAAGGCGAAGATTTCCCGCGTGAAATCCGTTATCTGAAATATCTTGAAGGTTTGTATATACAGAGTAATACGAACCGTCAGAGCCGTGAAATGCACTTTGGTGAGGATATCTGTGATTTGAAATATTTGAAAAACCTGAATATCACTTCTTATGGATTGGTGGATTTGCCGGAAAATATTCAGAATCTGAAGAGTCTGGAGTCGTTGGTGCTGAGCAGTAATAACTTCGCTTCATTGGCTGATTTGACGGCTGTTATCAACAAAGATAATTTCCCCAATTTGAAAATGCTTGATTTGTCGGGCTGCCGTCGTTCGGATGCTTTTATTGATTTAAGTGCAACTTCCGACAATACTTATAATGGAGTTCCGCTTGGGTTGTGTATCAATATCGGTAAGGTAGGAACGGTTAACCCTGAACGGCAGGCACTTATTGACTTGCTGTCGTGGGATAACTTGACTTCTTTCGGTTTGTCGTACGGATACATTGAAGGCGAACTTCCTTCGGATGAAGAAATGGTTGCGGCTCTCGGCGCGAAGGCTCATTATTCTGAAAGCGATTTCTTTGAAGGAGGAGCAGCGGCTACAGACTGGGAGTATAAGATTTCGAAAGATACCTGCCAGTGGTTATTGTCTGATGACCGGCCGATAACGAATGCCCTGTCAAGCAATGTACGCGGAACAGATGTACCTCGTGTACTTCCGTTCGCACGTGTGTTCTCTATTAACTTGAATTTCCTGACCGGTCCGATGCCTAATTGGATTATGTTCCATCCGTATTTCGTAGAATGGAATCCGGGCAGCATGGTGTTAAACCAGCAAGAAAAAGGAAAGAATAGCGACGGGGTTATCGTAGGGTTCGATAATATATCACCATACGACTTTAACTATTCTTATTATTATGGTAAAGACCGTCCGGACATGAGCGACCCGAGTACGTATGAAAATGTAGCTTATCCGCTTTACTATTTCAGGTATGTAGCCTTAGATGAGGATGCCAGTGAATAAAGCAAACAATAAAAAATAAATATTAGAAATTAATGATGAAGAAAAGATTTTTATATACAGCCTTGTTCGCATTGACTTTATCTGCATGTGCCGATGAAGATTGGGTAGACCAGCCTTCCGTGCCTTCAGGCAGTGAAGAGGTAACAGTGCCGGAAGATGCAGCCGATGGTGAACTGTTGATTAAGTTCGACCCGAAAATGACGGATATACTTGACCAAACGTTCACTGTTGTTTCGCGCAGCGGAGGAGTAGCAAGCCGTTCGGGTATTCCCTCTACCGATGAAGTGTTGGATATTTTGGGGGCATATTCTTTCGAACGTATTTTCCCGGTTGATAAGAAGAACGAGGAGCGTACCCGTGAAGCAGGTCTGCATTTGTGGTATCGGGTGAAATTTGATGAAAATACCGATTTGCAGGAGGCGTTTAACCGCCTCCGCAAATTGGGCGAAATTTCAAAGATTCAAGCAAACAGCCGTATCAAACGTTCTTACGACATCAATCAGAAACGTATTTATATGAGTACGGCAGCCATACAGCGTACAGCGTTGACCCGTGCGGGCAGTGACGCTCCTTTCAACGATCCGGGGTTAAGCTGCCAGTGGGGATACAATAATACGGGCGATTATGATTTTGCCAATGCCAATTTAGACAGAGGAGTTGAGTCGCCGGCGATAGCCGATTGTGATGTAAACTGTTTTGATGCTTGGAAATTGTGTACCGGCGACCCGTCTATTATCGTAGCCGTGCTCGATGAAGGTGTCATGAATACGCATCCTGATTTGCGGAATAACATCTGGATAAATGAAGGCGAAGAAGAATATGCCGGAAAAGATGCCGACGGTAATGGTTACAAAGATGATAAATACGGTTATAATTTCGTGACCGATTCGGGTGTCATTACATGGTCGGATGCTGAAGATACCGGACACGGTACGCATGTAGCCGGAACGATTGCTGCCGTAAACGGCAACGGTGAAGGCGTTTGCGGTATCGCGGGAGGCGATGGCAGTCATCCGGGTGTGAAAATCATGTCGTGTCAGGTCTTTGCCGGAAGCGGTGGAGTAACGTTAGATAAAGAAGCACAAGCCATCAAGTATGCTGCCGATAACGGAGCTGTTATTTTGCAGTGTAGCTGGGGGTATAACTCCGGAGCTGCAAATGCGGTAGATGGTTATGTTCCCGGTCCTACGTCTGAAAAAGAATGGGCAGAACTTTATCCGCTCGAAAAAGAAGCGCTGGATTATTTCATCAACAATGCCGGTTCGCCTAACGGGGTAATCGACGGGGGTGTAGCCATTTTCGCTGCCGGAAACGAGTATGCCGCTCTTCCGGGATACCCCGGAGCCTATTCGAAGTGCGTCAGCGTTGCTGCGTTGGCTGCCGATTACACTCCGTCGAGCTTCTCTAACTACGGAGAGATTGTTGCGCTGTCTGCTCCGGGTGGGGATACGGAATATTACGGAAAAGTAGGTGAGGACGAAACCGAATACTGGGTTCCCGGCTCTGATTTACAGGAAGGTGAAACAAATAAGGTGATAGGCTCTATACTGTCTACACTGATTCGGAACGGACAGCCCGCTTATGGGTACATGGAAGGTACTTCTATGGCATGTCCTCATGTGTCGGGGGTTGCAGCATTGGGATTGTCGTATGCGGTGAAACAGCGTCGTCATTTCAAAGCTGCCGAATTTGTAGATTTGCTTAAACAGTCTACCAGAGATGTCAACGGTTATTACGCCGGTGGTGTGATTAAAACCTACTTCCGTAACCATACGTATGCATCGCCTTCGACTACTCAGATGAACTTGGGCGATTATGTAAACAAGATGGGTAGCGGTATCATCGATGCCGGCTTGTTGCTGAATAACATCGCCGGTGCAGGTACTGACATGAAAGTGCCCAACATGTACGTGGCAGAAGGAACTTCGTCGGCAATCGACTTGGCTGCTTATTTTGTGGATGGTGAAAACCTTACTTACACTTGTACTTCTTCTGATGAGGCGGTGGCAACTGTATCTGTCAATGGAACGATGATGTCGGTAACCGGTGTCAAGACGGGAGCGGCACAGGTAACCGTACAGGTAAGTAACGGCGCTTCACAAACCATCGTGGTTACGGTGCGCGATAAGGCAAACGACAGCGGATGGATGTAATTTTTTGAAAGTATAAATGAAAATCATTGCTTGCATACTGATTTTTACTGTTTTCGCGGCAGGCGGACTGAAAGCTCAAGCGCAGGATGTCCGCTTCCGTTCGCGTGCCGAAATCGACTCGTTGCTTAATCCGCCGTTGTTGCAGAACGCTGAAGCCATTCTCCGTTTTGATGAAACGGTACAAAGCGTAGGAACCTTGACGGAAGACGATGAACCGGTGGTTCGGAAGTTTGTTTGTACGAACATGGGCAGTCAGGCGGTTGAATTGGTACGGGTACAGATCACATGCAGTTGTATGACTGCCGGTTATGCCAAAGGGGTGATTCCTCCGGGCGGACAGCGGGAAATAACATTGACCTATTTCCCGAAAAACCATCCCGGTACGGTCGATTCGAATGCGTTTGTTTATCTTTCGCTTTCACCTGAAACGCCCGTTGCGCGGCTGACGCTGATTGGCAATGTGATACCGGGTGCAGACGAGTGGGGGAGGTATCCTTACTTTATGGGGAAATTGCGCCTGAAACAAAAACAACTGACCCTTGAGGTGGAAGAAAGCGAGGTGGTGACCGGACGTATTCTTTGTGCCAACAGCGGCGAGAAACCGTTGCGCCTGTCGGCTTTGATGATTCCGGAGTTTGCAGATTTTCATACCGAGCCGGAAGTGATTCATCCGGGCAGTGAGGCAGACCTTGTAATCAGCATCCGGAAATCGATGTTGCCTGCAAACAGAAAAGCAAGCCTGACGTTTCCCGTTGTAGTCGAGGGAGTAGACGGACGACCTTCCGACCGTACTTTGAAAATAACGGTGAAAACTGTATCGAGTGATAATTTAAATAAAGAATAAAACGATATGAAGAATATTTTTAAATTAATGTTTCTGCTTACGCTGTTGTGCGGATTTTCTTCGTGCAGCGATGACGATGAGCCGGTAGTTCCTACACTGGAGGTAACGCCTGCCAACCTGAACGGAACGTGGCAACTGGCAGAATGGAACGGACAACCTTTGGCAGAAGGAGTTTATTGTTATGTCGTGTTTAACCGCCGCGAGCAGACTTTCGAGATGTATCAGAAGTTCGACAGCATGTATGCCCGCTACATTACAGGCAGTTTCGATATTGAAGACGACCCCTATCTGGGTTCGGTAATCAGCGGCGAATACGATTATTGGAACGGCGACTGGAATCATGAATACATCGTGACCGATTTGTTGGAAAGCGGTTCGATGATATGGACGGCAAAAGACAACGAAAACGACGTCAGCAAATACGTGCGTTGCGACAAAGTGCCCGATGAAATAGTAGAAGAGGCACGCATAGAAAATGCCGGCAATTAATAGCAGGGTAAGAAACCTTCCTTAACAGACATTTGTTTTCTCATCCGGTATGGCTGGAGACCTCGCAGGATAATTCCTGCCACGAAGTTCTCGGCTGTACCGGATGATTTGTTTTCTATCCCTATCCCCTCCCGAAAAAGTAATGAAATGATACTGTTCTAAAAAGTGTGTCTGAGATAGAGTTTTCGCAAAAAAAATTAACCTTCCTCAAATCTGCATATTTTCAGCGGTTTTTCCATAGATTTTCTCTAACTTTGACGCATTATAAATAACCATATCTGAAAAAAATGATGAAGAAGTGTATGATTTTGGCAGCCTTTATCGGCTGTCTGCTTGCCGCTATGACGGTTCAGGCACAAGTTACCCCCGATGCTGCGGGGTATATCGTGAAAGTGGGCGACACGGCTCCCGACTTTGAAATGACGCTTACCGACGGACAGCAAGTTAAACTCTCTTCGCTGCGTGGAAAGGTGGTGATGCTGCAATTTACGGCAAGCTGGTGCGGGGTATGCCGCAAAGAGATGCCGTTCATCGAGCGGGATATTTGGCAGAAACATAAAGATAACGACGGGTTTGCACTGTACGGCATCGACCGTGACGAACCGTTAGAGCGCGTAAAGGCTTTTGCCAAACAGACGAAGGTGACTTACCCGTTAGGGCTCGACCCCGGAGCAGATATTTTTGCACTGTATGCCGACCGCAAGGCGGGCATCACCCGTAACGTGTTAATCGACAAAGAGGGGAAAATCGTGATGATGACACGCCTGTATAACGAAGAAGAATTTGCTGCGCTTTGCAAAAAAATAGATGAACTGCTGAAATGAATAAGGTAAGGTTTTTGATTGTTTTGCTTTGCTGCCTGATGGCGCTTCCGGCGTTTCCCCGTAAGAAGAAACGTGAGAATTACGAGCCGCTGTTTGGTAAAGCGCTGGCTTCTTATTCTGTAACGTCCAGTTCGCTGAAGGGAGCGACGTTTTATTTGGTAAGTGGTCACGGAGGTCCTGACCCCGGATGTATCGGGCGGTATCAGGGGCATAATTTACACGAAGATGAGTATGCTTACGACATCATCCTGCGCTTGGGACGCGAGTTGCTGAAACGCGGTGCGGAGGTACATTTTATCATTCAGGATGCGAAAGACGGCATACGCAACCAAGCTGTTTTAAACAACAGCAAGCGAGAAACGTGTATGGGGAAGGCTATTCCCTTGAATCAGGTTGCCCGCCTGCAACAGCGTTGCGATGCCATAAATCGCCTGTATCATAGCGATAAAAGCCGTTATAAACGTGCCGTATTCATCCATGTGGATAGCCGGGAACGCGGAAAGCAAACCGATACTTATTTTTATTATGCTCACGGCAGCCGATACGGAAAGCGTTTGGCTCAGGGAATCAGGCAGACTTTTAAAGCAAAATACGATTATCATCAGCCGACCCGAGGTTTCCGGGGAACGGTGAGTGAGCGTGATTTGTTTGTGTTGAATAAAACGGCTCCGGTAGCGGTTTTCTTGGAAGTGGGAAACATCCAGAATGCACAAGACCAAAAGCGGTTGGTGATAGCCGATAACCGTCAGGCACTGGCAAACTGGATTACACTGGCTATCGAGGCGGATTATAAGAAGTCGAAATAAGCTAATTGTCGTAAAGAAAACAGGTAATGGTTTCTGCGGGAATGCCATCCGAAATTCATGCGGATGCGTCAGGTAACGCAAGCTGACAGACCGGGGAAAACTAACGCTTGCGTCGATAGACTTATCCGTATGCGTTGAGAGGATATGAATTACCCGGAATTTCGTGAAAAGTCAAGGCTGTTCAGTCACGGAATTCCGGGTATATTTTTACGGATGTCTGCCTTTCATCCCATCAGAGCCGACACTCTTTCAGCAGCATACCATCGAGGTTGTAAACCGACATCTTGCCGCTTTCGTAGACGGCAAATGTGGGTTCGTTTCCACCTTTGGGGAAAGTAATCGAGCCGGTGTTACAGATGATTCTGCCCTCGTGGTGCTCTACCTTCCAAAGATGTGTATGCCCGTAAACAAAGCAGTCGAATTTGCCTCTCGGCTGTTTCTCCTCGTTATACACGTGTCCGTGGGTGAGGAAAAGGCGTTTCCCTTCATCTACCACCAATGCATAATCCGACAGAATCGGGAAATCGAGCAACATCTGGTCTACCTCTGCGTCGCAATTCCCCCGGATGGCGATAACGGAGTCTGCCATGGCGTTCAGACGTCCAGCGATACCCTTCGGGTCCAGTCCCTCCGGCAGCCGGTTGCGCGGCCCGTAATTCAAAATGTCTCCCAAGACGCAAAGCATGTCGCAATGCTGTTCGTCGTAAAACTTCAGGGCTTTTTCCAAAGCCGGCAGCGAGCCGTGTATGTCGGATATTATCAGATATTTCATACGATTATTCTTCCTCTCCTTCTTTTAGTTGTTTGATAGCATCATCGATAAAGCTGTCTGCCTTATCTAACAGATTATTCAGTTCTTCTTTAAATTCCTGATGATTGAAATCGGCTGCCTTGTTGACAAATTCTTCCGAGAGATTCTCTATCTCTTTTTGCTGTTCTTCCGTCATTTCGTTGAGCAGTCCTTTGCCTTTCGCGTTGATTTCTTTGAACCGTTCGCCCACCTCTTTCCAGTCTTCTTCCGTGTATGAAGATGCATTCTGCATGGTTTCTTCCGCAAGTTCTTTCATCTCTCTCGCGTAATCTTCGGCTGTGTAACCGGTACATGCCGTAAGACAACTTCCGCAGATAACAGCCGTTATCAGCATTTTGGCTAAATTCTTTTTCATAAGCGTAGGTGTTTTGGTGAATTAGTTTTTGCAAAGATAAAAATATCGTTAGAATAATCAACCATTCAAGGGTTTCCGACAACTATTTTTTTTGATAAGAGCCTGTTTTAATTTTCCGATTAAGTATTTTTATCCGCCCCTTTTTGAGTTTGTTTCCGGTCTGTTTCCCCGTTTTTACTCGTCAGATAGTCCGCTATCCTCCTCGTAAAAACGGAAAAACATCCTCGAAAACAATTCTCAAATTGAGGCAGAGCAAAATTTAAACAGGCTCTAAAAAGAATGAAAAAACGGTCGCCTTTCCAGCGAAAAGCGACCGTTGAGGTGAGAATGAATATAAGTTTTTTTATTCTTTATTCATGAGGTTCGTTGCTCCAGTCCATAGCAGCCATGCGTTTGTAAGAAGCATAACGTTTCTTAGCCATTTCTTCGCAGGCAGCAAACAGGTCGGCAGCTTCTGTCGGGTATTGTTTCATTACCGATGCGAAACGAACTTCACCCTTCAGATAGTCTTGGAAGCTTTCCCAGTTTGGTTCTTTAGAGTCGAGTGAGAACGGATTCTTACCTTCTTCTTCCAGAGCCGGGTTGAAGCGCCACAGATGCCAGTAACCGCATTCAACCGCTTTCGCTTCTTCAGCCTGTGATTTACCCATGCCCGACTTCAATCCGTGGTTGATACACGGAGCGTAAGCGATAACCAATGACGGTCCGGGGTATGCTTCGGCTTCGCGGATAGCTTTCAGCGTCTGAGCTTGGTCGGCTCCCATAGCGATTTGAGCTACGTAAACGTATCCGTAAGTAGTGGCAATCATACCGAGGTCTTTCTTGCGTACTCGCTTACCTGAAGCAGCAAACTTAGCAATAGCTCCCATCGGAGTAGCCTTAGATGACTGACCACCGGTGTTAGAATAAACTTCCGTATCGAGAACGAGGATGTTTACGTCTTCGCCCGAAGCGATAACGTGGTCAAGACCTCCGTAACCGATATCGTAAGAAGCACCGTCACCACCGATAATCCACTGTGAACGCTTAATCAGGTAATCTCTGAATTCGTAGATGGTAGCGCAAGACGGACATTTGTCTTTAGCAGCTTCTACCAGCGGGATAATCTTTTCGGCAGCAGCCTTGCTCTTGTCGGCATCGTTGCGTCCGTCAATCCATTCTTGGAATGCTTCTTTGTATTCAGCCGGAGTACCTTCAGCAGCAATAGCAGTCTGCATAGCTTCTTCAATGCGGTTACGCAGCTTCTTGTTTGCCAATTCCATACCCAAACCAAATTCGCAGAAGTCTTCGAACAAAGAGTTTGCCCAAGCCGGACCCTGACCTTTTTCGTTGGTAGTATACGGAGTTGAAGGAACAGAACCAGAGTAGATAGAAGAACATCCGGTAGCGTTAGATACCATTTCACGGTCGCCAAACAGCTGAGAAATCAGTTTTACGTACGGAGTTTCACCACATCCTGCACAAGCTCCTGAGAACTCGAACAGCGGAGTAGCAAACTGCGAGTTCTTCACGTTTGCCTTGATATCAACAAGGTGTTGTTTGCTCTTCACGTTTTCAGAACAGTAAGTCCAGTTGTCTGCTTCAGCCAATTGGCTTTCCAAGTGCTTCATCGTAAGAGCCTTGCCACCCTTCTTCGGATTGCCCGGACATACATCGGCACAGTTACCACAGCCCAAGCAGTCGAGTACGTCTACCTGTACGCGGAAAGTCATACCGTCGAATTGTTTTCCTACGGCTTTCAGCATCGGGAAGTTTGCACCCTTCTGTTCTTCAGCATCGAGAACGAACGGACGGATAGCAGCGTGCGGACAAACGTATGCACACTTGTTACACTGGATACAAGTTTCAGGATTCCATTCGGGTACGAAAGCAGCCACACCGCGTTTTTCGTATTTTGCCGTGCCCTGATACCAAGTACCGTCTTCGATACCTTTGAATGCAGATACCGGCAGCAAGTCACCGTCTTGTGCATTAATCGGACGAACTACTTCGTTGATGAATGCCGGGTCGTTGTTGGCAGCAGCAGGTTCAACTTCCAAGTTAGCCCAAGCCGGGTCAACGGTCAGCTGCTTGTATTCACCACCGCGGTCAACGGCTGCATAGTTCTTGTTCACCACGTCTTCACCCTTCTTACCGTATGACTTCACGATGAACTTCTTCATCTGTTCAACAGCCAAGTCTACCGGAATAACTCCCGTAATGCGGAAGAATGCCGACTGAAGGATGGTATTTGTACGGTTACCCAAACCAATTTCCTGTGCAATCTGAGTAGCGTTGATGTAGTAAACCGTGATATTGTTTTGAGCGAAATACTTTTTAACTTTGTTAGGCAGGTTCTTAGCCAATTCTTCGCCTTCCCAAATGGTGTTCAGCAAGAAAGTACCGTTCTTACGCAAACCGCGTGTAACATCGTACATGTGCAGGTAAGCCTGAACGTGGCAAGCTACAAAGTTCGGGGTAGTAACCAAGTAAGTAGAACGAATCGGATGGTCGCCGAAACGCAAGTGAGAGCAGGTGAAACCTCCCGACTTCTTAGAGTCGTAAGAGAAGTAAGCCTGACAATATTTGTCGGTATTGTCACCGATGATTTTTACAGAGTTCTTGTTGGCACCTACCGTACCGTCAGCTCCCAAACCATAGAACTTAGCTTCGAATACGCCTTCACCACCCAAAGCGATTTCTTCTTTCTGGGGCAGAGAAGTAAACGTAACGTCGTCTACGATACCGATGGTAAAGTGGTCTTTCGGCATCGGGAGTTCCAAGTTTTCGAATACCGATAAGATTTGAGCCGGAGTAGTATCCTTAGAGCCCAGACCGTAACGTCCGCCTACGATGATCGGGGCATTTTCCTGTCCGTAGAAGCAGTCTCTTACATCCAAGTACAACGGTTCGCCGTTAGAACCCGGTTCTTTCGTGCGGTCAAGAACAGCAATGCGTTTCACTGTCTTAGGCACTTTTGCCAAGAAATGTTTAGCAGAGAACGGACGATACAAGTGAACAGCTACCAAACCAACCTTCTTGCCTTGAGCCATCAGGTAATCGATAGCTTCGCGCGTAGCTTCGGTTACTGAACCCATAGCGATGATGATGTTTTCTGCATCTTCAGCACCATAGTAGTCGAACAAGCCATAGTTACGTCCGGTAATCTTGTTGATTTCATTCATATATTCTTCTACGATAGCCGGAACAGCTTCATAGAACGGGTTGCATGATTCTCTGTGTTGGAAGAAATGGTCAGGGTTTTCAGCCATACCGCGAGCCACCGGTTTGTTAGGAGACAAAGCACGGTTACGGAATTCAGCCAAAGCCTTCTGGTCGATAAGCGGAGCAAGGTCTTCGTTGTCCAGCTTTTCAATCTTCTGAATTTCGTGAGAAGTACGGAAACCGTCGAAGAAGTTTACGAACGGAACGCGAGACTTGATAGTAGCCAAGTGAGCCACGCCCGCCAAGTCCATAACTTCCTGTACAGAACCTTCGCACAGCATAGCGAAACCGGTCTGACGGGTAGACATAACATCCTGATGGTCGCCGAAGATACACAAAGCATGAGAAGCCAGTGTACGGGCAGAAACATGGAATACGCAAGGCAAGAATTCACCTGCAATCTTATACATGTTAGGAATCATCAACAGAAGACCCTGAGAAGCTGTATAAGTAGTGGTCAATGCGCCTGCCTGAAGTGAACCGTGAACAGCACCTGCGGCACCGCCTTCAGACTGCATTTCCTGAACCAAAACAGTTTCGCCGAAGATGTTTTTACGACCTGCGGCAGCCCATTCGTCTACGTGTTCTGCCATAGTAGACGACGGAGTGATGGGGTAGATGGCAGCTACTTCCGTAAACATGTACGAAATGTGAGCAGCAGCTTCGTTACCATCACATGTGATAAATTTTTTTTGTTTAGTCATACGATTACTAATTATAACTTAGTTAATAAAATATTTGTTCTCCGCATTCCGTTCCGGTAAAACCGGACAGAATAATCTTAATAGAGGAAGCCGAACAGCCATAAAGGTATTTGGCTTCCGTGTCCTAATTCTAATTTGTGCATGGCGTAATAAACGTTCGGGTTGCTTTTTACCTTGCTTCCTTCGGCGCAGATGCGGAAATGCAAATTACCGTCTACAAGGAACGAAGTACCCTTTTCGCCTTTGTTCACCTTATGGTCTTTCCACATCGTATTTACGAAGAACGTTTCCAGAACATCCTGTTCTTCCACTTTTACCGGGTAGATGCTGTACATCAGATTTGTATTGTGCATCATGATTTTAGCCGGCTTCTTCGGAAATACTTCACCTTTCGGGTAAACCATGTTTATCAGTCGCGCGTCGGCAAGATATTTAATGTAATTCATAACCGTGGCACGCGAAGTTTGTATGTCCGTGGCAAGCTGGCTCACGTTAGGAGCCACCGGGCCGTCTACTGCCAACAAATATAGTAATTTTTTTATCTTTGAGAGATATTTCAGTTCAATTTGTTTTATAAGAAGAATATCTACTTCAATCATCATGTTCATGGTCTTCAGCAAATTCTCCGAAAAGTTTCTTTTTTCCAAGAAAAACGGATAAAAACCATGATGGATATAGTCTTGCAGATAGTTCAGCGGATTGAGGTGAGGAAGGATGGTTTTGGCGATGTGTTCGTGGTTGGTCAAGATTTCTTCCAATGTATAGGGTGAGAAATGGCTTCCTGTTTGCAGGTTCAGAAATTCGCGGAACGAGAATCCGCGCAGGTTATACGATTTTACGATTCCGTTCAGCTCCGGATTCTCATCTTTCAGCCGCATTACCGATGAACCGCTGAATACGATTTTCAGGTTGGGATAGCGTTCGTAACACGTGCGCAGCGCATGGCTCCAGTCGGGGAGCTTGAATACTTGGTCGATAAGCAAGACTTTTCCTCCGCGTTTCACGAATTCGCCTGCAAAATCCACTAAATTGCATTGTGAGAAGTAGAAGTTATTCATGTTGACAAACAGGCAAGAGCGGTCGAGCCCGAATTTTTCTTTCGCGTATTGTAACAGAAAAGTGGTTTTTCCCACGCCTCGCGTTCCTTTAATGCCGATAAGACGTGCGTTCCAGTCTATTTCGTCCATCAAATCGCGGCGTACGGGTGCATTCGTATGCTCTACCAGATAGCTGTGTGTCCTGTAAAATGATTCCATGAATGTTTGGGTTTCTTCGCTGCAAATATACGAATACTTCCTTATATTGCAAACTGGAGATTGCAGAAATTATACATCCATTGAAAGCGGCGGAAGCAAAAGAACGGAGCAAACGCTGCGTAAGTCATTGCTTGACCAGTTCAAACTTGTCGATGTCTGTTGCCCATCCGTAAGGATTTCCCATTTCTACTTTATTATATCCTTGTTTCAGTTCAACGGGGAGGGTTACGGTAGCTGTTTCCCCGCTCTCCTGTAAGCCGGTTAGCTTCTTCGTCACTCCGTTTATGCTTACTTCCAGTTGCCTGTGTTTGGCAGGGATGTAGCTGATGGTCATCAGGTAGTCTCCTCCCTGTTCGCTGTAAACGTTGTCCCAGCGCAGGATGTTTTCCTTGCGTCCTCCCAAGTACGCTACAACCATGCTTCCCGAAGCGTTTTCGTTGAAAGCATATAACACTTGCTTTTCGCGTTTGCCTAATGCGTCGAAGCAAGGCAGGTACCCCCATTCGGCCTCGTATCTGCGTGGTTCGAGCCTCCGTTCTCCTTCGGCGCGGAGTATCATCACGCTGCGCGGCGGGAGGTGGTACGACAGGCTGTCTGTGGCTGAATCAATATTCCGGCGGCGTATCAGGTCACGCAGTTTTACCTTGCCCGCCAGTTCTAATTCGCTCAGCGGTACGGACACATGGCAAGCGGAATCCGATGGATTGTACAATGCCACGGCGCGCGTGTTGCCTCTCCGTTTTTCGATGTCCTTCACCAGTACGTAAGCACCGGACCGGCGTTGCACTACATAGGTTTGCAGCCCCAACGGGTCTTGGTTGAGCGCAATCAGCTCTTCGTTTTTCAGCAAGTCGAGCGACGGTTGCGGAATCGTGGTCAGGTCGCACCCGATAAGCAGCGGCGAACTCATGATGCACCATAATCCGAAATGTGCCTCTTCTTCGTTGGCAGGAAGCCCTCGTCCGATTTCAAGCATATCCATGTCGTTATAATGCCCGTCTTTACAGTAAGCCGACAGGTAAAGATTCCGGTTTACGATGTCTTTTATCGAAGCCCATTCCGGGCGGATGTCCGGACTGATGCGCCACGATGCAGCGATGTCTTTCGCCCACGTGCCGGGGAAAGTCCAGCGGCAGATGTTTATGCTCACATTGCTGCATCCCGCCTTGTCGAACGCCTCGCGTATTTCCGTATAGCGGATTCGTTCGTCGAGGTTCAGTTCGTATCCCGCTCCGCAGTAATCTATTTTAATGAAGTCGAATCCCCATTCTTTGAAATACAGCAGGGCATCTTGGGTTTCATGTCCGTACAGTCCGGCACCGATTCCGTTCGTGTCGTTATCAAACTGCGACCCGCAGGTATCGGCTCCAGCGTCAGAATAAATCCCCGCCTTCAGCCCTAACGAATGGATGTACCGGGCAATTCCCTCCAGCCCGTTTGGAAAACGCTGCGGATGCGTGTGCATTCGTCCGGTACTGTCGCGGAAACCGAAAAATCCGTCATCGATGTTGATGTAGCCGTATCCCTTCGCTTTCAGCCCATTGTCTATTAAGGCTTTGGCTTGTTTTCTTATCAGCGAATCGTTGATGTTTACCCGATACGTGTTCCATGAACTCCACCCCATGATGGGAGGGTTAAACGGTTGTTCCGTTTTCGGGTTGGTTGCATTTCCCATTAGCGGGAGAAGACAAAGAGCTGTTGCTGCCAGTCGGATAATAGTGCTTGTTTTCATACCTGCGTGTTGTTAATCGGCGGTAAATATAGAAAGAAATATTGAATTGAGAGGTGCTTTAGAGTTTGTTTAAATTTTGCTCGGCAAAACAACTTATTGGAAAATTTAAACGACAGGCTCTTAAATGCAATTCCAAACGCAAGCCGTAGCACTACCCAACGCAAGCCGTAGCATGGGCTGACGCTTGCGGTAGAAATGCTTGGTACATGCGGTAGCGTTTTTGTGTTCCATTCCGATGGGTTTTCCGGTACAAATAGAGTAAAATCCGTGAAGCTTTGGGCAGGGTATGACGTAATTTCCCTATTTTTGCGCGATGAATCCAAACCCGAACAGAAACAGACGATATGGCGCAGTCTCTTTATCTTTTTAATCCGGAACATGATATGGCTTTGGCTAACTTTACGCCGTACTATAAAGCTCCTTCCGAAATCCGGCGTATGGCAAACGACTTGTCGGTGCTTCCGGCGTGGTATGCCGACGAGGAGGATGAGGCATTGGTGAAGATTGATTCCGCCGGACGTGTAGAGGGGTGGGAGTCTCCGCTTTATCCGGAGAAAGTGGCGTGGATTACCGGGTGGAGGGATGCCGATTACCGTCCGTGGGGATGGAATCCGGCGTTGCTGCACAGGCTTCGCGAGGCGGGAGTTGGTGAGGGATGCCTGCTTTCCGATGAGCGCATGGAGCGGATTCGCCATCTTTCAGGCAGGCAACGCTGTGTGGATGTGTTGGACGGGTTTCGGGGGATGCCTTTCGTATGTGGGCAGGCAGTGGTTTGCCGTTCAGTGGACGAAGTGAAGAAACGTGTCTCGGAGTGGGGTACGGCGGTACTGAAAGCTCCGTGGTCGGGCAGCGGCAGAGGGTTGGCGCGCGTCTCGGAAGCGCAGTGGAGTCCGTCGTTGGAGGGATGGGTGTCACGCATACTCCGCACGCAAGGAGCAATCATGGCAGAGCCATTTTATAATAAGGTATGCGATTTCGCAATGGAGTTTCGGGCAGACGGTAGCGGCAGGGTGGACTTTGTCGGCTATTCATTATTTGAAACGGATGGGTTTGGAAACTACAAGGCAAACCTGCTGGCTGCGGATGCGGAGATAGAACGGCGGCTGTCCCGATACGTTCCGGTGGAACAACTGAATGCCGTGCGCCGTGAGTTGGAACGCCGGCTTTCGCTGCTGTTAGCGGCAGACTACGCAGGCTATTTGGGAGTAGACATGATGATTTGCTCGGACAACGGCGGTCTGCTGATTCATCCGTGTGTGGAAATCAACCTTCGCATGAACATGGGAGTGGTGTCGCACGTGCTTTCCGTCCGTTACCTGCATCCGCTCGCTACGGGCAGGTATGTGGTAGAACATTATTCAGCCGACGGGGAAGCATGGGCTTTCCATCAGCAGATGAGCCGTGATTTCCCGCTGGAGATGCAGGCAGGCGGTATCGCGAAAGGATATCTCTCGCTCACTCCCGTTCGGGAAGATACGCGCTATCAAGCCTACATCACGGTGGGGTAAGCGGCGGAGGGCTGTCATACTTTCCCTTCCAGCCATGCGTCTATCAGCCGGCGGGCTATGCTCAGTTTCTTGGGAATTTCTGGCAGATTGTCGCGGGTATAAAACGCTCCGGCACTCAGCTCGTCGTCTTGCAGCTTGATGGTTCCGCTTTCATACTCGGCGGTATAGCCTACCATGATTCCGCTGGGATAAGGCCACGGCTGACTGCCGAAGTATCTGAGGTTTTTGATGCGCAGTTCGGTCTCTTCCAGCACTTCGCGGCACACACATTCCTCCAGCGTTTCGCCCGGTTCGAGAAATCCGGCTACCAGTCCCTTGAACGTTCCCCGGAAGTTACGCGCGTGTACCAGCAGGATGCTGTCTCCTTTCTTAATCAGTACGATGACCGCCGGAGAGATACGCGGGTAAATTTCCTGTCCGCACTTCGGGCAACGTTTGGCAATGGGGCCTACCTGTACGGTGGCAACTCCGCAGGCGGGACAGTAGCGGCTGTTCTTGTCCCACGTCAGGATTTGTGAGGCTTTTCCGGCAAGGTCGTATTCACAGCGCGGAAGCACATCGAACGAAGCCCGCAGGTCTTTCAGCAAATACGGCGTACCTTCTTCTGCTATCGGTGCATCGAGCGCATACGCCCGTGCGGTAAGTCCGTTCAGGCTGCCTATCTCGTGTACGGTGTTTCCCGCAGGGACGGCTACGGGAGGCTTTTCCCCCGTGGGAATATGATAACCGTCTGCCTGTTTCTCTATCAATACTTGTCCGTTGTAAAAAGCGAACCAGCCGTATGCAGCGGCTTGTTTCATGTCTTTTTCCATAATCAGTTCAGTCCTTTCATTGTTAGTTGGATGCGTTTTCGTTCGCGGTCGATGCTCATCACACGGACACGCACGTGCTGGTGAATGCTTACCACCGTGGAGGGGTCGGAGATGAAGCGGTCGGCAAGTTGGGATACATGCACCAGTCCGTTCTCTTTGATGCCAATGTCGACAAAGCAACCGAAGTTGGTGATATTGGTCACGATGCCCGGCAGTTCCATACCCTCCTGCAAATCATCGAGCGTGCGTACATTTTTGTCGAACTCAAACATCTCTATCTTCCGGCGCGGGTCTCGTCCCGGTTTATCCAACTCCTGCATGATGTCGGTCAGCGTGGGCAGTCCTACCGAGTCGGTGATGTAATTTTCTATCTTTATCCGGCTGCGCAGTTCCTTATTCTTTATCAAGTCCGTTACCGAGTAGCCGAGGTCTTTCGCCATACGTTCCACCACAGAATAACTTTCGGGATGGACGGCAGAGTTATCGAGCGGGTTTTCCGCTCCCGGAATCCGGAGAAATCCCGCGCACTGCTCGAAAGCCTTAGCCCCCATGCGCGGCACTTTCAGCAATTCGCGGCGCGAGCGGAACGCACCGTTTTCCGTGCGGTAATCCACGATGTTCTGAGCCAAAGCCGCACCTAGCCCCGAAACGTATGTCAGCAGATGCTTGCTTGCCGTGTTCACATTAACCCCCACAAGGTTCACACAGCTCTCCACAGTCTGGTCGAGCGAGGCTTTCAGTTTGCTCTGGTCTACATCGTGCTGGTATTGCCCCACGCCGATAGACTTCGGGTCTATCTTGACCAACTCCGCAAGCGGGTCTATCAGACGCCTGCCGATGGATACCGCTCCGCGCACCGTTACATCGTAGTCGGGGAACTCCTCGCGCGCCGTCTTGGATGCCGAGTAAATGGAAGCCCCATCCTCGCTCACCACGAATACCTGTATCTCACGGTCGTACCGCTGGGAGGTGACAAACTGTTCCGTTTCCCGGCTTGCCGTTCCGTTTCCTATGGCTATTGCCTCTATCTTGTATTGCTCTACTAATTGGGTCAGCTTGCGTGCCGCCTGCTTATATTCCGACTTGGGTGGATGGGGATAAATCGCCTCGTTATGAAGCAAAGCCCCTTGCGCGTCCAGACACACCACCTTGCAACCCGTGCGGAATCCGGGGTCGATACCCATCACGCGCTTTTGTCCCAACGGCGGGGCGAGCAACAGTTGGCGGAGGTTTCCGGCAAAAACACGGATAGCCTCATCGTCGGCTTTCTCTTTGCTGATGGCAGCGTATTCGGTCTCGATGGAAGGTTTAAGCAGACGCTTGTACGCATCGTTCACCGCTTCGGCTACCTGATGTGCGCACTCGTTATTGGTTTTTACGAACAGCCGCTCCAGCCGTTCGCCGCATTCCGTTTCATCGGCAGGCGTGATGCTTACCTTCAGTATGCCTTCCTTCTCACCCCGGCGGATGGCAAGCAGACGGTGGGACGTGCATCGCTTCAGCGGCTCACTGAAATCAAAGTAATCGCGGTACTTGGCAGCCGCCTCGTCGCCTTCCTTACCCTTTACCACCTTTGCCGTAATCACACCCTGACGCTCAAACTGCCGGCGAATCTGGTTGCGGGCACGCTCGTCCTCGTTCACCTGTTCGGCTATGATGTCACGCGCTCCCTTCAGTGCATCTTCCTCGTCTTTGACATCGCCCTTAACGAAAGCGCGTGCCTTTGCAGCAAGGTTGTTTTCGCGCTGCATCAGCAACAGAACCGCAAGCGGTTCCAATCCCTTCTGTCGGGCTATCTCGGCGCGCGTCTTGCGCTTCGGCTTGTAAGGCAGGTAAATATCCTCCAGCTCCGTGCCCTCCCAACAGTCGGCAATGCGTTTGCTCAGTTCAGGAGTCAGCTTCCCAAGTTCTCCGATGGTCGATAGAATCGTTTCCTTCCGTTTGGCGAGCTCGCACAACTTTTCGTAACGGGTGTTTATTTCGCTGATTTGTACCTCATCCATTCCGCCCGTAGCCTCTTTGCGGTAGCGGCTGATAAAAGGAATCGTTGCCCCGTCGAGCAACAGTTTAAGCGTATTCTGTACGCGATGTTCCGGCAGCTTGAGCGCATCGGAAATCATCCGGCTAAATTCTTCCATGTCTTGTTTCTGTTCAGATTCGGAACGCGAAGTTAGCGAATCCTTATAAATTGCGGCGATAATATATAGAATTTAACAACCGGATGGTGAGGTGTCAGTCTTAGCGTATTTTCGTTCAAACAGTTCGGTGTTGTTGCTTCCCCATTGAATCATGGCATCGATAATGGGAATCAGTGTTTGCCCCAGCGGAGTGATGGCGTATTCGGAACGCGGAGGCAATTCGGGATAAATGGTTTTGGAGACCAGTCCGTCTTCAACCAGCTCTTTCAACTGGAGGTCGAGCACACGGGGAGTAGCTTCTGGAAAAATCTTGTGCAGTTCACTCGGACGCAACGGCTTATGGCGCAGTTCGTCCAAGATACACGATTTCCATTTCGCGCCTATCAGACTAATGGTCAGTCGCAGCGGACAACCTAAATCAATGGGTATCTTTCTTTCGTACATGGCATGACGTTGTTACTTGGTTAATACGGTGCAAATATAATGATACTTATTCGGAACAAGCAGATACCGAATAAATTATCAGTACCCGAATAATTAATCAGTACTTGTATTTGTAGGGGCTGTTCCGTACTTTTGCATCAGTAAATAACCTATTAGAAAACATATTATTATGAGAGCGAGTATCGAAGAATACAAGGCAGTAGAGGCTGCTGCGATGAAGTTTGTAAGAAGCGTGGCAGAAGGCAACAGTAAGTATGCCAAAGAATTGTTTGTCGACGAAGCCGTTTTGTTCGGTTATTTGGACGGCAGGTTGGAACACGGAAGCATTGAGCAGTTCTACCGGAATGTAGACACAGTGAGCGCAGGCAATGATTTCAAGGCGCGTATCGACGTAGTGGATGTGGAAGAATCTCTTGCCGTAGTCCGTGTGTTGGAGGAGAAATGGGGTGGAAGGATAGACTTTACCGACTACCTTTTACTGATGAAAATGGATGGCGAATGGCGGTGTGTGGCTAAAGCGTATAATCAGAACTCTGATACGATACAAAAATAAAAGTACATTATGCAAATAGTAGTTATTACCGGAAGTCCCCGCAAGCGGGGAAACAGTTTTGCTATGACGGGGGCATTTGCCAGTGAAGCTGAAAAACTGGGGCATAGCGTGCGTCAGTTTGATACAGCGTTTATGAAGATAGGCGGATGCCGTGCCTGTCAGACTTGTTTCAAAACGGGCAAGGCTTGTTCGTTTGACGATGATTTCAACCTCATCGCGCCTGCCATGTTAGAGGCGGATGCCATTGTGTTTACCATGCCTACCTATTGGTATTCCATCCCGGCACAGATAAAGGGTGTGATAGACCGCATGTTTTCTTTCGTGGTGGGAGGGAAAAAGGTAGCAGGTAAAAAGTGTGGTTTGATAGCCTGCTGCGAGGAAGACGACCCAGCAGTAATGGACGGAGTGCGTATCCCCATAGAACGCTCTGTCGCTCTGTTGCAGTGGAAAATGGTGGGCGAAGTGCTGGTGACCGGTGTGATGAACGAAGGTGACATTAACAGCACCGACGGATGTGAACGGGCGGCGGAGTTAGCAAGAAAGTTTGGTAAAGCTGATTGATTCAGAGTGTATTATACTCACATGGAGGTGCCTGCGCCAACACCTGAAAATTCTACCCGTAGGACGATGGAGTTCTATGGGTAGAATGAGTGTGTTCTTCCGCATGAGATGGGTGACGCTAACCGAAGCGTTTTTTGTAGGATAACTGTTGCGGTTTTCTTGGATGATTGGTTGGGGTTATCATTCCTTTCCGTCGGAATCAGGGTTGCTCAATTTCATCCGCAGTATGGGGAACGGATTGCCTTGATCGTCCGTTTCATCGCGACGGAAAGTTTCGAAGCCGAGGTGACGGTAAAAACCTGCTGCATGGGGATTCTGTTCGTTTACGTCTACGTAAGCAACTTGATAGCGGTTGACGGCAAGATGCACGAGCTGTTTTCCCAATCCTTTTCCGATGCAGGAGGGAGCGAGAAAAAGCATCTCTATTTTCCGGTCTTGTATGCCCATGAAACCGACGGGCACATCGGCTTGAAAAGAAACGAGCAAGGTTTCTGTTTCCTTCAGGGCAGGAGCTACCCACGGGCTGAGGCGGCGGATGTCCTCGCCTGTAAGGAAGTGATGGGAGGCGCGTACCGAGGCTTCCCATACCCGAACCAACTGTTCCGTAAATTCATCGGTACGTTCAGTCCGCCCGATTTCCCGAATCAGCCGGAGCGATTGCCATTCTTCCGCTGTAATCCGCATGAAATGTTCCGTGCGTACATCGCCGAGCGGAGAGACATTGCCGGTTTCGGTGTGATGATACGTCAGTCCGCACTTCTCCATCACCCGCCTCGACCGGTTGTTGCCGTCATAATATCCGCACCATACAGCCGATACTCCCAAATCGATGAAACATCTTTCCAGCAGGCATCTCACAGCTTCGGGTATCAGTCCTTGTCCCCAATAAGGCACGCCAATCCAGTAACCTATTTCAGCCTCGTTGTCCTGCATGGCTGCACTGTGCATCCCGTCGGTAAACATGATGCCTGCGCTTCCTACCGGCTCGCCCGTTTCTTTCAGCACCACGGCGTAAGTTTCGGGAGCGGCGAAAACGGTGCGTATAATCTCCAGACTCTCGGCTACGGAGGTGTGCGGATGCCATCCGGCTATGGGACCAATGGCAGGGTTTTTCGCATACTTATATAAAGCCTCCGCGTCGGCTTCCTGCCACGGGCGGAGAATCAGTCGTGAGGTTTCAAGATGGTTGCTCATAAGTAATAATCTTTCTTTGGATGGTTTGTATGAATTGCAGTGCTTTCGTTGCCTGTAAAGTCAGTTCTTATTTTTTCTGCTTCAAAATCTCCTGCATACGGGGACGGAAATTGTTGCCCCATTCTTCCAACATGCGGATGATAGGTATTAAGGTCAAACCTTCGTCGGTAATGAAATATTCCACGCGGGGAGGCATTTCCGGATAAATCTTTTTCCGAATCATGCCGTGGCGTTCCAGCTCCTTCAGTTGCTGATTAATGACACGCGGACTGGTGTCTTCAAAATGGCGGTGCAGTTCGCTGGGACGCTTGCAGCCTTTTTCCAGCTCGTAGAGGATACATGATTTCCACTTTCCACCCATCACTTCCATTGCCACAGCCACTCCGCAATCAAGGTCTAAAGGTATCTTCTTTTTATACATAAGTTCCGTTGAAAATGGTTCTGCCAACAAAAATAATTGTTTTGCCCGAATATAAAAAGGAGAAATTTATCTCTATCTGAATAATTCGACCCTACTTGACCTGCTTTTTCCAATCGTTTATTTTTGCGGGTAAAAGAACGGACGTATGGACAGGCGCAAATTTTTCAAAACGGCAAGCATACTTGTTGCGGCAGCGGGCACCCATTGTCTGTCTGCCGGAGGCAATGAGCTGTTCTATAATGTTATTCAGACGGAATCATTGAATCATTATAATAAAAAACGTATGAAACACAAATGTAAGATAACCGTATTAAAGCGAGAATGTTACAAAAACCTGCAAGCTGAGTATCTGGCAGACCCACAGTCGGGACCCTGTCCTTATTTTCATGAAGGACAAGAAATTATCGTAGACAGCGACAACTTTTTCCGTATGCTGAACGGAGGATTCTGTTCGGAAGCATGGGACTGCATCAGCCGGTATGTTTATGCTGCCTTGCAAGGCGGCTCGATTATGCGTGGTTGGACAAACGACGAGAAAGTCATGATAACCTGCTGTAACGACGGCACACGCCCGGTTATCTTCAAGCTCGAACGGTTGGACGAAGAAGAATAACACCGAGTCTCTGCAACAGGCAAACCGACCCGAATCGAACCTTCGGAATTTTATTGTCGGTTTGCCTCCTTGATGCTCCAAAGCGAAACATGCTCGTTACGGTAGCGAGCGTTAGGATTTATCTCGCCGCGTGCAAGCAACGGGTCGTCGGGCAGCGATTTGAACTGTATTGCTTTCTGCGGGCAGTTCTGGATGCAGGCAAAACAAAAATCACAGTCGCCCTCCGTCTTCACTCCCTGCGAAGTCAGCTTGTAATTACCTCGTGGACAAACCTCCGTACAGATTCCGCAGTCGATGCAGGCGTCTGTTACTGCAAAGTATTTTTCGCTCCGCATCAGGAATCCTACCTCCGGGTCAAGCCCCGTATAAGCCATGAATCCCTCATGTTGGCGACGTTCGTCATCGCTGAAAGGTTCGTGCCAGTGGCGTTTCGCCTGAAGGTCGGAGGTGATGCGCTTCAGACTTTCGGGAATCTGTTTGTCTAATTTCATCTCTTCCGCCATATCAAAATTCGGCAACCAGTTATCCACCATAATCATCGTAGTGATATAATCGAAAGGACATCCGGCACGTTGAGTAATCTCATCCCATATCCCTACGGCATTACATTTGCGCCTGCCGTAAGTCAGCACGGCAAACTTATATCCCGCCGCCAGTTTCGCCCGTTTGATGTACTCGCGCACCATGTTGGGCGGCATGTGTCCGTAGATAGGATAAACGATACCAATCTCGTCCGCCTCCAGTTCGTAACGCTTCTCCTTTACCAACTGCGGGATACTGAGTAACTCGGTATGCTCGTCAGCTAACTGACGTGCCACATATAAACAATTCCCCGTCCCCGTAAAATAAAGAATGATACGTTTCTTTTCCGTTTTGCCACACCCGGTAAGCGAAGTCATTCCCCATGCAGCCGTTCCAGCAATAAACGCCCCCATCCGCTTGAGAGCAGAACGGCGAGATATTCCTCCGGTATGTTCTTTTTCCATAGACACTTGTTTTTAGTTTTTACAAATGTACGCCGAATCACATACTCCGTTAATACACAAATTACAGAATAATTCACCTATTTTACAGTAAAAGAAAGGCAGAAATGCGGTAAATCTTGTGGAGGTTGGCAAACGGCTTTTCTGTAACAATGGAAGTAATTAGGTTAGGGCTTTATGCTTGCGGTTTATAAATTAGGGGGCATTTAGTTTGAATACTGACAAAGATGTTGATAGCAGGGGGTGTATTTTATATATGTATTCTCGTTGGCTTCCTGCTTATTCGGTAAGTCTCAAGGAGTCGGTTTCAAACAATATAAACCGAAATATAGGGTGATGTTAATTATAGAGGTATAAAACATAAGAGATGAGCTTGCTTTTTTGTTTTTATGAATTTTTCTGTTATGTTTTATGCCTCTATGCTGATTATATTCTTTTTCAGCTATCGTTCGGCTTCTATAGTATATGTAAAACTGTCTGCACGATAATAGCCGATATTGTATTCGATAGGGATTTGATTAATATCATAAACATGTCGCTGTCGTATTAAGATAGGATCAGACGCTTTAATGTCTAATTTTTCAGCAATTCGTTCCCCCGCAAGACTCGCTGAGATTTTTTCTTTACTGGTTTTTACTATGATATTATAGTCTTTTTCCAGTAATTCATATAGTGGGCGTGTAAAATCCTCTTCTCCTGTGAGCGGAATTTTGGGATTAAAATAGGAAATAAAATAAACGAACGGATATTCCTTTTTCCCACGGACACGCTCTAAAACAATACATTTAATAGGATGCTGCGGATCTATATTGAAAAAATTGCAAATGTCTTCGTTCGGTTTCTTCCAACAGATGTGTAGCTCGAAATTCCGTATTTCAATTCCGAGCATTTTCATTTCTTGTGAAAAACTTAGCCAGTTTTTTACTCCTCCAATAATACTCTTATGTGCAATCTTTGTACCTACACCTTTTTTCCGTACCAACAATCCTTCAAATACTAATTTATTTATAGCTTGTCGTAAAGTGTTTCTTGAAATATTTAATTTTTGGGATAGTTCTATTTCATTAGGAAGGTATTTCCCATCCTTATATTCGTCAGAATCAATTAGGTTTCGTAATATTTCTTCTGCCTGTATGTGTAGAGGCTTATTGCTGTTGTGGTCTATATTCATGGCATATCGGATTTTATTGTTACAAATATAATAGAAAAAAAATTTTTATTGAAATATTGTTTGAACTAATAGATAATTTATATATTTGCACAATCTAATAATATGTATGAACAAATATGTTATTTATGAGACAGTCTAATTATGACAAATTTCCTTCAACGGTTATTGAAGGTACTATTTTTCAAGGGTGGGATGAAATACGTAATATTCTTTCCGATTGCTTGAAAAAGCGTACTGTGCTTGCGGTTGATTGTTATACCGGAGTGCATGAAGAAGAGCTAGTGAGAGAGCTTTCTAAATTGTCTGAACAGTTGATTCTTGTACGTGATTTGTATAAAGAGGAAAGTGACGTGAGGTGTATGACAGAGCGCTTTATGACAGATGATGTGTTGTTTGGTTATGTAACAAACCTTTGTATTTCAGATTATTTTGATTCAGATAAGCTCGAAGATGCACGTCAGCGTGTGTGTCAGGCAACTACTCCTCTTATAATTGTAGGTACGGGAGCAAGTCTGATTGCTCCTGATGCAACGTTGGTATATGTAGATATGGCACGTTGGGAGATTCAGCAACGTTTTCGTCGTCATGAAGTAAAGGCATTGGGAGTAGATAATCGGGATGATGCAGTCTCTGTTCAGTATAAGAGAGGATATTTTAATGATTGGCGGATTTGCGACCGATATAAATCTACATTGTTTGAACATGTTGACTATTGGCTAGATACTCATATTGTAAATCAGCCCAAAATGATAGACCGTACAACTTTTTTTAAAGGTATAAATAAAACAGCATCGAAGCCTTTCCGTGTCGTTCCGTTTTTTGATCCGGCTCCATGGGGGGGGCAATGGATGAAAGATGTTTGTGATTTGGATTCAGACAAACCCAATTATGGATGGTGTTTTGATTGTGTTCCTGAAGAAAACAGCCTTTACTTTGAAGTAAATGGCGTACGTTTTGAATTGCCTTCGGTTAATCTGGTTTTGCTGAAAAGTAAAGAATTGTTGGGCGAACCAGTTGAAGCACGGTTTGGAAAAGAATTTCCTATTCGTTTCGACTTCTTGGATACAATAGGAGGAGGAAATTTGAGTTTGCAGGTTCATCCTACTACTCAATTTATCCATGAAAATTTCGGGATGTTTTATACGCAGGACGAAAGCTATTATTTATTGGATGCAGAAGAAGATGCCGTTGTTTATTTGGGGGTTAAGAATGGAGTTGATTGTAAAGCAATGATTGACGATTTGCGTAAAGCACAGCGAGGTGAAATCGTTTTTGATGCAGAGAAATATGTAAATAAGATTCCAGCGAAAAAGCATGATCATTTTTTGATTCCCGGCGGTACCATTCATTGTTCCGGTGCTAATAGTATGGTGTTAGAAATCAGTTCAACTCCTAATCTATTTACTTTTAAATTGTGGGATTGGCAGCGTTTGGGACTTGATGGGAAACCGCGTCCTATCAATGTTGAACGTGGTAAATGTGTTATTAATTGGAGTCGTGATACAGATTATGTCTACAAAAAATTGCGCAACTGTGTGACTGTAATCGAAGAAGGGGAAGGATGGACAGAGGAACGTACCGGATTACATGAAAATGAATTTATAGAAACACGCCGTCATCGTTTTAGAGTCCCAGTATTACATCATACTAATAACAGCGTTAATGTCTTTAATTTACTGGAAGGCGAAGAAGCTATTATAGAAAGCCCTAATCATTCGTTTGAGCCGTTTGTTGTGCATTATGCCGAAACATTTATTATTCCGGCTTGTGTGGGTGAATATATTATTCGTCCTTATGGAAGATCAGAAGGAAAAGAATGTGTGACGATAAAAGCGTACGTACGCTTTTAGAATATTGTAACCTTTTGAAAGTCTTTAAAGTATGTATGAAAACGATAAACGAATAGTATTGACTTTGGATGCAGGGGGCACTAATTTTGTGTTTTCTGCCATCCGAGGTAATGAGCAGATAGTAAATCCTATTTGTATGCCGTCTGCGTCGGATGATTTGAATAGATGTTTGGATACATTGATAACAGGCTTTGATGCAGTGATAGGACAATTGGATGCATTACCCGTGGCTATTAGTTTTGCTTTTCCCGGTCCGGCCGACTATAAAAACGGAGTGATAGGTGGTAACTTACCTAATTTCCCTTCGTTTCGTAAAGGAGTTGCTCTTGGTCCTTTTTTACAGCGTCACTATCATATTCCGGTGTTTATTGAAAATGACGGGAACTTGTTTGCTTATGGAGAAGCATTGTCAGGGATGCTTCCGAAAGTGAATGCAAAATTGAACGAATTAGGCAGCAAGCGTTGTTATAAAAACTTGTTAGGTATTACGTTAGGAACAGGGTTTGGAGCAGGTGTAGTAATTGACGGTCGTTTGCTGACGGGTGATAACGGATGTGGTGGAGATGTATGGCTGATGCGTAATAAGAAATATCCTTTCATGATAAGTGAAGAAAGTGTGAGTATCCGTGCTGTAAAAAGAGTGTATCAGGAATGTTCTGGATTAAAAGATAGCAGTCTGACTCCCAAAGATATTTATGATATAGCTGAAGGAGTTAAAGAAGGAAATAGAGAGGCAGCCATAGCCAGTTTTAGTGAACTGGGAGAGATGGCAGGGAATGCTATTGTTTCAGCCTTGAACATAGTTGATGGTTTGGTGGTTATAGGCGGAGGACTTGCCGGTGCATCCCGCTATATTTTACCGGCTTTGGTAAAAGAGTTACGTACGTCTGTGTCTATGTTTTCAGGAGAACACTTTCCTTGTGTTCAGATGGATGTTTACAATTGGGAAGATAAATCGGATAGAGAGCTTTTCTTATCACAGCAAGATGATGAAACGGTTATTCCCGGTACTTCAGTCAAAGTACCGTATAATAAATCAAAACGTATAGCTGTTATGTGTAGTCAGGATGGGGCAAGTGTTTCCATTATGCGTGGAGCATACGCTTATGCGTTGTCTCAGCTGTAAATAAGTTGTCAATGGCATGATGATATTTTTAACTTTTTAAATCTTAATTAATTATGAAACATGTAATGAAATGGTGTGTAACTTGTTGGCTGTTATTTTGGGCATGTTTGCCGATAATGGCGCAACAACAGTCGCGGTTAATTTCAGGAATTGTCACAGATGATTCCGGAGAGCCTTTGATAGGAGCTAATATTTTAGATTTAACTTCAAAATCAGGAGCAGTAGCCGATCTTGAAGGTAAATTTTCATTAGAAGTTACTCCTTCATCCAAATTGAAAATTTCATTTGTTGGTTTCAATGACCGGATACTTTCCGGTAAGGAATTGAAATCTAATATGGTAATAGTTTTAAGTTCCGATTCTAAAATGTTAGATGAATTAGTTGTTGTTGGATATGGAACTCAAAAAAAGGTTAATCTGACAGGTGCGGTAGCAGCTGTATCTTCTGCCGATTTGGAGGGAAAACCTGTAACGAATGTGGTGGAGGCCTTACAAGGTACTACTTCCGGATTGGTTATTCAGCAATCGAACTCAGCTCCGGGAGCTCGTCCGAGTATTAATATTCGTGGATTAAATACGATGAATGATACTAGTCCGTTGGTTTTGATTGATGGTATAATAGGTGATATTCAGAATGTAAATCCTTCTGATATTGAAAGTATTTCTGTATTAAAAGACGCTTCTTCTACGGCTATTTATGGTTCGCGAGCATCGAATGGTGTTATTTTGATTACTACCAAGAAGGGTTCGACTGAAAAGAATGAAATAACCTATGAAATGCAATTGGGATGGCAAACTCCGACGTTCTTACCTAAGATAGTTGATTCATGGGTTTATGCAGAAATGAGAAATGAGGCTTTATTGAATTCAGGACAACATACTGCTTTTACTCCAGAAGATATAGAGTACTATCGGAATGGTGGACCGAATTGTAATTGGATGGAAGAAATTTATAAAAACAGAGCTGTTCAGCAAAGTCATAATATTTCTTTTTCGGGAGGTAAAGGCAATACGACTTTCATGTTGTCATTAGGATATGTGGATCAAAATAGCATGTTTAAAGGTCCTGATTATGGTATGCAGCGATACAATGCACGTTTGAATTTAACACATAAAGTTTCTGATAGATTTAAATTCAGTACAACGGTCGCGTATGCCCGTAATGAAGTGAAAGACCATGCTTATTGGACTGAGTGGATTATCGAGCAGGCAACCCGTATGCCTTCAATATATCCTATTAAGGATGAAGAGGGAAATTATACGTATCCTAGCGGGAGTAATTCAAATGCGCTTGCCCGATTGGAAAAAGGAGGATATCGTCAAAATTCAAACGATGATGTTGCTGCTACTTTGAATGCAGAATTAAATATTTGGGATGGCTTAAAGCTGAAAGGTATGATTGGAGGACAATTATATAATAATCGTACGCACGAAAATCGAAAGGCGATTAACGCCCCGGCTTCTGGAGATGTTGAAAATCGTATGACAGAACAGTTTGCCCGTTCGTTGAATCTTACTACCAACGTGATGCTTACTTACGATAAAACTTTTGGAAAGCATACGGTAGGCGCGATGCTTGGTTATTCTTACGAAGGAGGTAGTGATAAAGGGTTTAATACTTACCGATTGACGGATACGGCAGATTTTGACATTATGGTTGGCTCACAGACTTCTAATGTGGGAAACTCTGGTAGTGGCAGTGATTGGTCTATTTATTCAGGATTTGCCCGATTGAATTATAATTACGATGAAAAATATCTGTTTGAATTCAACTTACGTGATGATGCTTCTTCAAAATTTGCGAAAGGAAACCGCTCTGCACTTTTCCCTTCTTTTTCGTTGGGATGGAGAATCTCCGAAGAAAAGTTTTTTGAAAAAATCAAAGATTATGTTTCTTCTTTGAAATTGAGAACTTCTTGGGGGTTGGTGGGTAATAATCGTATTGGTGATTATCAATATTTGTCATCTGTTTCTGTTACTCCTTCTTATAATTTTGGTAATACGATAGTTAATGGAGCATCTTTCGCAGCTGTCAATACGGATATCAGATGGGAAACTACCGCTATGTTTGATTTGGGTGTGGATCTAGGTTTGTTCAACAATTCATTAAATATTACTGCCGATTTCTTTAATAATAAAACTCGTGACATTTTGATTCAGTTACCTGTTCCCGGCGTGTTTGGTGGAGGTAATCCGGTTCAAAATGCTGGTAAGGTAAGAAATCGCGGCTGGGAAGTTAATCTGAGTTATCGTTTTAAAACAGGCCCTGTAGAACATTTCATTTCAGGAAACGTATCGGATGCTGTTAATGAAGTTGTAGATACTAAAGGTGTAGAATGGATTAACGGTGCCGACGTCAATACTATCATCAAAGAAGGTTATGCCATTAATTCTTACTATGCATACAGATGGAATGGTATTTTCCAGAATGAAAAAGAAGTAGCAGCAGGACCATGGTTAGATGGAGTAACTCCAAAACCGGGAGATTTGCGCTATGTAGACAAAAACAATGATGGTTTGATAAAAGAAAGCGATGACCGGTTTATTTTAGGAGACAATTTTCCACATTATACTTATGGTTTCAGTTATGGGTTTACATGGAAAGGTCTTGATTTCTCTATGTTCTGGCAAGGGGTAGGAAGAAGAAACGTATGGTTACGAGGTGAATCGGTAGAAGCATTTCATAATAATAATGAAGGACCTGTGTTCGATTTCCATCTTGACCGTTGGACTCCTAATAATCCGGATGCCTCTTATCCGCGTCTGACAGTAGGAGCAGAATCTACCAATAATGCAGCGAAATCAAATTTCTGGATTCAAGATGCTTCTTATTTACGTCTGAAAAATGCCCAAATTGGTTATACGTTACCGAAAAAATGGATGGATAAAGTACATATACAGAACCTTAGAATCTATGTAACAGGAGAGAATTTATTTACATTGAGTCACATCAAGGGAGGATGGGATCCTGAAACAACCGATGGAGGAGGTCGTATTTATCCGGTTGCTCGTGTAATATCAATGGGTTTAAATGTTAAATTCTAATGACTTATGAAAACAAAAAATATATTATTTAGCAGTGCGTTGGGAATGATGTTTCTGCTTCCTGTGTCTTCTTGTGTTTCTTTAGACACGGAACCTTATGATAGAGAAACAGACTTATCTTTTTGGAAAAAAGAAAATTCAGCATTATATGCTCTGAACTCATGTTATCCTACCTTGTATAGTGCCGAAGAAGTGTTATATGCAGATGCGATGACAGATAATGCTTATACGAAAGTGCAGACTGGATTTAACCAAGCTATAGGAAATGGCAGCTACTCTATTGCTTATCCGTATGTAGAATCTGTGTGGGACAGTCGGTATGCCGGTATTAGGGCTTGTAATGAATTGCTGAATAACATAGACAAAGTTCCGGGTTTGACTGATGAATTACGTAATCAATACCGTTCAGAAGCAACAGTAATCCGGGCATTTCATTATTTTGAATTATACTCAAGGTTTGGTGATGTGCCTTATTTTACGAATGTTGTTACCATAGAAGAATCTCAGCAGTTGTCCAGAACGCCAAAAGGTGAGATTGTTTCAACCATTTTAAATGAGTTAGATAATATTATCAGTAATAATTATCTGCCATCCTCTTATACAGCAGCTGAAGATAAAGGCCGTATTACTAAATGGGCGGCAATGGCTTTAAAAGCCAGAATTTTGTTGTTTGAAGGTAGATGGGAAGAAGTTGAGTCTGTAACTTCGGATATTATGTCGAACGGTCCTTTCCGTCTGTTCTCCAGTTACTCAGGATTATTTCTTGTAGCGAATGAGAATAATGAAGAGGTTATTTTGGATTTGCAATATACTTCTCCCGATCGTGAATATCAAACGCAATACCAGTTTTTGCCTCCTTCTCTGAAGGGGTATGCACAATTGGCTCCGCTGAACGAATTGGTACAATCTTACATTACAGACAACGGTAAGACTATTGATGAGCCGGGTGCAAATTATGATCCTGCCAAACCGTTTGAACACCGTGACCCGCGTTTGGCTGCAACAGTTTGCTATTCGGGCAACGGATACGTCTTGGCAGATGGAACTGTTCATACGGTTGATTGTAATCCGGGTAGCAATCCGGATGGTTACGGATTCAGTTCAAGCAGTTCGCCTACCGGATATTATATTAAAAAATATTGGGATTGTACTTATCGTGATAATTTGTACTCCGGTTTGAATATTATATTGATTCGATATGCCGATGTTTTGCTGATGAATGCTGAGGCTTTAGCAGAATTGGGCAAGCTTGATGAAAAAGCATGGAATAACACGATACGGTTAATCCGGCAAAGAGCAGGTTTTACTAACGAGGAGGCATTAAAATATCCGGGCAATTCAAATTTGATTGAAATCGTAAGAAGAGAACGACGCTCTGAGCTTGCTTTAGAAGGGCTGCGGTTGAAAGATATAGTCCGTTGGCATATAGCCGATAAGGTGATGAATGGTTATTGTCATGGTATTTATACAGGTGAAGCTGTGGGGACTGATAATGGATATGTAAGAGTTGAAAACCGTGTGTTCGATGCCAAAAAACATTATTTATGGCCTATTCCGCAAAATGAAAGAGATTTGAATCATAATTTGACACAAAATCCTAATTGGTAATATAATATGAAAACAATGAAATATATTTTTTATGTTCTGGCATTCCTTCTATACGGATGTGCAGAAGACTATGAATTGAATGAAGGTTTTAGTGTGCCTACTGATCTTTCCGGACCGGCAAGTATCAAAATAGATTTGCAGTCGTCAGAAAATATACTTCTGACGTGGAACGGAAGTGCCGATGATGGCGGTATTTTATTATATAATGTATTATTTGATGCAATAGATGGCGATTTTTCGAAGCCGATATATTCGGCAGAAAGCGATTTGGGAGGTAGCAGACAATTGACATTGACTCCTGTAATATTAAACAAGATAGCACGTGCGAGCGGATTGAAAACCGGAGAGACTGGTAAAGTTAAATGGACGGTTGAAGCTTCTCGTGGTGGAGTTGTAAAACGTTCGCAAGCAAGTGCCGAAATACAAGTGACTCGTCCCGATGAGGAAATCCCTGAACAGTTATATTTGCAGGGTACTGCTACTGAAAACAAAGGGGAAGCTCCTATACCTTTCCGAAAAGTTAGTGATGGTATTTTTGTTATCTATACGCAGTTGAACGATGGAAATATTTACTTTATTGATGCTGAAAATAACGGTGTTAACTATACGGTCGATGCTTCTGGAAAATTGACAGAAGGTGAGGAGCCTTATGCGGTTCAAAAAGAAGAAAATGTAGTTCGCTTCACTTTAAACTTTAATACGAAGAGCATTAAAAAGGAAATCATATCGAGAGTAAGAATGATTTGGGGCGCTAACTACGAAGTAATTACAGAAATGCCGTATGTGGGTAATGGAATATTTAAACATGAAAATGTATATGTTCAGTGCTTTGACCCCAATGATCCAACGATACAAATGCCTCCCGGAATTTCTTGGTTTGAAGAAAGATATTACTTCATTGCAACGATAGACGGAAACGATTGGTGTTGGGGACGCGGAGATGGTATTTCTGCCGAACAGCCTACGGATAACGAGTCGTTATCGTTTTATGAGCTGCATGAATTTGCGTGGAGCCAGTGGGATCATCTATGGAAAATAAGTCATTCCATTCATAAGAAGCACTGCACGGTTACAATCCAAACCAATGAAAATAATATGATGATACATTCATTCTCTGATATTAAATAGCTGATTATTATACTTTTTAGGAATTTGGAAATTCTACCCGTAGAGTCCATTCATTCTACGGGTAGAATTGGAAGACTTTACCGCATGAAATACCTAACATTAACCGTAGTGTTTTTGCGTGTTGGAAGTTGCGGCAATTTTAACGATTGGTTCTATAAATTAATATGAATTTTAGTACGTCTTGAGATAGATTTGATTTATCTTGATACAACCTTTAAAAATGAAATGTGAATATGAAGAAATTATTATATGTAGGATTTGCTGTTGCATCTCTGTTTACATCGTGTAAAGAAAATGTGGAAGAATGGCATCCCAATGGTCCGCAAACACCTCCTCCCGGACAAGAAGCAGTTGATTATGGAGCAAGAGGATACGAGGTTTTCAATCTCGTACAAGAATATTATAAAGCCGGTAATTTATATAAAGAAAATTTCCCCGTTCAGTCAGGAGACGGTACATATTCTTTTTTGTGGCCGTATAATTGTTTGACCACGGGGGCTGCATTTTTGTCCGATCTGGGGTATGAAACAGAATATGAAACTCTGATTGACGGATTGTCTTACTACTGGATGGACCAGTCAGCGGTTGCTGCTGTAGGCGGTTACGGTTCAAGTACGAATGGGAATACAGGAAGTGCAGACCGTTTTTTCGATGACAATTCCATTGTAGGGCTTAGTTTGCTGGAAGCGTACGAACGTTTAAATGACTCGAAATATTTAGAACAGGCTGGTAAGGTTGTTGATTTTTTGAAATCGGGGGAAGATAATTTGTTTGGCGGCGGTTTGTGGTGGAATGAATCATTGAAAAATGTATCAGGCAATGAAAGTTCCAATAAGCCGACATGTGCTAATGGGTATGCGGTTCTGTTTCTGCTAAAATATTATACAGTATGTCCGAAAACTGAGAAAGAAGATGTTCTGAATTTTGCGAAGAGATTATACGATTGGATAAAGGTCAATCTAAGAGATAACAGTGATTATTGTTATTGGAACAGTATGGACGCTTCGGGCGTTATTAATAAAACGAAGTGGACGTATAATGTTGGAGTTATGATTCAAAATGGTGTTTGCCTGTATGAAATTACGGGTGATGAGGCTTATCTGAATGACGCAAAGTCATCAGCAAAAGGGTCTTATACAGCATTTGTACGTTCTGTAAGCGGCATAGGCATGGCTTATCCTGATCATGACCCGTGGTTTAATACCAAATTATTGAGAGGCTACATTGATTTGGCTGAGTATGAAGAAGAAGTAAGGTCGTATATTGATGTATATGCCGATTTCATTAATTATGGATACGACCATGCGCGCACTGCTGAAGGCTTTTTCTATGAAGATTGGACAGGTAAAGACCCGAAACGGGCTTCTCAGTTATTAATGCAGGACGCTGTGATAGAATCTTATGCTGTATTGGCTTTATATTATAATGAAAATGATTGACTTTATGAAAAAGGTGTTTTATCTTTTGTTATTGGTATTTGTCTTGTCTTCTTGTGGAACGAAACAGAGTGCAAGGGAAGATATTTATTTGAATCGGGCAGAAGATTTTTTTCAGACAGTATGGTCTAAATATCGTGTTCCTCAATACGGGCTTTTTGCTGAGTACTATCCCAACTCTTATAAACCGGATTTGACTTATTTTCAAGATTCGACTTATAAAGCACAGGAAACATCGTTTTTATGGCCGATGAGTGGCATATTTTCGGCAGTGAACGTTTTGGTAGAATGTGATTCAGAAAAATATTCTGTTTACCAAGATTCGATGATTGTGGCTGTCGAGAAATATTATGATAACAAACGTACTCCGGCTGGTTATCAGGCATATCCCGTTCAGTTTAAAAAGGTAGACCGTTACTATGATGACAATGGTCTGGTGGGTATTGATTATGTTGATGCTTACAAAACATCCGGTAATCTTACTTATTTGAATAAAGCAAAAGAGGTCATGACATTTATCATGAGCGGATGGGGAAATGATTGGGGAGGTGCCGTCTCGTGGTTAGAAGGTCATAAAGACCAAAAACCCGCTTGTTCGAACGGTAAAGCTACTGTCCTGTCGTTGAAGTTGTATGAAGCTACCGGAGATACAACTTACTTGGAGCAAGGGAAACGTTTTTATAACTGGATGTTGGAACATTTGGAAGACGATTCGTTACATATAATCTGGAACTCATGGCTTACGGAAAAAGGGGAGGTTCAAAAACATGCTTATACTTACAATACGGGAACAATGATTCAATCGGCTGTTCGTTTGTATAAAGCCACAAAAGATGAGCATTATTTGAACGATGCCAAGCGACTAGCGAAGGGAAGTTTTGATTTTTATGTTAAGTATATGGAAAACGGAGTTCCTTACATCGCCGATTTGCCGTGGTTTGTTGTCGTCTTGTTCAGAGGTTATCAAGAACTGTATGAGATTGATGGAAATACTAAATATATAGATGCCATCATTAATTCTGCCGATTGGGCATGGACCCATGCGAGGGATAAAGCCGGACTGCTTTATAATGACTGGACGGGCAGAGCACAAGAATCAGATAAGCCAAAATGGTTGTTGGACGAGGCTTGTATGGTAGAACTATATGCACGTATTGCGTTAATTAAAGGTGAAATGGAAAAACAGTAAAATTATGAATTTTATAAAAAGTAAAAAGATAAAATTTTTCGCAGCGGCTTTATCTGTGTGTTTGCTACAACCGCTATTGGCACAGAATACAGATTTTACACAATATGTTCGTCCTAACATTGGAACAGTACATAGTCGTTGGTTCTTTTATACTCCCGCTGCGCTACCGTTTGGTATGGCAAAGTTAGGTGCATCAACAAACGGAACTTATGGAAATGAACAAGGATGGGAAGCTGTGGGATATGACGATACTCATACTTCAATTGACGGATTTCCTTGTTTGCATGAATTTCAGATTGGTGGAATTTTGTTGATGCCTGTTACGGGGCCGATAAAAAATGTTCCCGGCAAGTTAGACTCTCCGGATGAGGGATATCGTTCTCGTTTTGATAAGAAAGATGAACATGCTACTGCTGGATATTATTCTGTTATGTTGAAAGACTACCAAATTAAAGCAGAATTGACAGCAACAGAACGAGTAGGATTTCAGCGGTATACTTTTCCGGAGTCGGATAACGCTCATGTCATTTTTGATATTGGAAACCGTTTAGGTGAAAGTGGAAGTGTGCGCGACGCTTATATCAGACAGGTAGATAAGCATACTTTAGAAGGATATGTGGTAACAGAACCGGAATATGTAAAAAAATATCAGGTAGGAGCTACTGTTTCAATGTACTTTTATGCGAAAGTTAATAAGTCTCCTGCATCTGTATCAGTGCTATATCGTGGTAAAAAACCTTCAGATGGAACAGCAATAAAAGGTTCGGGTGCCATGATGGTTTTGAACTATAAAACGCATGAAAGAGAAAAGATTGATTTTAAAATCGGTTTGTCATATACTTCTATTAATAACGCAAAATTAAATTTAGAAAAAGAAGCTTCTGATCTTTCTTTTGAAGAAGCGAGGAAGGTGGCTAAGGAAAAATGGAACAAAGCATTAAGCCGTATTGTTGTGTCGGGTGGCACTCCGGAGAGTAGAATAAAGTTCTACACCGGTTTATATCATGTTTTGCTGGGAAGAGGATTGGCAAGTGATGTAAATGGTGCTTATCCTACAAATGATGGTTCGGTGGGACAGATTGAATTGAACTCAGATGGCACACCTGAATATCATCATTACAATACAGATGCTATTTGGGGTGGATATTGGAATCTTACCAATTTATGGGCTATGGCTTATCCGGAATATTATAACGATTGGATACAAAGTCAAATGTTAGTATATAAAGATGCCGGATGGTTGGGAGATGGAATAGCTGCAAGTAGATATGTTTCAGGAGTAGGGACTAATATGGTGAGTATTGCCTTTTCAGGAGCTTATAACAGTGGCATTCGTAATTTTGATATCGAAACAGCTTATAAGGCAGCTCTAAAAAACGAATTGGAATGGCGAGGGCGCATAGAAGGAGCCGGTAAAATGGATGTTCGACAATTTGTGGAAAAAGGTTACGTGCCGTATAATGATGAAATCTATTTTGGTACATCGGACAAAGGTTCTGCTTTTTGCGGATCACATACGTTGGAGTATAGTTTCAGTTCTTATGCTGTTGCGCAATGGGCAAAGGCATTGGGTAAGACTGACGATTATAAAAAACTGATGGATTTGTCTGCCGGTTGGGCAAAACTCTTTGATGATACAATGAAAGTTATACGTCCACGTTTGGCGGATGGAAGTTTTATCGACAAATTTAATCCGTTGGAACCGTGGAGAGGGTTTCAGGAAGGGAATGCAATCCAATATACCTTTTTTGTGCCTCAAGATCCGGTTGGATTGATTAAGAGAGTAGGAAAGGATTTGTTTAATCATCGTTTGGATTCCATTTTTATAGAAGCTCGCAAGTCTATTTTTGGAGGAGGAAAAGTTACCTATGCTTTTTCTGGGTTGCAGAGTCCTTATAATCATGGAAATCAGCCTAATTTGCATATTTCTTGGCTGTTTAACTATTCTGGAAAACCTTATCTTACTCAAAAATGGACTCGCTTGATTTGTGATGAGTTTTACGGTGTAACAGGAGAACATGGATATGGTTACGGACAAGATGAAGACCAAGGGCAACTTGGTGCTTGGTATGTATTAGCGTCAATGGGACTGTTCGATGTACAAGGAGGAGCTTGTGATAAACCTACCTTCCAAATTGGAAGTCCGTTGTTTGATAAGATAGAAATAAAACTTAATTCTAAATATGCAAAAGGTAAATCCTTTGTAATTGAAACGGAGAATAATAGCAGAGACTCTTATTATATTCAATCGGCAGAATTGAATGGAAAGCCACTGTCTGACTGCTGGATTTATCGCGAAAATTTCTTTAACGGAGGAGTTCTTAAATTAAAAATGGGTAAAACCCCTAATTATGAATGGGGAGTAGGTAACGCTCCATATTACGGTAAATAATATTTGTAGGAAGAGTGTGTCATGAGAGTGATGTTTTTATTAAAGATTGACACACTCTTCTTTTTTTCTATGTGAGACATTATGAAATCAAATTCAATATTTAAAATATGTCCCGTTTTGGCAACATTTTTTGTCATGGGATTTTGTGATATAGTTGGGATTTCATCAGATTATATGCAGTCAAGTTTTGGATGGTCACCAACCATGACGGGGTTTGTTCCTTCTATGGTATTTATCTGGTTTTTCTTTTTAGGTATTCCTATCGGTAATAAAATGAATCAATGGGGAAGAAAGAATACAGTACTTATCAGTATGCTTATTACGGTAATAGGTATGTTTCTGCCTCTCTTTATTTATAGCAGTGTAACTTGTATCATTGCGTATATTTTGTTGGGAGTAGGAAATGCCATCTTGCAAATTTCTTTGAATCCTTTGCTGAGCAATGTTATTTATAACCAACGGTTATTGACAAGTAGTCTGACAGCAGGTCAGGTAATAAAAGCGGTGTCTTCGTTGGTTGGACCGGAAATCGTTTTGTTTGTTACTTTACATTTTGGTGAAGAACATTGGTATTACTGTTTTCCTGTTTTAGGAATAATTACTTTGCTTTTTGGCTTATGGCTGGCAATTACCCCCATCGAACGGGAGTCAAGTACGACTGTATCAATTTCAATGAGTGATTCTTTTTCTTTATTGAAGAATAAAGTCATTTTGATTTTGTTTTTGGGTATATTTTTTGTTGTAGGCGTTGATGTTGCAACTAATTATATCAGTTCGAAACTTATGGCTATGCGTTATGATTGGAGTGCAGAAAAGGTCAAGTTTGCCCCTCAGGTTTATTTTTTAAGTAGAACTGTCGGTGCTTTGCTGGGTACATTTTTGTTGACACGTATTTCAAGTATTCGTTATTTTCGCTTGAACATCGTTTTATGTGTTTTTGCCGGATTCTTTTTAATGGCAGGTTTTGGGGCTATTCCAGATTTAGTTTGTATCGGATGTATTGGTTTCTTGGCGTCTTCTGTTTTTTCAATTATTTATTCGTTTGCATTTCAAGAATTTCCTTCAAAAATGAATCAGATTTCAGGATTAATGATGACTGCTGTTGCTGGTGGAGGTATTGTAACGCCCGTTTTGGGGTTCTCAATAGATGTGGCAGGAATAGTAGCCGGCTTATCTGTTATTTTATTGTGTATTTTATATTTGGTCTATTGCGCTTTTTCTATAAAATGAATAGTCGTCAATAGTCCAACATTCTTGAAAAATCCTCAGCTACTTTGTTCGCAGTAGCGAGGATTTTGTTCTATTTATTGTTACGACTGCTTTTTTAGTTTTGATTCATTTAGAGTCTATCATCCCCTCCCTCCAGCTTGTTCGAGAGCTTGAAAAACGCTAACGGTAGAACTGGGTAACAGTATGGGTAGAAATGGTTAACGCATCCGCATGGAATGGGTAACACTAACGGTTGCGTTTTTGAGGGGATATATACGGCTTTCTTTTTGTTTTTCCTTTGATAATCGTTACTTTTGCTTTTGGTAATTTTTGTAAACAAATGAGTTATGGATGTCTCAAGCTGGTTTAAAGGTTTTGAAAAAGGATTGGAAAAACTGTCGGGTGAAGAGAGGGAGCGGCTTTTCTTTGAATGTGGTAAAAATTGTGTGAAGAATGGCGTACTTTCTGTTTATGAAGAACTTTACGAGAAGGCTGGGGGTGATATGGATGTTTTCTTTCTGAAAGCAAACGATTTATCGGGAGTGGAAAGTGAGGTGGTAGAGAAGGGTAGGGTGTATGGTCTTACTTTCTTGGAATGTACTTGCGGGTTATATAAGGAAGGCTATGTTACTTCGCCTTTGTTGTGTGAATGTTCTCGTCAAAGCGTAATTTATGCTTTGCATCATTTGTGGAAAAGTCACCAGTTTCGTGTTACGCTTTGTCAGTCTATTTTACAAGGAGCAAGGTGCTGTAAGTTGAAAATTGAGGTTCTGTGATTACGGAAAAACACATTTTACTGATTTTTATACCCATTTTACTGAAAGGCTTTGCGGATGTGCCTGTTAATCAGGGAAAATCAATATCTTTGAGATGATTTCATGAAAAATGCAGGACGTTATGGGCGAAATATTGAATTTGAATACGATACACGATTATAATGTGTTTTAGGGACTGGAAACGTTGAATCCGCTGGTGAGTTTTGTGGATTTTTCAAGAGTAGAAGTGTTGGTTCACCGCCGCAAGTGTTTCAACTTTTACGGCATCTTTCTCAAGGAGAAGATTCACGGACCGCTGGTTTACGGACGAAGCAAGTACGATTATCAGGAAGGTACGCTCGTGTTCGTTGCGCCCGGACAGGTGGCTGGCATTGACGACGACGGGGAAACCATACATCCGCAAGGTTATGCCCTGCTGTTTCATCCTGACTTGATTCGAGGTACGTCGCTTGCCCGCAGAATGAAAGAGTATACTTTCTTCTCATACGAAGTGAACGAAGCCCTACACATGTCGGAGCGTGAGCGTCAGACCGTGTTCAACTGTTTCGGCGAGATAGAAGAAGAGCTGCAACACACCATCGACAAACACAGCCGCTCCATCATCGTCTCCAATATCGAGGTGTTGCTCAACCATTGCCTCCGCTTTTACGATCGCCAGTTTGCTACCCGCGAAGCCATCAACAGTGACGTTCTTACCCGCTTCGAGACGCTGTTAGACGGTTATTTCGATACAGAGAAACCGGTTGAACTGGGGCTGCCTTCTGTGGCATGGTGTGCCGACCAGCTTCATTTCTCCGCCAATTATTTCGGCGATTTGGTGAAGAAGCAGACAGGCAAATCAGCGATAGAATACATCCATCTTGCCATTATCAATAAGGTAAAAGACCGCTTGCTGGAAACCAATAAGACGGTGAGTGAAATAGCTTACGAAACCGGCTTTCAATATCCGCATCATCTTAGCAGGTTATTTAAGAAAGTGGCAGGATGTACTCCCAATGAATACCGGAATAGCATCGTTCGTGGCGGGATATCGGAAAGCAGATGACTTGTTTTCCATTGATGAACCGGCAGTGAAGCTGGTGGCAACCCTTGCTGGCTCATCAATGGGAAAATGGTCTTATTTGATTCTCAGGTTCGGAATAAGCGGTTGGGTATCGGTAAGTACCAAGTCTTCTACCATTTCTATTGTGCCCTGCTTGTATTTTTGGAAATGAGGTGTTTTCAGATGACTTTCGTAAGCTGTACGGTTGGCATATATTTCGAGAATGGTAATCCGGTTCGGTGCATCTTTTTCTGCCACAGCGTAAAGCGTGAGTACACCCGGCTCTAACCTCATGGATGCTTCTATTTCTTCTTTCAAGTATGCGTTATACTCATCCAACCGGTCGGCATCAACGGTTATTTTTGAGAGGCGGACTACGTTTTCTTCCCTCGAAGAATCGGTTCTCTCCATTTCTTGTTTGATGATACGTAATGCTTTTATTGCAGCCGGAAAGCCGATATAAGGCAAGGTTTGGATAACGGCCGAAGCAACCGTTTGGGGCGAATTGCCTGCCTTTATGTTTCCGTGGAAATGTGACTGCAACTGGCTTTCGGCTTCCAGTGTGGTCAGGATGCAGTAACCAAGCAGTTCTTTGGTAGGAATATCGAGTGTACCGCGGGTATAGACTTCGCCAAAGAAATAATCTGTTAGAAAGCGCGATACATCTTCATCCAGATTTCCGGGTATTCCGCTTAATACTCCGGAAATGCCTCCGTGATACAGTTTGTCTTGAATGGCAACCCCTTGCTCATGGCGATTGTCTTCGGTAACAGTCGTCTGATTTTCTAACGGGAGAGATATACCTCTTTCCTTGAACACTTCGTTTACCGTACTTACAGCGTTCAGCATTTTGGGGAAACCGATAAACGGGGCGGTGAGATACATGGCTTCACGCAGTTCGAGAGGAGTGACCCCTACATTGAGTGCAGCTCCGGCATGAGCTTTTAGCTGTGGAAGTGTCTGCATTGTGGCAAGGGTAACACAAGTTATCATCTCGCGTTGTTTTAGGCTCAGGTCGCCCGTGGTAAACACCTCGCCGAATATGAATTTCTGGAGAATATCCATCATTTCGGGGTCTGAGCCTTGTCCTGTCAATGCTTCGCCTCTGAAAAGAGTGCGATAGTTTTCCTTGCATGTCTCTATCCTGTTCATTTGATTGTCAGTTTGAGCCTTTACTGACACCATTCCTGTCAGAAAGAATACGATTGCGATAATATATTTCTTCATTATGGTGTTGGTTATATACTTTTCCCTAATCGATAAGCCTGTTCTCCGTAATGCGTGTTGCGTATTGAGCCTGCCGTCCATACGCCCGAGGCTACTACCTCGCCCACGCTTTCCCATCCGAGATATTCCATCAGCGTGTGGTAATGTAGAAGCATAGGCTCGGCTTCTTTCTTTTCGGTGTCGGCGTAAGTCATTAAGAAAGCAGCTTTCTTGTAATGACCTTTAATCTGTCCGTTGATGGCATAAAAGCGGTCTATCACCCGTTTCATTTGTGCTGAAATACCGAAATAATACATTGGCGTGGCGAATACCACCATGTCGGATTCTATCAGGTGCGGACGTAACTCGTTGAAATCATCTTTTATGATACACGGGCCGTCCATTCCGCAGCGGTTGCAGGCACGGCATGGCTCTACTTGCTTAAATGCACAGTCGAAACGGAATATTTCATGTCCCTTTTCTTGTGCCCCTTTAATAAACTGTTCTGCCAGATAAGCAGAATTTCCATTCCGGCGGGGACTTCCGGTTAACACTGTTATCTTCATTTTGCCATTATTTTTAGTATTCAAGTTTTCTACAGCTTTCACCAAGCCGCTGCCCAAGACAACACTTCCGGCAGCCGCAAGCAGTGATTTGCGGAAAAAGTCTCTACGTTCCATCAGTTCAGGTTGTATTTCATGGTCGGTTTGTAAGAAACTATCGGTTTAATGAGAGGGTAACGGTAACGTTGCCATTTCCTAAAGCCGATTTTAAGTGCGCAGCGTTAGCGTTGTCTATCTTACCTATCCGTGTGAAATTCCACGAATTGGTATCGTAATAAATTACTAAATATTTGCCTTGATAAAGAATGATATCGCCGGGACCGGTTGTCGTCTGTCGGTCATTGCGCGGAAGATTTGTTCCCAGCGGTCCGACTTTTTCCATATTCCCGTAATCTTCCATTTCGATTGTGATATCTCCTTTTGAAAGCAGTTCCATTAAGCCTTTTGCCGACGAATTGTCAGCGAGTGTAGCGGTAAATGTTTCGCCGTTTTTGATTGTTAGTTTGATTGAATTTCTTTCCATATATTTGTGATTTTTGTCGTTTATTCCATCCGATAGTCCGAACACCGATGAATTTATTGATACGATGGTGAACAATAGTATTATTACTCTCATGAACTTCATAACCTTGTGTATTTTTTAATCCTCACATCTCTTTGAGTCTTGTAGATTTATTTTCCCATAGTCTCTTTTACTTGTTTCAATAAGTCGGGAATATCCAAATGCTGCGGACACGGTATGCACTGGCACAATCCGCCGCTTGTTTCGATAGCTTTTTTAGCCGCCCATACATTTACTTTGTCGCCGTGTACCCGATTCATGCAGAAACTACCGAAACATTTTCATATTATCTTCCATCGTCTTATCTTTTCTGCAAAGATAACCCACATTCAAGTTCAGGTCTGTAACCTATTTACTGAGGTTTGTACCTCATTTACAGATTATATCTTTCAGGTGATGTGGTAATATTTGCTCAAAGTATTCGGCATTTTAATAGCCTTCTCCTCTGTTTCTTCGTTTGAGTATGCCGATACCTTTGCTAAAGCACACATAGCCTATCTCTTAATAAATTCTCCGCCGCTATGCCTTGAAAAAACGCTACCGTTAGTGTTATCCATCCCATGCGGTAGTGTTAAGAGGTTCTACCCATAGCGTTGCCCGGTTCTACCCATAGAATTTTTCGAGCCTCCGGATAGGCTGGAGAAGGCTTAATAAACTGTTTTCATTTTCGTGTGTGCTTCACATGATAACGAGCCAAGACAGCTGCTGAACGCAGCTCCTTTAAACCTTGAATTAGATCTTGAGTATAAGGGTGCTGTCAGATGTACATCGGAAAACAATATAACATTCTTATTTTTAGAGATATAACAAAAGAAAATGTACATGCCCCATATTTTTATGAGATTCTTATATCGGTTTATATTTGTTACGATAAAATCAAATATGACTGACTGTATGAATAATCTTATAAAACATTACTTTTTCTCACTTGTCTTTTTAGGTTCGTGCTTCATGATTTCTTGTACAGATGACGACGAGATGATACGTGTCTCAGACAGTATCAGGTTTATATCGGATGTTCAGAATACATGGTTTTCCGTCGGAACAAGGGGAACAACAGAAGACACGCATCCGTCTGCCTCTCTCTTGAAGACTGACGGCATGAATCTCCTTTACCTGCACACCCTCTATACTGACAGCATAGAGCCTCTGTCTGCGAATAATACAATTCCGTCCACCCGTGCCACTCCGGTAAATGTCGGCAACATGTACGAAACGTTCGGAGTGTCGGCCTATTCCTATACGGGTGAATGGAACGGCACGCAAACCCCTAATTACATGTATGACGTTCTTGTCAGCAAAACCGGAGACTCGTGGATGCCATCATCCAGCAATTACTGGCCCGGCAGTGCCTATAAGATGAAATTCTTTGCCTATGCTCCGAAGGGTAATGAGGCTTACCGCCTTTCCGGTCGGGAAGCATCCGGAGCACCGACCATTACTTGTACGATACCTGATGATGTGACCAACCAACAGGATCTGCTTGTGGCAGCATCCGATGAGCTCCCGGGCAATTCCAACACTTCGGTCGCTCTTACTTTCCGTCACGCATTGACTGCCGTGAGATTCGTATGCGGTAGCGACATGAAGGCGGGTACTATAAAAAGCGTAACGCTGAAAGGAGTGAATTCCACAGGTACTTATAACTTCGGCACACATACATGGAGCGGTATCGGTGCGGTGAAGGACTTTTCCCAAACGCTGGGCAAGGCTTCCAGTGGAACACCGGACGAAGCCATCACCACAGAGGCGCAAACCTTCATGATGGTTCCGCAGACGCTCCCCGACGGTGCGGTGATCGAGGTGGTTTTCAACGACGGAACAGAACATACCCTGACCGGGAATATAGGAAAACAAGTGTGGCCGATGGGAAAAACTGTAACCTACAAAATATCCACCACTTCCGTCAACTGGGACTACGTGCTCACCGTCAACGGTCCTGCCGACTTTACCTATGCCGGAGAGACGAAAACCTACAGAGTGACCTGTTACCGGCAAAACAGTCAGGGGAAAAAAGAACCCGTAGAATGGAAGTCACAGTTCTCTACCGATGATGGAAAGACGTGGAGCGATGCAGACCCGACTGGCTCACCGCATTCACGGCAAGTGGTGTGGGCAGCACGACCGCAGCATCCCTCAACGCGACGGTTGGCGCACAGACAGGCACAACGGATAGTCCGCATACAAGGATATTAAGAGAACAGAGGGTCGGGCAGGGAACGGAAAAAGCACCGTACAACTTGGCAAACGGGCAAGGTGGACCCGCGATTGAAAATACTGCCAACTGTTATGTGATAGATGCTCCGGGATATTATTCATTCCCGCTGGTTTATGGCAATGCGATCAAAGACGGAGCGACCAATAGTTCCGCGTATAGCTCTGCTGCCCCATCAAGCCCCAACATTCTGAACCCGCTCATCAACCATGCAGGAGCCGGTATTACCGGCCCTTATCTCACGGACAACGGATGTGTTCCCGCAAAAGCGGAACTGGTTTGGCAAGATGCCCCCTCGCTGGTCAGCGAAATAAAATACAATGCCGGAAGCAATGGCGGTAACATCTCTTTCAAGGTGGACCAGAATACCATACAGCAAGGCAATGCGGTGATTGCAGTCAAGGATGCCTCGGGCGACGTCCTCTGGTCTTGGCACATTTGGGTGACAGACGAAGATGTAGACAATGTTATTGAAGTGACCAATCACCAGAATGTGGAATACAGCTTCATGCCGGTTCCCCTCGGATGGTGTGATGGAGAGACCGTCACCTATGAGGCGCGTAACTGCAAAGTGCGTTTTACAGCCGGTGAACAGACATCTGATATTGTCGTTTCCCAAAAAAGCTCAATCGTCACAATTGGTGGTAATCATCCCTATTACCAATGGGGGCGCAAGGACCCGTTCCGTCCGTCCAACGGTGTGAACGGCAATAAAATATGGTATGATGCAAACGGCACATCTTCTGCCAATAATGTAAAAGTGGAGTCATTCTCGTATGGAGCAGAATGTATCAGGAACTATATACTTAAACCTGATGTAATGCAAAAGAATAAAGAGGGAGACAATGCCTACTACAACCTATGGGACGCCGATAACAATACGTATTCTACCAATGACAATCAGGTCGTCAAAACCATTTACGATCCCTGCCCTGTCGGTTTCAAACTTCCTGCCAGCAATGCATTTACGGGATTTACAACAACAGGAAGCAGCAGCTCTACTGATTATCCAGCCAATGGTACTTGGGACAGTACGCGCAATGGTTGGAACTTCTACGCCCAAGCCAACAGGACCGGACAACAGATTTTCTTTCCTGCATCGGGTACTCGAAACTATATCGACGGCAAGGTTAGCCTCATTAACAGCGACGGCTTCTATTGGTCGACTGGACCGCACAACCAAAGTAGCGGGTGGCGCCTGAACTTCAGGTCGTCGTATGTGAATCCTTTGGGCAACTACTACCGTTCTGCCGGGTACGGTCTACGTCCTGTTCAAGAATAGCCGTTTTTACGGCGGAATAAACATAGGATATAAAAACAAGAAGAACCGCTGAACTTTCAGCGGTTCTTCTTGTTGGAAGCGGAGAGACAGGCTCTCTAACCTGTGCTATCTCAAAATATCACACAATCGCAAATATCTATTAATAACCAGCTTATTACAATCATAATTAAATCTAAATATTATAGAATATCGCTCGCTATTTCAATTTTTGGGTGTATATTTGGGTGCAGAATTTCAAATACACCCAGTCATGAACATCAAACGAAACATCATTTTTGCACCTGAAAGCCGCAAAAAGAACGGAGTTCCAATCGTGGAGAACGTTCCCATCCGTATGCGTGTCATATACGCAAGCCACCGCATCGAGTTTACAACCGGCTACCGCATTGATGTAGCCAAGTGGGATGCAGACAAGCAGCGTGTAAAGAACGGATGTACCAATAAGTTAAAGCAAAGCGCATCCGAAATCAATGCGGATTTGCTAAGATACTATGCCGAAATTCAAAACGTATTCAAAGAATTTGAGGTACAGGAAACCATGCCGACCACCCAACAGTTAAAAGATGCGTTCAATCTGAAAATGAAAAATAACAACGAGGAGCAGCAGGAAGATACTAAAATAAGTTTTTGGGAGATATTTGATGAGTTTGTCAAGGAATGTGGCAATCAGAACAACTGGACAGAATCCACATACGAAAAATTTGCAGCCGTAAAAAATCACCTGAAAGAGTTCAAAGAAGATGTGACTTTTAAGTATTTCGATGAGTTCGGACTAAACGAGTATGTAAACTTCCTGCGTGACAAAAAAGACATGAGAAACAGTACCATCGGCAAACAGATAGGATTTCTCAAATGGTTCCTGCGATGGAGCTTCAAAAAGGGATATAATCAAAACATTGCATACGATACATTTAAACCGAAATTGAAAACCACCTCAAAGAAGGTAATCTTTCTGACATGGGACGAATTGAATAGATTGAAAGATTATCAGATACCCAAAGACAAACAATATCTGGAACGTGTCAGGGATGTTTTCCTGTTCTGTTGTTTCACAAGTCTAAGGTATTCAGATGTCCGTAACTTGAAGCGAAGTGATGTCAAATCCGACCACATAGAAGTTACTACCGTCAAAACGGCAGACAGCCTAAACATTGAACTGAACAAATACAGCAAAGCCATACTTGAAAAATACAAGGACATTCACTTTGAGAACAACATGGCACTGCCCGTTATCAGCAATCAGAAAATGAACGATTATTTGAAAGAACTGGGGGAACTCGCAGAAATCAACGAGCCTGTACGGGAAACCTACTACAAAGGAAATGAGCGTATAGATGAAGTGACACCCAAATACGCATTGCTCAGTACCCATGCAGGAAGACGAACTTTCATCTGCAATGCCTTGGCTCTCGGCATCCCGGCACAGGTTGTAATGAAATGGACGGGACACAGCGATTATAAAGCCATGAAACCTTACATTGACATCGCAGATGACATTAAGGCAAATGCAATGAATAAATTCAACCAACTGTAAAAAAATCTACAAGTTTCATGGAAAGCCTGTAATTCGGCTTACCTTTGTGACTTTCAATACATACAACAATGAGCAACAACGATACCAATATAGAGAAAAGGAGTTTCGAGGCTTTCGTCAATGCCATCGGCTCGGAAATAGAGCAGGCGCAAGTCCGGCTCATCAGTGCCGCCAATGCGCAGATGCTGTTCCATTACTGGAAGATGGATAATTACATTTTATACCACCAGAACCTGCAAGGTTGGGGCGGCAAGGTCATCAAGAAACTGGCGCAGGCGATACGGTTCAATTATCCCGAAAAGAAAGGGTATTCCGTCAGGAACTTGGCTTATATGTGCCAGTTCGCACGCTCATATCCATTGACCGTATTACGGAGTTTCATCGAAACCGATGCGAAATTGATTACTCCAAGTGTGCAGAAAATCACGGACGAAATCCAAAGCCTGAACAATGTGCCATTTACGCAAGAACCTCTTGCGCAAATACAATCCTCAGACAACAAGGGAGTTACATTTGTGCAAGAACCTCTTGCACAAATTCAGGATGTAGCCCAGACAGTAGCCGCCGTTTACCGGATGCCGATTGAGGACATGGAAAAACTGTTCCTGGCATCACCCGTTGCAAGAATCAATTGGGCAAGCCATGTGATTATGCTCAACAGTTCGCTTCCGTTGGGCGTGGAATACTGGTATATGAAGCAATCTGTGGAAATGGGCTGGAGCAGCAATGTCCTTAAAATGCAGATTGAAAGCAAATTGTACGAAAGGCAAATCAACAACCGCAAAGTAAACAATTTTATCGCCACACTTCCCGCACCCCAAAGCGACCTTGCCAACTACCTGTTGAAAGACCCGTATATCTTTGACTTGGCGGGAGCCAAGAAACGTGCGGACGAAAGGGACATAGAGGAACAACTGGTGAAGCACGTCACCCGTTATCTGCTGGAGATGGGCAGCGGATTCGCCTTTGTCGCAAGGCAGAAACATTTCCAGATTGGCGACAGCGATTTCTATGCCGACCTGATTCTGTACAACATAAAGCTCCATGCCTATGTGGTCGTGGAACTGAAAGCGACCCCGTTCAAGCCGGAATATGCAGGACAGTTGAACTTCTACATCAATGTAGTGGATGACAAGCTGAGGGGAGAGAACGACAACAAGACCATCGGGCTGCTGTTGTGCAAGGGTAAGGATGAGATTGTCGCACAATATGCGCTGACCGGCTATGACCAACCTATCGGCATCAGCGATTATCAGCTTAGCAAGGCTGTGCCGGAAAACCTGAAATCGGCACTGCCGAGTATAGAACAGGTGGAAGAAGAACTGACGATGCTTCTTGACAATGAAAGGAACAGACAAAAGTAGGACACCTATGGCAGACAATATACAGACGATGATTCCCCGATACGGGGAACTCAACAGAATATATAGGGACTATATAGACAATAGAGTTTTCTCTTTTGACAGGCAAAAATTCATTTCCGATTTCTGTCAGGAATACAATG
>ERZ780212.76-NODE-76-length-101745-cov-14.727082_pt1 | contig 101745 bp, 82 predicted proteins | sample MGYA00511364_ERZ780212 | MGnify/ENA primary metagenome ERZ780212 (study PRJEB29588, sample SAMEA2147991) | human gut metagenome | biome: human gut; feature: human-associated habitat; material: faeces | place: Denmark | collected 2008/2010 ... | reverse complement strand
AGCTCATGTCTTATATGACATTGAAGCACAAGTTCCTGCCTTCTATACTGTAACCACAGCATCGAAGCACGACTCTACAGAGATGTGTTCAATCCATTATGAACCAAATGCTTATTATATGTTCGATAGGGCTTATGACTTTTTTAAGGAATTATATAGGATACACCTGACAGGTTCCTTTTTCGTTGTCAGAGCTAAAACGAACTTGAAATACACAATGGTTAAATGGAAACGTAGGATGCCTAAGTATGTACTTACAGATGCTGAAGTGAAACTGACCGGATATCTCTCAGAGAAGAAATATCCCGAGTCATTCCGATTCATTCGTTACTACGATGAAGAGGGTGACCGTGAGTTCACTTTCCTGACAAACGCAACACATATTTCTGCATTGGACGTTGCTAATCTCTATAAGAAAAGATGGTTGATCGAGCTATTCTTCAAATGGCTAAAGCAGCACCTTAAAATAAAAAAATTCTGGGGCACAACGGAAAACGCTGTCCGCATTCAAATCAGTGTAGCTATTATCACATACTGTCTTGTAGCTATTGTCCAACACGATATGCAATTGAAACGCTCAACTTATGAAGTTTTGCAGATTCTAAGCATCTCTCTAACGGACAAAACGAACTTACGTGACCTGTTCGATAAGACTGATTTCAACGATATCAAAGAACTCGATTATCCCCTTTTTGAAGGACTATTTGATTAATTTTTTAACTCGTCCATTTTTATTGGACACTAATGAACCTATATACTTAATGAAGTTCAGAAAAGCGGAATGAACGGATTTGATGATGATGAAATCTATTCTATGGCTATGCATTACTATGATGAAGATGATATTGAAATCGGAAAGCCTATCAGCTGTAAAGTAATGGTAAACCACCATGTTGAACTTACTGAAGAGGAAAAGCAGAACGCACGCAGAAGGGCTATTGAGCAATATCAGCAAATGGAACTCAACAAGTTACAGAGTAGAGCAAAACAGAAATCATCTGCAACTCAGACAACCAATGTTCAACCCTCATTATTTGATTTTTGATTATGAAGCCGAAAACACGTATCCAGTCTGAAATTGTTACATTATCAAAAAGACTGAAAAGCATATCAGAAAAGCAAAGAGCATACGCATATAAGCATTGTTTCAGCCATATTGCACGTATGACGAGTAAGGGAATTGTAACTTGTACCGATTGTGGTCATTCTTGGAAGGGTGAAAATATCCCTTCCTCAGACCATGCTGAATGTATTTGTCCTCATTGTGGAAGTAAATTGAAGGTTATGAAAACTCGTCAGAGAGTGTTTAAAGCTATAGAATATTTTTCTATCATTACAACTTGCAAAGGTTATCAGATAATCCGTTTCTTTATGGTCAAAGCTAATAGAAAAGTTGGCTATCCAGCGAAATATGAAATCAATGAAATTGTGCAGCAGTGGATTGCTCCTAATGGTAGAGGTGAAATTATAGCACGTTTGCGGTGTATGTCCTCTATGTATTATGATTTGTGGAATGAACACAGTTGCATGGAACTGAGGTCAAATAGTAACCACTTTGCATACGATATTACTCCACAATGCACCTATCCACATATCAGAATTATGAAGAAAATCAGACGAAATGGCTTCAAGGGAAAGTTTTACAATATATCCCCCAATGCTTTTTTCAAGGCAATCCTATCTGATAACAAGATGGAAACATTACTTAAAGTCGGTCAGATAGAAATGTTCCGTCATTTCATTCGTTCAAATGCTGGTATAAATGAATATTGGGCAGCCTTAAAAATCTGTATCCGTAATGGCTATGAAATCACCAATCCATCTGAATGGTGTGATTATATTAGATTGCTGAAACACTTTGGAATGGACATTCATAATTCCAAATACGTTTGTCCGAAAGATATTGTTTCCGAACATGACAAGTTGGTCAAAAGAAGGAATGATGAAATCATACGAGAAGATAATGAACGCAAAAAGGCTCAAGCTATTGAGAATGAAAGAATATATAAGGAGCAAAAGGGTAAGTTCTTCGGTATTTCATTTACAGACGGCATTATTCAAGTACATGTTTTGAGCAGTGTTCATGATTTTATTGAAGAAGCCGAGATAATGCACCATTGTGTATTTTCAAATTCCTACTATCTGAAAGAAAACTCTTTGATACTATCGGCTACCATTGAAGGTAAACGCATTGAAACTATTGAGGTTTCATTGAAAACTTTACAGGTTGTACAAAGTCGAGGTTTATGTAATAAGAATACCGAATACCATGAGCAAATCATCAATTTGGTAAATCAGAATATGGGAATGATACAGAGATGTCTGGTCGCTTAACGGATATATGAGATATGAAAACTACAGAAATAAATCAGAGTATAATTGGAAAAAGGTGTGAATGTATGTTCACGGGTATAATGGTTAAAGGTATCATCACGGAAATTGAAGATTGTAAATATTCAGTGAACGTAAAAGTTGTATTTGACTTCCCACAGCAGTGGGGAGATGATATGTATGAACACGATTGGACATGGGGAAGAAAATCCGATGAGTTCGGACCTCTTAAATATCTTAGGTTAATAGAATGAAGGTGGGCGGAATTTCCGCCCACTACTTTTTACAGTGAGCTTCAGGCGGCACAAAAAGTAGCAAAAATCCTAATCTCTAATAAATTATGAATTTCTTATTTAATAAAGATTATTATTTATAACTTTGCATACATTGTTTTATTAATAGGTATTTTTACAAATAATAAAAAAGATGAGAAGTATTGCATTATATTATAAAGAACATAAGAATAAAGGAGAGGAAAACGATCAGGGAAATTATGAATTATGGGATAAAAATAACGAAAAACTTGAATTACATATAAATATTTGGAAGGTTGAAACAGGTCATTATTGTTTGAACCCCAATTTATATTTCGATTTTGGTATAAAAGCCAAATTTAAGATAGAACAATTATGTTTATATCTTCCTTTTGAAATAGAAGAAAACGAATTTAAGGATTTAGGAATTGTTCTCCATAATCAGAGAGGATTGTTGAGTACCGTTTTTAACGATGAAGTATCTACTAAAACATTATCTAATGATTGTTATTGTGAAGTACAACTATCAGATCCCAGTGATAAATTTTATTTATATCAACTTGGTAGTCTTAATAAAAAAATAACTTACTCTACAGAAGAAGGTAATACGAAAGGTACATTTATCGAATTATCTATAAATGGAACTCCTGACAATAAAGAAATTGACCCTGAAAAATATTTTTATGTGAGGTTTAGAGTAAAAGTAAAAAATATAAAACAGGTTGTGATAACTCAACATTTAAGTAATGATTTGTTACAAGCTGCTTTTTCTATGATTGATTTATATGATATAAGAATCAATGAACTTCGCGAAGTACATCCTAAAGTATCAGAAAAAATGAAAAGGGATAAATATAAAATATGTTCTTTTAGCAAGATTCATATTTTTTATATGGCAGATATACATGAAGTAATTGAAAATGGGAGTTCTTTGAAGCAAGATAGTCGTATTCTTGAGGATAAAAAGTGGTGTTCTTATGAGCCTAAAACAGATTTGCATAATTCTATATTTATAGCTCATCACTGGAAAAGACGAGAGAAAAATAATGAAATGAATAATGAAGATAAAATTATTAAAAGTTTTAGTTTGTTCTTTAGTACAGTATATCCAAGAACTCAAATTTTACGATTGATTGTATATATTATGGTTGTCATTATTTTGGGCTTCTTTGGTAGTATGCTTAGCTTTAAATTTGAGGATATTACGTTAGAAGATTATTCAACCTGGATTCAACCAATATTAGCTTTTTTAATAATTGTTTTTATATTTGTATATATTATAAATTCAAACTTTGGTTATAAAATAGGAAATATTTTTCGTAAACGATGAAAGTATTAATAGGCTTTGATATATTATTGTCTTATCTGCTAAATGTAAATTATTCAGATGGGACTAACTTGTTATTTTCTTGGATTAATCGTATTGGTGCAAGAAAATTTACAGATGCTGGAAGCTTGATGATTCTTACCCATTTTGTACCAATAAATGATTTTACACGTTTACAGGGTTTTGATATCATTAAAAAAAATGATATAATGCATCCGGAAATTAGATTTCTAAATAATAGTATAAGTCGTTTTGAAATAAATTCAAAAGAAGATTTTCGTGCATTATTAATGCAATTAAATTTATTATTTACTGATAAGGTTGACCTTCTTGTAACAGAAAATGTAAAAATACATGAATTTGCAAATACTCTTAATATAGGATACAAAGTTTATACAATTGAAGAATTTATAGAGCGCTGTACAATTGATTATCGTAACTTGGATGAATCAAAAGGCATAGAAATTCAAGAGGTTAAATTTGGCACTTTATCACTTAAGGATCCATTTTTTAAAACATTTATAGATGAGTATAAGCCATACTACTATGAATGGTTTAATAAGAAAAAAGATGACAATGTTTATGTTTGTAAAGATAAACTTGGAACAATAAGAGCTTTACTAAAATTAAAGATAGAGGAAAGTGATGAAAATTATGATAATATAAATCCCAAATTTACTCGGGCTAGAAGATTGAAAATTTGCTCATTTAAGGTAGATTATACAGGACAAAAATTAGTACAACGATTTATACGTATAATTTTTGATTATTCGATTTTACAAAAAGTCGATGAAATATATGTTACAATTTTTAATAACAGTTCGCAGCGTTGTCGTTTGATTAATATAATTGTGAGCTGGGGGTTTTATTTATATGGAACTAAAAACGGTAAAGAGCAGGTCTATGTTCGAAAACTGAATAAGGAATTAAAAGGAATACCGACTTACGATTATCCTTTTCAGTCGTTAGATTTGCCAACATATATTATCCCTATTGAGGAAGCATATTCTCAAGCGTTATTGCCTTCTTTTGATGTCTGTAAATATCCTTTAGATGTGGAACCATATAAAAGTGCAATTAAAAAGGTAATTATTTTACCTTTTAGGTATGAGATTAGTCATAAAAATGCTAATCTGTTGTTTTATAAAATTTCTCTGAATAAAGAAAATTGTGGAATAATAGCATCTGGTATATTTGAAAATTGCAATAATAATTTTGAGACAAAGAATAGTTTTGTTTTTAATTGTAAAAAGCGTAGTATCTTTCCTGAAAGTATTCTAGGTGATTTGTGGTATCTTTCAGATAAACATACAGTTATTAATTTTTTATATAATTACTCGTTTGGGGAAAATGTAATTACAAATCAAATTCTAGATAATGCAGAAATTGATATCCAACGTTTATTAAAGGGAGAACCAGTAATGATTAATTCTAATCAATTCAAGCAAATTATAACAGATACAGTTTATGAGCAAAATTTTATTATCAATAAAGCCTAAGTATGTTGAAAGGATTTTAGAAGGTACAAAGAAAGTTGAATATCGCAGGGTTATACCTAAATGTAAAGACATTACACATATAATAATATATGCGTCAGCTCCTATTTGTCGAGTAGTTGCAGAAGTCTCTATATCTAATATATTAAGCGATAGACCTTCCATCTTATGGGAGAAAACATTTGAAGTTGGTGGTATAAGTAATGATGAATATTGTTCTTATTTTATTAACCGTGAAATCGCACATGCTTTTATTATAGGTGATATTAAGATATTTACTCCCTATCGTAAATTAATTGATTATGGTATTAAAACCCCACCACAAAATTTTGTATATATAAAATAAAAATAAATCAGTTAAGAGAAGGATTAAATCCTTCTCTTAATTACTGCAAGATAGAAATAATTTTATTCTTCGTTCTGTATATCATTAAAATCAAGCTCCACCACCTGAGAATGCCCCATATTATCCTCAAAAACAATCTCCAGACTTTGCTGTTCTGTAGATTGAGAGGTATAATATAAACGGAAGTCCCCTTTCTTTACTGGGTATCTGTCATTGGGAATGAATGGCTCACCGTCTTTTCCCATACGAAGTATGCCATCGCCATCATACTGAAAATATCTGATTGTATATTGAGTTCCAGAATAGTCAGCCGGACAGGTTAAGGTGCAGCGGATTTCAATTGTTTCCCCTTGACAGAGTTCCTTTGGGACCGGCATTGTTTCTATTGTAAACGGAAATGATTTTGTGACATCAAGTTCATTGCTGCATGAATCCAATGTCATGCAGGCAATTATTATCACAAGAAGTGACTGTATATGTTTTATAGTTTTCATAATGTGTTATTACATTGATTCTTACTTTGTTTGACTGATATTACATGACGATACGGATTCCTATCAATACTGAAGGTCTGAATAAATCCAGATCTGTTCCGAAAAGGAATGTTCCTTTGGCTTTAGCAAGAACCACCACATTGTCCGTAATGAATTCTTCCATAGATAATTGGGCGCCAGCACCATAAACAAATCTGTTTCTTGCTTCAAGGTATGCACGATCAGGCAGCCATTTTTTGCTGTCATTTACTTCTTCATAACCGAGTGAAAGACATGGTCCACCATAAACGAGGAAACTTTTTCCAGGACTTGAAATCAGGTGAAACATAAATCCACCTTCACCAGTATAATCACGTACCGGCACTTTCAGTTCATTATAATGATAGTTCTGCTGAAGATAATTTAGTCCGAAATGATAATAGTGATAGTTACGGATATACCTTGTAAAGTTAAATCCGGCATTGAAATTACCGTCTCCAAATGTATTATGTTTCTGTAAAGGTACACCACCATAGAACTCAATTCCTTTTTGGTGTGGTAATAATCGTTGTGCCATTGTCGGTATGCTCAAACCGACAATGGCAATTATAATAACAAGTATCCTCTTCATCAGAATTTCAGTTTAAGGTTGTCAATGTTTTTTGCTCTTATCAAATCTTCGTTCTCCATATAGAACGTCATTGTGCGACCACCGTTTCTTTCATAGAGAGTAACCTCCAAACGCTTGTCTTCTGGTAGTGTGAATTGCTCGAGTGCAAAAATGCTCCTTTCTTCCCTATGACCTTTTATCCAGGTAATCTGATTGTATGCCCTTAATGATTGGAGTATTCTTTCCTGAATAGCTGTACGTTTGGCAACCTTTTTATCCACTACCTTAAACGTAATGAAGTCCACGTTATAAGGCATATCGGTTTTGTTCTTTATTTCGGTATGGAAATATAGAAGTCCATTATGGGTGTAAAGTCCGTTCAGTAAGAATTGCATACCAAACTGTTTTGCGCCAATATGTTTGAATTCTCTCTTGTCGTTTTGGTATATGGTTTTCATTATAAGTTTCACAAGTACGGGAGATTCATTACCTAATTCCTTGAAATAGATGTCAGCTTTATTAACCGGCAGATTGTTGTTTCCCGGATAAAGAAAATCCTTTATTTCTATACTCAGTTTTTCAGGTTCTTCCGCATATCTTACATTATATGAGTAGAAACTGCCATCATCACAGATAACGGAAAGATTGCATTCAGTTTCAAAGTCACGTACTGCAGCTTTTACACGAAGTACATTTTCTGCATCATCAACTTGTCCGGCAATAATGTTTGACGAGCCTAAATCCACATATCTTATGGGAGCCGGAAAAATTAGATGAACAGTCTTTTCAAAAGTTACTTCAAGTCCGTATGGGAGTACTACTCGTCCCTGAGGTATGGTTCTGCTCATCCCCTGGAACAAGTCACCGTGTGATTTTACTTCTGTATCCTGTGCTGATATTGTCTGCAAACCGAATGCGACACATATAGCCGCAATTAAGAATCCTTTTTTCATATTTTCTGATTTTATTGTTTTACTTGGTAGGCATCAGCATAAGTCTGTGCCCGCTTTTGAATGTTGCCTTGATTGTCCTGATTTTCTTGACCAGGTAGTTGGAAGTTCCCTGCATCAGTCCTCTTGCTGCATCAGATATTATCTGGTCTTTTGCTGATGATGAGAATGTAAAGCTTGTTCCTACTGAACCGCCTACGTTTGCACCTACTTCCTTCAATGCATCCATTTCGTCAGATCCGGGAATGAATACCCCTTCCAGACCGTCCATGTCGTATGCAGTCAGTTTCACCGGATAGATATTTTCTCCTAGTTCTATGGTTGTAACATAAAGCATCATTCTGTTACCGGACAGTTTGCTTTTTGCTGTAAGGAGTGCATTTCTTGGAATGATGTTTTCACCGATACGTACCGATTCAAGAAGTCTAAGCTGCAGAGTTTCATTGTCTCTGATTGTGGTAGTTCTATCCACTTTACAGGCAATTGTATTTTTCTGTGAATTGTCTGTATTAGCTGTAGGTGTGATAAATGACATATTCCTTTCCTTGGAGTATTCCTCTGTAAATTCTTCGTCTGTCATTGGTTGAATCAATGAAGACACAACCGGTTTTGAAGCCGGAAGCACCTCCATTGATTGGCCATTGAATGTCGAACTTATATGGCTTTTATTGGTTGTATCGCTGACAGAAGTCTGTGTATTCATATTTGTTGGCAGATACTTTGAAGCCATCTGATAGGATTTTTCAAGTAGTTCCAACTGTTTTTCTTCCTCTGATTGGCTTTCTTCCATATCTTTTAATTCCTGACGGAGATACTCCAGTTCCTCGCGCATCTGTTCCTTTTCGTAGTCATAATCATTTTCATAGAAATCGGAAATAGCTTGTGAAGCCGCCTGGTATTCACGTACGGAACGGTCTATATGACTGCTACTTTCATTATTGTTATTTACAGTAGTATTACTTTTATTGCTGTTTTCTGTATCAGGTTCATTTATATTTTCAGAACTATACATTTCAGCTAATGTTCCGATAGCTCTTTCCCTGTCTTTATTTTTCTTTTCATCAGAACTGAATTCGTATGCCTTTTGCTTATCGTCTGTCAGTTTGTTGTCCGTAGCCTGAGGTATATTTACGTTTAGTCCGGACTGTAACGCTTCCTTTTCCTTGTCTGCGTCTGTTGGCGCAAATATCAGATACATTGAAGCCAGAAAGAGGATACCAAGACCTCCGAAGACAAGAGCTTTCTTTGCCTTCTCCTTTTTCATAAGGTCAGTTCCTTTGCTTTTGTCGCTACTCATAATCTTGATTGTTTAATGGTTGGTTATTGTTATTCATAAGTTCAGGCATGTCAAGAGTATCTTCAGATATTGAACCGTCAAACATTTCCATGAAGTCTTGTTGCTTATTTTGTCTGTCCTTTATAAAAAAGCCCATTATCATCCATAGCGATGCAAGAAAATAAAGCAGACACATTATTATAAGCACCCGTTTTCTCTGTTTGGGAGAAAGAGCTTCACATCTTTCTTTTATAGTTTCCCTAATGCCTTTAAGTATATTTCCCATGCTTTTATTTGTTTATGGTTTGTAAATCCCGGTTTTCCAATACTACGAACTTCTCAATGGTAAATCCCTGGGGATTGTTGTCTGAACGTACAGAGTTGACAAGATTACATTCAGTTACCAATGATCTTATGGTAGTATTGCTACTTCTGACGATGTACTGTTTGGCGAATGTCACTACCTTGTAAGGATGTGAATCAAAATTGCAGCTTATAGAATCTATCTCTATGCGCTGATGAATATTTCCGGAAATGATTCTGTTGTAATATCCTTTCTCAGCCAAATCCTTATAATAATCATAAGAAGTCTTGTCGGTTAGCATAAAGGCACGTTTCATATTGCTTTCTATGGCATCTTTGTCCGGAGCCAGTGTAAAGAACAGTTCATGAAACCTCCTTACGTGTTCTCTTGCTTCAACCGGACGGTTGGCTGCCGCATCCTGTGCCAATGCCAGTATAAGCGATTTACCGTTATCAAGTACATATATTTTCTCTCTCTGTTCCCTTGCAAATGAGAAGGAGGCAAATATGGCAATGGCAGAAATCAGCAGACATAGTCCTGCAAATACCATTACATACAGCCGTATATGTTTGAATGAAGTCTCGATATTTTTCAATGACTTAAATTCCATAATCAGAAATATTTATATTGTATCATTACTTTATAAGTGTTCCCTTTATTCTTCCGGCAATGTTTCCAACGGCTGCACCTGATGCCGCAGCAACACCTTTGCCACCTGATATCGCACCTTTGCCTGCACCTTTTGATGTATCGTTGATATTCTTACCATAGTTACCAACACCGCCACCGGCTTCGACAATCCATCCAGATACGGTTGGAACGGTAAAGAATCCAATGATTCCTATAAGCAGAAATACGATATACACCGTATTGTTCAGGTCGGGTACGAATGTCGGATCACTTAGCGCTTCAATATCCTGCTGCATCATAAGAATCTGTATTTTGGTAAGCATTGCCGAAAAAATGTCTGAAACCGGGAGCCACAGATACACTGAAATGTATCTGCTGAACCATATTGCCAGTGAACCTTGTAATCCGTCCCATGTGGCAAAGGCAAATACTATTGGTCCAAGTATTGATAGTACGACCAGAAAGAAAGTTCGTATCGTATCAATGATTAGTCCGGCAGCTTCAAATATCATTTCAAGCAAGGAACGGAATCCGTCCGATATTGCTCTTTTTGTGTTGTACATAGCCCTGTCATAATACATACCTGTCATAGTTGCCAAATCCGAAGGAGACCAGCCAAGGTCATCAAGCTTTCTGTCAAATTCTTCATTGGATACTAAGTATGCAGTTTCAGGGTTACGCATCAGTGCCTCATATTCCAACTTGTCACGTTCTTCCTTATATTTCTGCAGGTCGAAAGTTTGTGATTCAACAATGGAATGGCATCCCTGAGCTATAGGCGATAACAGTCCGTTGATTGTTCCAAGTACAATAGTCGGAAAGAAAAGAATACAGAGTCCCAGTGCAAACGGTCTAAGCAAAGGGAATACGTCTATCGGTTCTGCACGTGCCAGGCTTGACCATATCCGCATGGCTATATAGAAAAGAGCACCCAGTCCGGCAAGCCCTTTTGCCACTCCGGCCATATCAGCGCAAAGTGGCATCATTTCATTATAGAGATCTCTCAGAATCTCGTGAAGATTACTTACATCCATAGTAAAGTCAGGTTAGTTTTACCAATATCTTTCCGATGCAGTACCATATAGTGATAGTACTCTTTCTGTATCTCCGGCTTTCAAGGCCCTCAAATAGCTTACGGAAATGTTCTTGTTTGTATAATAGTTTACGAGTCCCTTATATTCTTTCACGTCACGATATACACGGTCTATCACATCCATTCTTTCCTTGTCTGTCATGGAAAGTGAGGTCACGTTCACCACATCTTTAAGTTCTTTCAGACACTCGCTGCTTTCTTCAAGTAACCTTGCATAACCGAAGGCAATGGCATCCAGTTCCTTTGGAGTAAAGTTCTTGTCACTTAACATTTTCTTGTATGAGTTGACATAAATCCCGGATATATCAGATACCATTAGGATAGTCTCTTTTACCTTATAGGCATCCGATACAAGAGTCTTTACTTTCTGCAAGGCATCATAATATTCTTTGCCTTGTCTGTAGATTTTCTCCACTTCACGGAAATTGTTCAGTGTATTGTTTACCGTTTTGGATGCAGTGGCAATCTCTTTGACGGTATTGGCTATGTTTCCGGCAAAATTGGTAGGATCTGTAACGACCCATTGTGCATAAACCTCATGTCCTGACAGAAATAAAGTCAAAGCCATGATGATAAGTCTTGATTTCATAATTCCATTGTATTAAGTTTGACTTGATTCTTCTTTCCTGATTATCTCACGTTTCTGTTCGGCAAGCTGACGGATAGCCGTTTCTATATCACCGTTCAGTTGTTCCACTTTGTCCATTACTTCCATCTTCTCTCTTTCCTCTGTTGTATAAGCCAGGTTCTCTTCCATACTAACTTCTGTGGCATATACGGCAGACTGTGTTCCTCCAAGTCCTATCCATACTTCCTTGTATTTTCTTTTCGAATCCAGATCCTGATTGATGGAAAGAATCTGTGAACGTTCCTTTTCCGTAAGTCCAAGAATATTCTGGATGATGTCGAACTTGTTCATGTACTTTCGCTGGTCAAGCAGAATCTTGCAGTCGGAGTTGTTGATGATACTTTCCTTGACGATAGGACTCTGAATGATGTCGTCCACCTCCTGAGTGACAACGATGGCTTCACCAAAGAACTTTCTTACTGTTTTGTAAAGATATTTTATATAATAGGCCATATTTGCTGAAGCGATAGCCTTCCATGCTTCTTCTATGAGAATCATCTTTCTGATACCTTTCAACCGGCGCATCTTGTTGATGAAGCTTTCCATGATAATGATGGTCACAACCGGGAAAAGGTCTTTGTTGTCCTTTATGGCATCAATTTCAAAGACAATGAATCTCTTGCTAAGAAGGTCAATATTTTGTTGTGAGTTCAACAGAAAGTCATATCTTCCACCACGATAATATGGAGTGAGTGTAGTCAGCAGATTGTCTATATTGAAATAATCTTTTGATACCTTAATATCTCTGCTTTGTAATTCAACCCGATATACGTCACGCAGATATTCATAGAAGGTGTTGAAACACGGAATCAGTTTCTCGTCTTTCTGTATCATCCTTATATAATTGTGTATGGCTGTTCCGAGTTCATTGGATTCAGTCTTTTCAATATACTTGTCTTCACCCTTCCACAATGTCAGAATCAGTGCACATATACTTTCTTCTTTTTCAATATCGAAAACCTTGTCGTCTGTATAGAAGGGATTGAAGGAGATAGGATTCTCTTCCGTATAAGTAAAGTAAATACCGTCATTCCCTTTTGTGTTGTTTTGTATAAGTGAACAAAGTCCCTGATAGGAGTTTCCTGTATCTACCAACAAAACATGTGTTCCCTGCTCATAGTATTGTCTTATCATATGATTGGTAAAGAAACTCTTTCCGCTTCCTGACGGACCCAGGATAAACTTGTTTCTGTTGGTTGTTATTCCTTTCTTCATTGGAAGGTCTGAAATATCAAGATACAAGGGCTTTCCGGACATACGGTCAGCCATCTTTATACCAAATGGTGAAAGTGAATCCTTGTAGTTCGTTTCAGCAGTAAAGAAACATAGTGCAGGTTCAATGAAAGTATAGAAACTTTCCTCTGATGGGAAATCCGCAGCATTACCCGGCATGGCAGCCCAATAGAGAGTTGCTGTATCAATGGTATTATGGCGCGGTTTACATTCCATCATGGCCAAGGCTGAACCGACATCATTCTTGATATGTTTCAGCTGTTCACGGTCGTCACTCCATGCCAGTACATTGAAATGTGCACGTATGGAAGTCAGTCCTTTTGAATGTGCCGTATTCATATATTCTTCCAACCACTCCTTGTTTATCTGATTGGCACGGCTGTATCTTGAAAGGGAGTGCATATTTCTGGCCTGACGTTCAAACTTCTTCAGGTTTTCCGCACTGTCATCAATGAAAATATACTGGTTGTATATATGGTCGCATGAAAGCAATAATCCAACGGGAGCAGCAAAAGATAGTCTGCAGTCACTTCTGTCTGTAGAAAGCCTTTCATGTCTGTAGTCAGTTACTACATGAGCCGGAAGGTCGTCCGTATCAGATAAAGTGTGCAGACAAAGAATCTTGTTACCGATACGCACTTCATCAGCTCCCAAACGTATATCTTCCAAAGAAGCATGGTTGCTTTCTGAAAGTGAAAAGTATCGGTCTAGGAGTCCCGGTTTCTCACTTGTCCCGGCTATTTCATCAGCATCAAACCGTTTGAGAGTGAAGAATCCGGATGAGTTCATTATTCTTTCAAACTGATCTACCGCTTCAAGAAAAGCATTGACTCCTTCTTTGTCTGTAATTTCTTTTGGCAGAATGTTTCCCCTGCATAGAGTGGAGAAATTACTCTGCTGCATCATCTTTTGTCGGTTGGTCTTTGTGATAAAAAGATATACGGAATGATTCAGAAAAGGTCTTTCATTAAAATGCTTTTCATAGGCTCTGCCAAGAAATGAAATATCTTCCTTTTGCAGTTCCGACTCATACCTTTCCATGATAAACCAGTCCTGTTTGTGTACAATAGTATAATTAGGCAGCACTTTTATAGACTTGTACCATGTGGAGTGCATTGCCTCATATTCATCTGAGGTGATGGTAAAAAGTTCAGGAAGTTCCATTTCAAAGGCTACCGTAATATCGGCATCCTTTGAAATGATACATCCGTTCTCTATGGCTAAAAGCGGAAACTTCTGTTCAAGTGTGGACATTTTGCTAATGTTTCTCATATCGTCTGTTGTTTAGGAATATATGAAACACCGTCTTACGGTTAATAAGGTATCTGGGATGGCCACGGACAGCACCTCTTTTCATAAGTCCGTGTTCACCGTATTTGCTGTTCATGGAGAAAGTTTGCCACACAACAACTGTGGCACCCAATACTCCCATGACAAGACAGAGAACCTGGTCCACATTACAGAGGTAAAGTATGACTGTAACCAAAAATACAGCCAGCAGTCCTCCTGCAAAGATGAAAAGGTATTGTGCTTTCAGTCCCTTGAATTCCACTGACCTCCCGATTCCCTTGTTTATTTCCCATCCGGCCATAATTACAGGAAGAATGAACGTAATATGGTTGCAGCCACAATCAGGAAGATACATGCACCGAACCATGATGCCGCAGTCTTTGATGTGTCCGGATCACCTGAACTGAACTTGTTATACACCTTTACACCTCCAATCAGTCCTACAACTGCACCAATGGCATAGATAAGTTTGGTAGCCGGATCAAAATAGGATGTAATCATCTGTGTTGCTTCCTGTATTCCGGCAAGTCCATTACCTTGGGCTCTTGTCTGCTGGACAAGCATACATGCTATGAGCAGTGTAATAATCATTTTATTCTTCATACAAATACCGTTTAAAAGGTTTATAAAAAATCTTCCAGTGAAATCTCTTCCGGCTTGTTTTTCTTTTTACGTGCCGGCTTGGGGGATTTGAGTTCTTCCTCTTCTATCATGCGCATGAGTTCCTGGTTTCTCTTCTCTGCTTTTGCTTCATTCTCTTTCAGCAGTTTCAGGAAATCACTGCCTTGTAGTTTTGATATGGTTTCAGAAACTTCTGCCTTTTCCTCTTCCTCAATAGAATCATTGCTGCCGACTTTTTTAAGCAAGGATATTTCCTTACTAATCAGTTCTGTTCCATTAAGTCGGATATCATCTTTTGTAACTTCGAAAAGTTCTTCCAGCTCAACTTCTTCATCGTCAACTTCGTCAATATCAGGAAAGAACTCGTTTTCCTCGCCCGTAAAATTATCGCTATTATCTACATCTTTTACGGGAGCAGGATTATTGGGTAAAACTGTAGAATATTGGGTAATATCTGTTTTGGTCCTGCCTATAACGGAAGAGGTGTTTCCTTCTTTCTGGGGAGGTTTCTTCTCACGGATAGAATCCGTATTTTCATTTTCTTTCTTTCCGGTATACAAGAATAGCCACAGAAAAATAGCAGCTGTTCCCATCAGCACAATGGAAAGTATTAATGTCAATATTGCATCCATAATTGTTTACATATTTGGTATGGTATGTTTCCTTATATTCTTGGCTGTGGCATCATTGATTAGTGAACGGTAGTTGTTCAGATGGTCAAGCAGAATATTCTCTACGAAGGATGAAAGGCTTACACGACTGTTTGTGTCATGTAATATGTCTTTCAGTATATCCAGTGTTACACGGTTTAGCGGAAAAGAGGTTCTTTTGTCGAAGGGACGGCTTATCAGGAATCTGTTCCTGTATTCTTCCATGTCAGACGGATCATTCCTTTCTGCTGGCTTTTTCTTGTTGGTTGTCGACTTTTCCGGTTTCTTGTTTTCAGTTGGTTCAGTTTCCTCCTGTTTTGTTGTTTTCTCGACAGGTTTTGGATCAAAGTCATCAAGAGAAAACTCCTTGTCCATTTCCTTATAATTTCCTTCGGCCATTTGCTTTATTCTGGCTTCTAAAATTCCATTGTTATTATTCATACGCTTTCAGTGATAAGATTTCTATTAGTTCATTGGCAAGTTCTTCAATATTACTTCCGGCAAGCTGGTCTTTTTCGGGAGCCATATAGGTGGAACGGAATACACCTCCGGTATTCATAGACAGTTCACGGCTGAACTTTACAGATCTTGGCAAACGGGTTTTGAGCAGCCCAAGTCCGTATTCCTCGATTTCCTTGTCATAGCTTTCCATTATCCTCGTATTGACTCTCCGGTCCACTTTATTCCACATCATGAAAATCTGCTTTATCCTGCTTCCACTCAACATTACACCCATATCACGGATTGTAATGGCGTATGCCATGCACGAAGCTATTGACTGGAGGTCTGCTTCTATAGGTGAAATGATATAGTCCATTTCAAGGGCAAGTGAAAGAAGGTCGGAACTGTCTGAACGTCCCGGCAAATCATAGATTACAACAGAAATTTCCTCTTCCGGGTGCTCTGCTATGTATTCTTCTGCTACCTTTATGGCTTCCTGAGGTTTGGCTTTCAATACACGGTATGAACGCTTTCCTGTTTTCCTGATATATGCCTTCAATTTCTCCTGCAGAGCCGTACTTTCCTCAACAGCTCTTTTATCCCTTTCTCTAAGTCTGTAGAAACTGTGCTGTGCATAGTCACAGTCCATTATCAGCAGCCTGATATTCTTCTCATAGTAGAGATAGCTTGCAAGCACTTCGGCAATGGTACTTTTCCCTATGCCCCCTTTCTGGGAGCCGAATCCTACACGTATGTGTGTAGTTGCATTTGTTTCTGTTTTCATATCTGTAAATATTTATATGGTTGGTAACATATTCATATCTGTATTTCCATTTGTATGTATATATGCATATCCACATTCATATATTTGTGCATATCTGCATAAGTGTGTAAGTATGTATGTTTCCACACATCTGCAAATGTGTGTATGTGCGTAATTTTATGCACTTGTTCAGTGCGTGCAGATACTTACAACTGCAAATAAACATCTAAAAAACACAGGCTGGCGCACCCCGGAGAATACCGGGTAATATTGTGGAAAATTGCGTACAGCTTCAATGGAAGCTGTTGATAATAAACAGACTAACTTTGTAACGAAGCAGAGTATGACTGAAAGGAATACTATCTCTGTTTTCAAATAACCTTTGGCAAGATGTGTTTTTGTCCGACAAACCGAAATTTGTCCGCCAAAAACTCTTGTCCCTGAAAAGGGGAAGATACTTGCTCCAAAGTCGCAAGTTGAATACTAAAAACAAAGATTATGAATAAGGAATCCGCTACACCGTCTTACAGATATTATGTAAGGTTGAATGAAAAAGAGAATGCCGATTTTACCAGTCTGTATGAACGTTCCGGTGCCAGAACCAAGTCAGATTTTATTCGTGCACGCCTGTTTTCTCATACATTCAAGGTGATTACAACCGATAAATCCACTGTGGATTTTTACAACAGATTGACAGAAGTGAACGCGCAGATCCGAAAAATCGGACTGTTATATAACCAGACTGTACGGGCCATAAACAGCTATCATTCTGCTAAAGTGGCACATACATTATTGGAGAAACTGAATGATAATACAGCAGAGTTGCAAGGGCTTCTTGAAACTTCGATAAGTCTTGCAGAAGAGATTAGAAGTAAATGGTTGCAAAAATAAGTTCTACATCTAACCTTGGAGGGGCACTTGGTTATAACTTCCATAAAGTGGAAGCTGGAGAGGCAAAAGTTTTGCTCGTCTCAGGCATGAGTGTTGACAATAATGGCAACACCGATATGAACCGTGCCCTTGAGGATATGCAAAGGTTGCTTCCTTCATTCATGAGGACAAAGAAAACCGTATTTCATGCTTCTCTGAATCCGCATCCGGACGATAAACTGAGTGATGAAGAATTACGTGATATTGCCGCATATTATATGGAGAAGATGGGATACGGAAGTCAGCTTTTTATTGTTTTCAAGCATAGTGACATTGAACGGGAACATATACACATAGTTTCTCTTCGCGTTGATTCCAATGGACGGAAGATAAATGACAGTCACGAGTTCAGACGAAGCGACAAAATTCGTAAGGAGATTGAAAGAAAATGGAATCTGAATACTTGTAAAAAACAGAATATTCCAAATAGGGAGCAGCTGCAAAAGGCTGATATAGATAAGGGAGATATAAGGAAACAGATTGCAGGAACTGTTTCATCCATATTGAGGAAATACAGTTTTCAGTCAGTTGGAGAATTGAATGCAGTGCTTTCTGCCTACAACATAATGGCAGAGGAAGTAAAGAAGGAGCATAACGGAAAACAATATAATGGTATTGTGTATTCTGTTACAAATTCAGAAGGCAGAAAACTCACTGTTCCTATAGATGCTGCAAAACTTGGCCGCAAGTATGGTTATAATGCTATCCATAATCATATAATACGTTCAAAGAAAGAATTTAAGAAGATACAGCCGGATTTAAGAAACAAGGTACGTAAGGTTATGATGATGAATCCTGACAGAAAGGAGTTTGTTGAAACACTTAAAGCTGAAGGTATAGATGTAGTGTTTCGTGGAAACAATGCCGGAAGAATCTATGGTATTACCTTTATTGACCATGAAAACGGTATTGTAGCTAATGGCTCACGACTTGGAAAAGGATATGCAGCATCTGTATTCAACGAATATTTCAATGGAAATGGAGACAATCCGTTCCTTACTGCTTTACCTAAGGATGCGCAGGTTGATCAGATTATAGAATCAGATACACCAGGTGATGATATGATTGCAGAAATGACCGGTTCACTGCTTGATAGCACATCGCATGGTATTGATTACAGAGAACTTGCGTTCCAGCGCAAAATGAGAAGATTATATTCAGGTAAATTAAAACGAAAAAAATAAAGTTATGTCACAGGAAGATGATTTGAGAGGATTGGCAAAGGTTATAGACTTTATGCGTGCCATATCCATATTGTTTGTTTTGATACACTGTTATTGGTTCTGCTATGAATCATTCCGTGAATGGAATATTACTATAGGTGTTGTGGACAGAATACTGATGAACTTTCAGAAGAACACTGGATTGTTCTCTTCATTGCTATGGACCAAACTGTTTGCAGTTTTGTTCTTAGGCTTGTCATGTCTGGGTACACGTGGTGTGAAGGACGAGAAAATTACATGGAGAAACATTATAATACTTCTTGTCGTTGGTTTCATCACTTTCTTTCTTAACTGGATGCTTTTAGCTATTCCGAAAGTAGGGGCAATATTTTATATGAGTTCTCTTGCTATCGGTTATATATGTTTGCTCATGGGTGGAACTTGGATGAGCAGACTGCTGAAAAATAATCTTATGGATGATGTTTTCAATGTCGAGAATGAAAGTTTCATGCAGGAAACAAGACTGATGGAAAACGAATATTCAGTAAATCTTCCTACACGTTTCTACTATCAGAAGAAATGGAACAATGGTTGGATTAATGTCGTGAATCCTTTCCGAGCAACCATAGTATTGGGTACACCCGGTTCAGGAAAGTCGTATGCAGTGGTAAACAACTTCATCAAACAGCAGATTGAGAAGTCTTTTGCTATGTATATATACGATTATAAGTTTCCGGATTTGTCGGAAATAGCTTATAATCATCTTCTTAAATATGCTGACCGTTACGAGGTAAAACCAACATTTTATGTAATCAACTTCGATGATCCAAGAAGAAGCCATCGGTGTAACCCTATTAATCCCAACTTCATGACTGATATATCTGATGCATACGAATCTGCCTATACCATCATGTTGAACCTTAACAGAAGCTGGATTCAGAAGCAGGGAGACTTCTTTGTTGAGTCGCCAATAATTCTGCTTGCTGCTATAATCTGGTATTTGAAGATTTATGACAACGGCAGGTATTGTACTTTCCCTCATGCCATAGAATTTCTGAACCGTCCATACGCTCAGATATTTCCGATACTGACATCATATCCGGAACTGGAGAACTACCTCAGTCCGTTTATGGATGCATGGGAGTCCAATGCGCAAGATCAGCTCCAGGGGCAGATAGCATCTGCTAAAATACCATTGTCAAGAATGATTTCTCCGGCACTTTATTGGGTGATGACAGGTGATGATTTTTCACTTGACATAAACAATCCGAAAGAACCTAAAATTCTTGTGGTGGGAAACAATCCTGACCGACAGAATATCTATTCTGCAGCACTTGGTCTATATAACAGCAGAATAGTAAAATTAATAAACAAGAAGAAGCAATTGAAGTCGTCTGTTATCATTGACGAGTTACCTACAATCTATTTCAGAGGACTTGATAATCTTATTGCTACAGCAAGGAGTAATAAGGTTGCAGTGTGCTTGGGTTTTCAGGATTTCAGTCAGCTTACCCGTGACTATGGTGACAAGGAAAGCAAGGTTATCCAAAATACTGTTGGTAATATCTTCAGTGGTCAGGTTGTCGGTGAAACAGCCAAGAATCTTTCTGAACGGTTCGGGAAAGTGTTGCAGAAGCGCCAATCCATGACCATCAACCGTAATGATAAATCTACCTCCATATCCACACAAATGGATTCGCTTATTCCAGCAAGCAAGATTTCTAATCTTACACAGGGTATGTTTGTGGGGGCAGTCAGTGATAACTTTGATGAACGAATTGAGCAGAAAATCTTCCATGCTGAAATTGTAGTAGATTCTGCAAAAGTTTCTGCAGAAATGAAAGCATATAAGAAGATTCCCGTCATTGCCGAGTTTACTGACAGTGACGGGAACGATATTCTTCGTGAGACTATTGAAAGCAATTACCGCAGAGTTAAGCAGGAGATTATTGCTTTGGTTGAGTCTGAGACTGAACGGATTAAAAATGATCCTAAGTTGAGTAAGTTTCTAGAGTAGGCAATAATAATGTATTTTTATTACACTAATTCAATTATGGCTTGCTTTAAACTTTGTAAGCGGTTAAGATCGCAATTATCAACAAAGTTAAACTTCCATGCTTCATTAGGTAACCGCAAAGAGCAATTTAATTGTTTATTTATATGATGTTTTAAAAATGGAATAATAAAATCTTTTCCAGATACTATTGTTAATAACGATTCTGTATTATATGGAAATAGAGTTTTTCTTTTATTTAATAACTCTTCTATCTTCGCATCAGTAAAACCTTGATCTGTTAATTTGTTTTTAATATCAGTAATTTTATTATTAATTTTTTCATAATCAAGTTTTTTTGTAGAGCTATCAATATATGCATCTATATTCATTAGACAGAATTGTCCTAAACATTCCATTTGAATGGAATAGTAAAAAAATAGATTCATTAATGGCTCTGATATTTCATTTAATATATGTGGTATTTTTAAAACAGATTTCACATTCTCAAATGAATCTCTTGCATTAAATGTGTAAGCTGCATAACATATAGAATTCTCACAGATCATAAAATTCTCTATACAATATGCGTCTAAAACAAATAAATTATTGATATTTTCTTTTTCTTTATACTGTAAATAAATATCGCCGTCAATTATATATATTTTTTTCTTCTTATATCTGTGTCATTTTCACAACATTTAATAACTGTTCTTCTACAGCCTAGTGGATGTATATCATTTACCCTAATATCTGTATCCGATAATAATCTCTTGATGAGTTTTACATAAAACTCCTTATCTTTTTCACAGTCTTCGGTATAAATATCAATAGTATTTCTGTATTCTGTAAAGACTGTTGCTGCTTGTCGTACTTCAGTTGAAAAATCTAACATTTTGATTATTTTGATAAATCTTCGCACATCTCTTTTCTCTCAGGTCTTGCTAAAATAGCAGGTGCATGTGTTGCAAGAATAAATTGTGTATCTGGACTAGCTTTTAATAATGCATCCACAAAAATTTCTTGCCAACTTATATGTAATGATAATTCTGGCTCATCAACAATAAAAATGTTTCCTTTTTTATTTGTTTTATAGAAAGCAACGTGAGCTAGCATTATAATTAGTTGTTTTTCACCTGAAGATAATTCAAAAATAGAATTAATTTTGGTCTTATTGTTTTCTATAATTTTAACTTTAATTTGACCTTGTCCATCTATTAATATCTCTTTGTGTCCTTCTTTAAAGAACAAGTTAACACTCTCTGTAAATCGTATAATTGGCTCTTTTAACTTTAAAATATTTTCTACATATTGATTTCCATAAGATGTTATCTTGTCTATTTTTTCTAACTGTGTACTATTTATCATCCATTTAAGCATTGTTTCATAATATTCATTAGAAATTTTTCCTTCATTTGTAGCTGCTATGTTTGATAACTTTCTCAGTATTGAAGATAACTGTTCAAAAAGAAGGTCTAATTGATCTGAAATGTCTTTTATGTCAAGTTCAGAAAGAGTTGTTGACAATCTCTCCTTTTTTAAAGATAATTTTTTAAGCTCTTTCTGATAATCTGTTGATAATGTTGGAAATTCTTGATATACTTTAAAAGAGTCTTGTATTACTTTTTTTCTAAAATCATCAGAATAAGAGCTTTGTTTTCTTGCATTATATCTAATGTTCTCAAATACCATTTCTTGTATATCTCTCAGTGCTTCATCTACGGAATCTGATATCTCTAAATTATGAAATTTTCTTCTTGAAAAGAAAACGTCTCTTTCAGCAAAAGCTCTATTATTTTCAGAAATTCTTCTACTTAAGCCTAAAAATAATGGCGTTTTTAAGCTTTGGATTTGACGTACAACATTTAGTTCTTTAAATTGAGCTAGAATTATATTTATATTTTCAAAATTCCCTGATTCCCTATCGTAGTACTGTCTTTCCAAGCAATTTTCCACTATAGGAATTTTGTCTATAAAATGTTTATCTAAATTCACGTCAAGATATTCGAGTGTCATTCTTTTGTCTTTTTTGTAAGCTGAAATTTCAAATTGCTTACCATCCGATAATCGCTCGCATATTAATCTTATCTCTGAAAATTCAATATCATTTAGTTCAGAATAGGATGGAGTTAATAGGCCCGACAATAATTTAAGCAAGGTCGTTTTTCCAGAGCCATTGATACCGATCAAAAAAGTTAAATTATCTCTAAATGAAACATTAAAGTTTATATAACCTCTAACATTTTCACCAATAAAATATTTTAATTTCATATATGTTGAATTTTAAATGTCTATTATTACCAGTAATAAAATTAATGTCTTTGACTTGCATATCCTGGATAATAATAAAACCAATCGTATGCAAGTAAAAGATGCCAATATGTGTCATCACCAGTTGCAATATTTCCTACATATCTTTGGACATATTCTGGTAATGAAGTAAAATCATCAGTAGAGTAAGCTGATTTAAACCAAACGATACGATCTGCTATATTCATACTTTCAGCATTGGAAATATCTTTTTGGATTTTACTCAGATGATACCAAACAGACCGTATTTCTTGAAGTGTAGTTTCATTTAAATCATTGATAATACCCGTTAAAGTTCCATCATCTGATGTAATGGTTAATATGCCATTTGCGTCATATTTGACATCTGTTTCAGCTTGTTCCATAAGAAAAATTGGCATAATCTTCTGGTTTCCTCTTGACCAGTTGCAACAACACCCAATTGAATCAAATGTATTTCTTTTTCCGTTACATGCAGCTGTCAGATTAGATAGAGCTATTACATGATGCATCTTATTTTCTTTTAAGATATCTGTTTTGGAAGGAAAAATTCTTTTTGAATATGAATCTTTCATCTCTACGAAGTCTTGTAATGCAGTAGCCTTTGATGAATAATAAGTATATTGGTTTATCCCATCAGCACCAGACAATGATTGAGGAATAACATGTTCAATGTTAACCTTACCAGTTGTATCATCAAGTTTACGCATACAGTAACAACATCTGCTTACTCCGTTAAATTTCTGTTCTTCAAGTAAAAGTCTTTTCCAGCCGTTATTCCCACTTTTATATTTGGGATCAGAGAAAGCTTTGAATGTTTTTTTATGGTCTTGTAGCGAATTATTTAGTTTCCCATCTTCATTATATCTATTTTCAATAAATCTTACGTTTATAGCATGAGCACATACATGTAGCTTATATTTATCAATGTATTTCATAAGCTTTACTTTTTTCTTTTAATTCTTTAATCAGGTCATGATCTTCAGATCCAACAATGTTGATTATCTTTTTTAAAGTTGATTCAGCCTCTTTCTTTAGACCAATAGAACAATACTTTAAATATTCGTCACCCATTTGTTTTGTCTCGATATTACTAGATGGTGTATCCATAAAATCACGTAATGTTGCATTCATGTCTAAACCAAATGTTCCTGATAAAATTTCAGCTTTACTCTGCCCATCCTGCATAAATAAAATGCTATTCAAAGGGGTAACTTTATCATCTGCTTTTTTTACAGTATTTAAATTGGATATGACGGCAACGGAGTGCGTTGTCATTATAAATTGAATATTCGGAAAAAATTTATTTAAACAACGTACAACTTCTTGTTCTAATGAAGGATGTAAATGTAAATCAACTTCATCTATTACAACTATACCACTAGGCTCTTTACTACCATTAAGAATAAATGCACGATATGCTATATCAAAAACCATTGAATATAAACGGTGATAACCGGCTGGTAATCCATTTAGAAGTGAACTTTTACCATTCTTGAAAACTATTTTAAGTTCAAATCCTAAACTTGTTGTTTCAGGTACCAAATATTCAATGTAATATTCTTCATCGTAAAGATTTGGGAGTTCACAAGAAAAGTTTATTAGCTTATCTTGTATGTAGTTTATTTCTTCCTCTAAAGGAGTTAAAAGCTTATTGTTCTGTTCAAGTGAGTACTTTAATTCATTGTATCTGTCATTAGACTTTAAATCTGCCTCGTTATGATTCTTTTCAAGTGATGACAATGAATTCTTTATTCTTTCTATTTTGGTTTTTAAAGACATGGAATGCGCTAATTGATTGCACATTCTTGTTTCCCAAATAGATGTACATGAAATATCCCATTGATAATACCCAAAATTTCTAGCAATACTATCCTTTAATATGCTGTCCATAGCATACTTGGTTTGTTTTGTTTCTATTGTAGGATATTTATCTGAGAAATATACAAGCACAGGCAAGTCTACTTTTTCGTTTTTCCATTTGTGGGTGAATTTTATAAAAGCATCTTTATACTTTCCTGAATATAGAGACGCATTCGCTGTAGAGCGTTTATATAACTCCCATTCTAAGGGCTCTCCTGCAAATGTTCCTGTTGATTTTATATCCACGTCAGTAGAATAAGTTCGAGTTTCTGAATCATACCTATAGTCTCCATCAGAAAAGCTTTTTATATTTAATGAAGAATTACCTGCTGATAAAAAATCTTTACCTAAAGACTTATTATTAGCAAAAATGAAACTTAACGACTTTTTTATAGCCGATAATATTGTTGACTTTCCAGCTCCGTTTCTACCAATTATAATTGTAGTATTGGGGGCAAATGATATATCATATGTTTTAAAACATTTGAAATTTTCTACCTTTAATGTATTTATTTTCATTTTTTCTTGTTTTATGATTGATATAAATTTGTTATTTGTATTGTAATATTACTTAGTTATGCTTTTTAAAATTCTCCACCTGATCCATTACCTGGTCAAAAACTTCATCGTTATATTGTGGCGGATATCCATTCTTTACTAAACAGAAGAATATTTTTTGGTTTAAATCAGCCCTTACATTTGAGTTGTTTAGCCAATCAGTAAATGATGACTGTAAGTCAATAAGCTCCTTAATCTTCTTGGCTAGATCTTTACATTTGTCGTTAATGATAAGATTTCCTACTTTCTTGTCTGTACCATATTCAAAATTATATTTGTCTCGTAAATGAAGAAGAATGTCATAGAAAGCCTTTTCCTCAAACGTCAATCCCAGTTTACGGAAACTTTCCTTGTCTTCACCCAGTTCGGCAAGAATATCAAGTGCCTGTTTAGTTGCACTTCTTATGATTTCATCAACAGCTTCATTCTGGGTTGTTGTTGCTTCTTCCGCTGAAAGTTTGGACCTCCTGTTATGGTATTCTTCAAGTATTTTCTTAAGAAGTTCCTCATATTTTTCCGCTGCTATCTTATTGGTATTCTTATATTCTCTGATAGACTTTCTCAACATCTTGACAAGAACTTCCAACTTTGTTGCCGGCAGTTTCACATTATCAAGTTGTTCCACAAATTCAGGGCTGAAGATGTTTTCTTCAACGTCAGTTTCAAGAATACTCACTACAGAATTACATTTTAAAGCCTCGGCAACCATCTTTTCTACGACTCTGTTCATGCTTTCTGTATCGTGCTTTTCGCCAGATGTCTTTCTTATATATGATGCAACAGCCATAAAACATTGTGATAATGAGAGCTGCTCATTGGTCAGCACATTTGATGGCTGACATACATCGTATGCAGCTTTCAGTCTCTTTACGTGTGCCAGAAAAAAAGTCTTGGCTTCTACTTTCTTAGTCTGACCGTTTGCATTGGCCACATTAAGCATATTCGTCATAGTGATGACATAATCTGCTGCCGATGATAAGCATTCAAGCCTTTCTAAAGGAGTTGCTTCAGGATTGGTAAATGGAGATATATCAAATCCTGTAAATACTTTTTTAATAAGATCCAGTTCTATGATAAGTGCTTCCAATGCCTGTTCCACGTCATCTTCACTTGGTCCGAATGTTTCACCACCAAACTTTCTCATGGCCTGCATCATATTGTCATGGATTCCTATATAGTCTATGATATATCCATACGATTTTCCGGGATACTTCCTGTTTACACGGCTGATGGTCTGAATAAGAGTCTGCTTTTGCAGAGGCTTGTCGTTATATAAGTATGTAAGGCAAGGCACATCAAAACCGGTAATCCACATATCCACAACAATAACCAGACGGAAGTTGGAATATTCTTTCTTGAATGCATCATCCATTTTCTTTATTCTGGATTTGTCTCCAAGATAATCATACATTTCTTTCGGATCATTCTTTCCGCGTGTTGCTACCATTGCGATTGTAGGCATCGGAGAAAGTTCTTTCAGTTCTTCCTCTGTAACCTTACTTTCATCCGGTGTCTTTTTTTCTTCAAACCATTCAGGCCTTAGTTTTCTGAATTTCTGCAAAAGATTAAATGCAATGTATCGTTTACTGCATACAATCATAGCTTTCTGCACTACATCCTCGTTGTTCTCGCACGCTTTTGTGTAATGCTCTATTATGTCATTAGCCAACCTTTCCAGACGTTCATCATCGCCCAAGATAACTTCCATAGAACTCATGGCTTTCTTGCTTGCTTCTATGTCTGATGCTGTAACACCTTCATCTGCACACTTCTTATAGTATGCGTCAATTTCCTTAACCTTTTCACTGTCAAGCGTAACTTTCGCTATACGAGGTATATATTTCAGTTCTACGGTAATTTCATCATCGACAGCCTGCTGCATAGTATAGCTGTCAACTATTTCACCGAAGACTTGAATAGTTTCTTCAATCGGAGTACCTGTGAATCCGACAAATGTTGCATTTGGGAATGCACAACGAAGATGCTCTGCGTATGGTTTTGTAATGAATGCACCAATCTTACTATCATCTTCTTCAAGGTTCTGTTCGTCATCAGAAGATTTTCTATCCTTTATCTTCAATTGATTATTCAGGCGAACTTGTGTTCTATGTGCTTCATCAGAAAAACAGATGATGTTTTTTCTTCTATTCAGTTCTCCTATCTCTTCACAGAATTTCTGAATAGTACAGATAAAGAAACCGCCCGTTTCCCTCATTGAAAGTTCCTCTTTCAGTTTTGCACGGTTTGGTATAACCAGTGCGGCACCTGCGGAAAGAAATTCTTCTGAGCGGAGAAATAACTTCCCTGCCTGTGACTGTAAGTCGTCTCTGTCCACTATCATTACGATAGTAGGGGAGCCAAGTTCACTACATCTCAGTGACAACTGTCTTGCCAGGAACATCATTGTATAAGTCTTTCCGCATCCGGTAGCACCGAAATAAGTTCCACCCTTGCTGTCACCGGTTGCGTATGCTTTTCTGATATTCTCCCTAAGCATACGTGTTGCAAAAAACTGAGGATAACGACATACTATTTCTTCCTCTCTATCACTTTTCTTATCCGGGAAATAGATGTAGTCTCTCAATATCTCCAGAAACCTTTGCGGTTCATACACACCTGCTACTATTGTCTTTACCTGGTCTATTCCTTTTTGAGCTGCCGGATCTTCATTCTTTACTTTTTTCCAGGCATAATAATGTTCGTAAGGTGTATATGTGGTTCCTAACTTCGTATTGTTTACAGTAGCATCGCTAATGCATGATAAAGGACAGTATCTTAATAGATGTGGAATATCACGCATATATCTTTCGTGTATCTGATAGTATGCGTCTGCTATTGTAGCATTCACATCAGTTGGATTCTTCAGCTCAAATACACATAGAGGAATACCGTTTACGAACAGAAGAACATCCGGAATGCGTATATCTCCTTTTATTCCATAACCCACTTCAAACTGGTTTACGCAACGGTATAGATTGTGTTTTGATTTTGGATTGAAATCTATATATTCTATATCAAAAATTTTTCCATCATTATGCCGAATATAGCGATAACCGTCACGTACAAGATAATAAGAATTGCGGAGCAAATCAAAATGTGTTTGTCCACCTACATGTCTAAGATGATTTATCACTTCGTCTATGTCATTGTCCGTCAAGTCCGGGTATCTTTCCATAAGGTAGGCTTTCAAATCATCCAAAATCAAAGTCTCACGGTTATTTCTTGCTATATTGTTACCGTGCGTATATTCCCATCCTTGTGCGTGTAACAAATCTACAAGGGCTTCTTCGTATTCGCTTTCGTAAAACTTTCCTTTCATAATGATGGATATTGTTCGTTTTTTTTATTCTTCTTTTATTGATGTATGGCTTTTTGGATTAATGCCGGGCAAATCTCTTTTAGCTTTTCCCTTGCTTCTGAAGCTATCTTCTTAGCTTCTTCCATACAGTGGTATAGGTTTACTATTGATTGCTGTACTTCTATTGGCGGAAGAGGAATTTTAACTCTGCAAAGTTCTTCCCAGTCAAATGTTTCTCTTGCGCTGCCCCAGGAATTGAATCTTGAATATCTGTCAAATTCACTACGACTTAACAATAGATAAAGATATTCTGGAAGTAATTTCTCTTTACAATAAAATGTTGTGTATATTGAAGATATAAGTAAAGAGTTTGCAGTGTTATTTAATGCCAATGCTATTTTATCCCCTCTACGAGATGTGTCAGCGACATAAGCAAAACATAAAGGTTTTACAACTTTGTATGATAATAATGATACGCCTTTCATATCAGCTTTTGTAGGGATAAAAACTTTATTAGTGCTTATGCCACGTACATCATCAAGAGTGTATGTTCCTTTGCTATTCCTTTCATCACAAAAATCAATATACTTACCTAATATATCTGTTTTATATTTTTTTTGACTGTTAACTATAAAAGCTTCACAAGCCTTACTTAATGGTTCAATAAGTGCTTCATTCTGTTCAGCAAGAGATTTTAGTCCATTATAGGTATCTACCAATTCTTGTTGAACTTCAATAGGTGGTAAAGGTATCTTTATATCACACAATGTATCCCATGAAAATACTTCTGTAGAACTACCCCATGAGAGAAATTCTGCTTTCCTGTCCCATTCTTTTCTACTTAAGAATATATAAAGATATTCAGGTTTTATAGTAGTTGTTGCTGATTCTTTTATGTGAAATACTATATTATTAAATGTAATTATATAAGTATTTTGTGAGTTATTTAATCCCAGCCCCAGTTTTCTACTACCTCTTGGATTATATGCAAAATAGCCTGGTGGTACAATGAAAAAATTATCGAATTTCTTTTCGCTTATATTCCCTCGCATTGTACGCATCTCTTTTTCTATATTTACTCCTATAGCATGATTTTCACCATATAAATTTTTAGAATTTCTTTCAAGGGATTGTTCTATATAATCCCCAAGCCGTACCCATTTCGTCTTACTCGCACTCATACCTCAATAACTTTAAAGCATTTCTTAATGTGGTATCGTTTTCTTTCTGTCTTTTTAAAAGTTCAGATACAGTCTTGGCTGTGTCAGACAGAACTTCCTCATAATCTATACCATTATCACGGTCTTCAAACTTGATATATCTACTTGGTACAAGTGAGAAGTTATTGGCTTCAATACCGTCAATATCATAAACTCCTACAGAACGGTACAGTTCCGGTACAGAATAGTTCTTCCCATTAGTCCCTTCACTTTGCCACTTGAAATATATTTCAGAGGCACGCTTTATTTGTTCGGCTGATAATACGAACTTTTTCTTCTGTTCACCTTTCACTGGATTAATTGCCCACTGACGCAAGTCCATGAAAAGAATTTCATGTTCTCTGTTTCGCAGCTGGCGACCATGCCATAGTCCGCCTTTCTTGTTCTCGTTCAGTATCCATAGTGTGACAGATATATCAGTTGTATAGAACAGTTCTCTTGGCAGTACAATAATTGCTTCAATCTTATCATTTTCAATAAGTTTTTGACGAATGCTTTGGGCATCAGTATCTCCTAAAGCTCCATTAGCCAACAAAAATCCTGCAACTCCTTTTCCTGCTTTCAGTTTGGATAGTATATGTAGAATCCAGGCATAGTTAGCATTGCTTTCTGGCGGTAATGAATAATCAGCCCATCTTTCATCATTACTAAGATTTGTATCATACCAGCTCTTAAGATTGAAAGGTGGATTGGCCATGATATAATCAAAGGTCAATCCCTTGTGCATGTCATTTGTAAATGTGGAAGCATTTTTTTCACCAAGGTGGTGAGATATGCCTCTTACTGCAAGATTCATCTTTGCCAGACGGTATGTTGCCGGATCACTTTCCTGACCATAAACATTTACCATTGAGATATCACCCTGTTTGGCTTCCACATATTTGGCACACTGAACAAACATACCTCCGGAACCACAACATGGATCGTATAATGTTCCGTCGAATGGCTCAATAAATGCCGCAATCAGTTCAACAATATCGTGCGGTGTATAGAACTCGCCATCTTCTTTAGTTGCATTTACAGCAAACGACTTCAAGAAATATTCGTAAACACGACCGATAAGGTCCTTTTCCTCGCCAAAAGCCTTATGCGATACCTTGTTAACTTCATCCACCACCTTTTTGATAACATTACTTTCAAGGTTTATTGAAGAAAACAAGCCCAGACGTACACATCCCTTGAATGCTTCACCGCTATCGTCAATAGCCTGCAAAGCATCGTCCAAGGCAGCATTCAGTTTGGTTGAAGGTACGTTTATGAGCATCGACCATCGAGCTGGTTCTGGAACGTAGGAAATGCCTTTATATCTGTTTGGATTTTTAGTGTAATATTCTATTATCGGTTCTTCAAGAATGCCGTTGTTAATGCAGTCCTGACGCATTCTCTCTTTCTCGTCTTCAAATTTTTCTCCAATGAAACGTAAGAATACGAGGGTAAGAAGCAAATCTCGCTTGTCATTCAACGATGCGTTGCCACGCAGATAATCACGACAATTGAATAATATAGTTTCTAAGTTTAAAGCCTTGTCTTCTTTCTTTGTAGTCGCTTTTTTTGCCATATATTATTGAAGTATAAAAATCTATAATTTATTGTATGATACAAAGATAGTTTAAACGGAGTTAAGCGCAAAGCAAAACTTAGGTTTTCAGTCTATGATTTGTTTAAAAACATAGGAGTTGTTCTATTTACATAAAAATGTAATTTTGCTGATTTCCGTATCAAAAAGTAATGTAAAATGTAATTTATTATATCTTGTTCTGACGATATTTTTTTGAAATAGAATGGATTGTTAATTAGTTTTCTATATTTGATTTATATTATCACAAGTAATTTCTTTCATTTGTTAAATCCTGATATTCAAATTAAGAATTATGAAGGACAAAACGACCTGTTATTTCATCAAAAATGTGCTGTTATTCTAATTAAAATGCCTAGGTGTTTGTTCAAAAATCCCGAAGCGTTTAATCTTGAAGTGGAAATTTGTCTGATTTTTGCCGTTTTTTACTCTAGATTTATCACCGTATAAAGATTTCTTATTTTGTTATTATGCTACTTATTTATATTCTATTTTGTTATTTTGATATAGTTTTATGCTTATTCTATTGATAATTGTTTTATGCAAGGGGAATATCCTTCATTGTGAATTTATGAAGTTCGGTAAAAATCTTAATTTTGTGATAGCCTTTTGGTTCATGGTTGATTTTTACGATTTTAGAGAGATGGAAATATCATTTTGACAAAAATTAATTTATACCTTTGTAAGGATTTTGACTAAATGAATTGTATTATGGACAAACAAGAAAAAAATATTGATTCAAAGAAAGATAAATGGTGGAATATAATATCAGAAAATAATAAAGTCTCATTGATTATACTTGGCATTCTTATTTTTGAAGTTTTACTGTTAGTTTTGTTTTGGTGGATTGTGGATTTAATAACATTGAAATATTTTTTGATATATGTGTTCACAAGTTTAGCCATATTTTTATTGTGTGATACTAGAGTTCAAAAGTATAATATAATAATAAGAAAAATATGGCTTGTATTAATGTTACCAATGTATCTCATTTTTATTGGGCTTAAATTAATAAAACCAGTATTTACAATTATAGCGAGCTATTTGACTATTGCAATTTACTCTTTAGCTTTACCTTTGATTATAATAAAGGCCTTTGATTATTTGTGTAATTTAAATTTTTCAACGTCCACCATTGTTTTTATAACATTAACAGCAGGTGCAATTTTATGTGTTCATCTTCCTAATTTTATTCAATGGATAATAAAAAATCAATCGCCATTAAAAGATTGGGGAGAGCATAAATACGAAGCTATAATGCAAGAACTGGCTCTTTATGTGACTCACAAAAACAACATTAATTTTTTGATCTATGCAGCATATTTCGTATTCCTCGCAATTTCAGGGTTCATGGAAATACAATATAATGAAGCTTTGATTTCTCAGGACTTAGATAAAGCAGTCTTAAAGGCTTTCCTTGTTTTTATAGCTTATTCAAATATGGTTGGCAAATCAAAAGAAGTAGAAATAAAATCTAAACCTTTACTTGATAAGATTATAAGATTGATTACTATTCATGATTAAAAATCATTATTCGCATTGAAGTATAGAGATTAATATTGATATTTTAGTATTTATACAAGTAAAAATTGTATTTTGTTTTGTGGAATAAAAATAATACATTATATTTGCTACGTGAATTTATTAATATATTAAATGTTAGAACATCTTAAAATAGAAAATGTAGCTTCATCTTCACTCGAAGATAGGAATTCATCGTTCATGACCTCATTAAATATAATACAAGAGGTTATGAATGTTCCTATGTGTGCATTGACTTCATTGCTAAGAGCCAATGGATACAGTGATGATGTTGATACTTCAAGCCTTTGTATAGATGAAAAAAGGCTTGATATTTTTGCGGATGCATATATTCGTAAAATGCGTAGCTATTTTTTAAGTTCACTACGTAACATTGGCAAATTGAACTTAAAAGAAATAAATGATTTAGATAGATTCGTCAAACTTTTTAAAAAGAAAGGAGAAATATCAAGTTCATCTTATACCTGGTCTAATATAGACGAGGAAAGTATAAGAGAAACATTCAAAAGTACCGTAAAGAAGAAAACTCCCATAAGGAAATTCTGTAGATATTTGGATATTGATACTTTAGTAGAGAGAGGTATTATTGTTGTTAAAGAGACCAAAGTAAATTATCTAGATGTAATAAGTTTAAGCCATAAAGAAGATACAAATAGGACGAGACTAAATAAGGATATAAGTGCTGTTACATTGTATGATTTGTCATATCAAGATTGTACATCATGTAATACAAATCTAAATATCTTTTCAGAAAAGGAGAATATTATTTATAGTATTACTCGAAGTAGGCATTGGTTTGAAAAAGGGTTGTATCGTAAAATAGAAATACCTTTTATAGAACTTATTGAAGATATTGTTAGAACAGCAAGATATTATATCTATTCCTTAGGTACAGACGATGATTATTATAATAGTAAAAAGATTAGCACGTTGAGATTTGCGTATTAGTTTTATTATTATAATCATCAAAAAAATGAACAAAAAAGATATTATTAAACTTATAATAAAGTCAGATTTAACAAAAGAAGAAAAAGAAATTGTGATTTGCTATATAAATCATAAAACATGTATTGATAGGAATCTTCTGATTTATGCTATATCTAAGCTATTGGAAGTTAGTCCTAAAATATTAGAATTCTTTTCTTCTATTTTTAAATAAAAGTATGAATTTAGGGAACGCAATTAAAACATTGAGAAAAAATAAGAATATTTCTCAGAAAACATTAGCAGATATGTGTGAAATATCAGCTAATGCAATGTGTAATATTGAATCAGGTAAATCATTTCCTGGTAAAGAAACTGTCAATAAGATATGTGAAGCTTTAAATATACCTGAATCTTATTTATTGTTATTTAGTTTGTCAGAAGAAGATATACCTGAGAATAAAAGAATATTGTACAGGACATTATGCGAACCTCTAAAAAATGAACTATTGAGAGATCTTTAGTTTCTATAAAGTGTTGGGGCTATGCTTTTTCTTGCATAGTCCCTTATTTTTTTGCCAATTTTCCTCCATCTTCCTCACTTTTCCCTCACTTGCACCATCCGCATAAGTAAGCTATATATTTGGTGTTCAAACCCATTAAATTTAGAATTATGGATACGAACACCAATGACTACATCCTTGTACTGGAGGATAAGGAATCGAAAAAGTTATCAGTAGTTTCATCAATTGATGCAGAAGGTAAGGTACAGACAGTAGAGCCGCTTGATGCACATTCGGGACAGTTCATGAAATTCAGTGAAAATGACAGTATTTTCAAGAATTTCATGGAGAACTTTACCAGACAGTTTAATGATCCTTCAAGAACCGGACTGTACAGACTGGTTGCAGACAAAGTGGAAAGTTCTGTAATGATTCTCCAGGAAATGCTTCAGCAACCGCAAGAGAATGAAGAACAGCTCAAATTGATGCGTGTGAACCTGGAGGATTATGCTCCAAAAGAACAGCTTGGGCGGGTAAATGAAGAACGTATTGACTGGAATGAGATTACGGCAATTGGCATCACTCGTGAACAGTTGAAGGCTTCGGGTAATCTTGAAAAGATGCTTGGATGGGGAAAGAGTAATCTGATGCCTATTGCAGTTCCTTTTGGCGATAAGACTATCTATACGGAAGCCAGACTTGCTTTTCGTGAAGATACTGACGGTAATCTTGCACTGGCTATTCATACAATCAGAAAAGAGCCGCGGTTGGATTTTCCTTTCATGGGCGTTGAGTTTTCAGAGGAAGACAAGAAGATGCTCCGTGAAACGGGTAATCTTGGAAGATTGGCTGACGTTACTCCTAAAAACGGAGAGACGTTCAAGGCTTTCATATCCGTTGACCAGCAAACAAATGAACTGATTGCTTTGAGAGCTGACCGTGTGCGTGTCCCTGATGAAATTAAGGGTGTTAAGCTTTCCGAACAACAGAAGACAGATCTTGCTATGGGTAAGGCTGTTGCTGTGGAGAATATGATTTCCAAAGCCGGTAAGCCTTTCAATGCTCAGATTCAGATTAATGCCGATAAGAAGGGTATCGAATTCAAGTTTGACAATACTCCAAGGCAGAGTGTGACTCTGCATGTAAATCAGGAACAGCAGAAAGGTGTTTCAAGGAAAATTTGCGGAGTGGAACTTACAGAAAAGCAGCAGGCTGCACTTAATGAAGGACGTACACTCTACATAAAGAATATGGTTGATAAAGCCGGACAGCCTTTCAATGCATACGTTAAGTTTGACAAGGAAGAAAACCGACCGAGGTTTTACAGATGGAATCCGGACAGGAAACAGGAACAGGGTGAAGCGAAGGTTGTTGCTGTAGCTGAAGAAAACAAAACTCAGGTTGCCGTGAATAATGAAGGCAAAACTAATGAGGCAACTAAACATGTAAAAGAACCTCTAAAAAAGGAACAGACAGAGCCGACTGAAAAACAGAAGAAAGAGGTTCAGAAGAAAAAAGGTCGTAAAATCTAATCTGCAGTACTATGGGTATGACTTGTATTATTGCAGAAAAGCCGTCAGTTGCCAGAGAACTGGCGGCTATTGTTGGTGCAGATAGCCGTGAGAACGGGTATATGGAAGGAAACAATTATATTGTTACCTGGGCTATAGGTCACCTTGTTACTCTTGCTATGCCACAACAGTATGGTGTGGAGGGATTCAGAAAAGAGGATCTTCCGTTGCTTCCGGAACCGTTCCGTCTAATTGTCCGTCAAGTAAGAAAGGACGGAGAGTATATCAATGATCCGGCAGCAGTCAAGCAGCTTGGGATTATCAAGAATTGTTTCAATCGTTCTGAAAAGATTATCGTGGCTACTGATGCCGGTCGTGAGGGTGAACTTATTTTCAGATATATTTATTCCTATCTTAATTCTGACAAGCCTTATGTAAGATTATGGATAAGCAGTCTTACAGATAAGGCTATAAGGGAGGGGCTTTCAAAGCTTCGCCCGGGCAATGAATTTGACAATCTTTATAGTGCAGGCAAGGCACGCAGTGAAGCTGATTGGTTGGTTGGCATAAATGCCAGCCGTGCCTTGTCTATCTCTGCAAGTAAAAACGGATTCTCACTTGGAAGGGTTCAGACTCCTACACTTTCTATTATATGCAGAAAATATATCGAGAACAAAGAGTTTAAGAGTGTTCCTTATTGGAAACTTGAAGCGATGCTGGATAAAGATGGTATTCTATGGAAAACTGTATCTGAGACTACTTTCGAGAGAAGGGAAACAGCCCAGTCCGCAGTGAAAGCTATCCTTGCGGATAACATCACCACTGACGGACACGGCTGTCTTTCCGTGTTGAAGGTCGAAAGAAAGGCAGTCCGTACCGAACCACCTCTCTTATACGACCTTACCACCTTGCAGAAAGATGCAAACAGAAAATACAGCTTTTCAGCGGATACAACGCTGTCACTTGCTCAAAGTCTGTATGAGAAGAAGCTTATAACTTACCCGAGAACGGGAAGCAGATATATTGGTGATGATGTGTTTGATGAAATCAGTGGACTGATAGAGTTCTCAAAGGATGGTTTCGGTTTTGAAAATGTTGTTCCTGAGATCCTAAGACATGAACTGAACAGACGTTCTGTAGATGCTTCAAAAGTAACTGACCATCATGCGCTATTGATTACAGGCAATAAGCCTGAACAGTTGAGTGCCAATGAGGATAAGATTTATCGTATGATAATGGCAAGAATGCTCGAAGCATTTTCTGAAACTTCACAAAAGGATGTATTGACAGTTACATTGCGTGGTGCTGATGTGGATTTTGTTTTGAAAGCGGAAAAGGTAACTTATCCAGGGTGGAAAGCTGTGCTTAATGAAAAAGAAGAGGATGAAGATAAGGAAGTTGAATTTTTGCCTGATTTTAAAGAGGGTGAAAACATTAGAATATCTTCATTGAAAGAGACGGAACATAAGACAAAGCCAAAACCTTTGTTTACTGAAGCGACTCTTCTTTCTGCAATGGAGAATGCAGGAAGAGAAATTGAGGATGGCGAGGTAAGAAAAGCTATGGACGGTTGTGGTATTGGAACTCCGGCTACAAGAGCCAATATTATAGAAACTCTGCTTCTGAGAGAATATATCAGACGTGAGAAAAAAACACTTGTTCCTACTGATAAAGGTATGGCAGTCTATGATATTGTTAAGGATAAGCGAATCGCCAATGCTGAAATGACGGGTATGTGGGAACTTGCCTTGGCTAAGATTGAGAATGGAGAGAATGATGCAGCCAGATTCAACCAGGAAATAAAGGATTATACCGGACAGATATGTACGGAACTTTTGGAATCGTCAATTATCTCAAAGGATAATACCGAACTGCTTACTTGTCCGGTTTGCAAGAATAATTCTGTAAAGATTTATCCTAAAGTAGCTAAATGTACTTCTGAGGGTTGTGAGTTCCGAGTTTTCAGGGAGGTATGTGGTAAACTGCTCACTGATAAGGAAGTGAGAAGCCTTATTACTCAAGGTCATACTACTACGCTGAAAGGGCTTGTTAGCAAAGCAGGCAAGAAGTTCAATGCCGTACTGATATTAAAGGAGGACGGTTCTACGTCATTCGAATTCAAGAACAATAAATAAAATGTATAGCCTATGTCATATAACAAGAAGGTTGTTCTCCGTAACAACATTGAGGCTATACGTACAGTATTGCTTCTTGAAGCGGAAAAAAGAATACCGAGTAAAGAGGAAAGGGAGATTCTTGGCAGATATAATGGATTTGGCGGATTGAAGTGTGTCCTGAATCCGGCAAGTACGTTGGCTGACCGTTCCAGATGGGCTAAATCGGAACTTGAACTTTTTCCTATGGTTCAGGAGTTACAACAGGTAATCAAGGAAGGTGCTGCAAATCCGGTACAGGCTAAACTGCTCATGGATAGTATCAAATCAAGTGTGCTTACTTCTTTCTATACTGATACAAGGGTAACTGATACCATAGCATCAAGTTTTGCCGATAACGGTATCAAGTTTGAAACTTTTTTGGATCCTTCGGTCGGTATGGGTTCTTTTATCAACTCATTCGGGAAAAATGCAGAGGAAAGATTCTGTTTTGAAAAGGATCTGCTCACGGGAATGATAATGAAAGCTTTGAACAGTACCGGAGAGGTTTTTCTGCACAATCGTGGTTTTGAGGAAATATCACCTGAATTGATGAATCGTTTCGACTGTATTTCCAGTAATATTCCTTTTGGCAATTATGTGGTATATGACCGTGCATATTCCAAATCAAAGGAGGAAGCAAAGGTCTTGTCAACTCGTGCCATTCATAACTATTTCTTTGTTAAAGGTCTTGATACTCTTCGGGAAGGTGGAATACTTGCCTTTATTACTTCACAGGGTTTGTTGGATTCACCCTCCAACAAACCTATTAGGGAGTATCTGATGAATAATTCAAGTCTTGTTTCCGCTATTCGTTTGCCAGAAAATTTGTTTACAGAAAATGCCGGAACGGAGGTTGGCAGTGACTTGATTGTTTTGCAGAAAAATACGGGTAAAGGTATTGTTTCCGAACAGGAACATCTGTTTATAGAAACGGTTGATGTTCCCGATCCTGATAATCCTGATAAAGTATTGTTTACTCATAATGCCATGTTTGCAACGGAGAGCATGGAGAATTGTGTGGCTACATCAAGAAAACTTTCGACTAATCCTTATGGCAAGAAATGTATGGTATATAACCATGAAGGTGGAATTGAAGGTATATGTAGTGACTTGAAATTAAAATTGGACAGGGATATATCAAATGAGTTATCAAAAGGACTGTTCTATGGAGATGATGACTATGTGGAGAAACTTCAAGGTGAAATGGAAGCTAAACAGGCTTTTACCTATATGCCAAAGGAGATTGCTGATAAGATTCCTGCGCTGTATGAAACGGATGGCGGACTGATTGGTGATAAGGTCGCTTATATAAGATATTTTATGCCATTTGGTGCATATACTTGTTATGTACTTGAAGCGGATAAGAAAACAGGAGACTTGTTTACGCTGACCACAATGGGATATGGATGGGAACTTGGATATGCTTCTCTTCATGAGATTGAGGAAGTTGAAGTAAGAGGTGTAAGGATAGAACGTGATATTCATTTTGAACCGGCCAAGCTTCATGAAATCCAGGAGTTGAAAGAATATGTAGGTAACCGTTATACTCCTGAAGTGGTGGATGCTGTAGCAGAAGAAATAAAAGAGCCTGTTCAACTTTCTGTTAAGGCTATAGGCGATGCTTTGAGAGCTTATGAGTCTATGGCTAAGGTTGATGGGAATACAGAGGCCATTCTTCAGGAAGCTGCCAAACACGGATATATTACTATTTTGTCCGGTTCTCAGGCTCACTGGCTTGATGAAGGTCTTGAACGGGCATGTAGAGAACTGGAGGGAATGAGTTTACGGGAATGGAGGAAGGAGAATATGGATCCTTCCGTTTATGCCTATATGTATAAGAAAGAGATTGAGGAAGAGGAACGTCAGAAGAGTACGGAAGTAGAAAAAGCTCCTGAAGGTGTGCCGGTTCTTACTCTGTTTGATCTGTATGAAAGTGCAAGAACAGATATAGAGTCTCCACGTGAAATGGACGGTCAGACTGTGTACTTTGATGACGAGCATCATCCCATTTCTGTTATGGTAGAGGATGAAGATTATAATCTTCCGGATAAGGCTATACAGGCATGGGCTGAAGAAGTGGAACGGTTCAATCAGGAAATAAAGGCTTCTACTCCTAAAGTTACTGCGGCTCCATCTGAAAAGAAACGTACTGGCAAACAGCAAACAGGCAAACAGAAAGCCGGACAAACAAAAGGTAACAACCGTTCAGGCAGAACAAAGAAAGTTCAGACTAACAACGTGCAGCTTGACTTGTTTTCTGAACTGCTTATAGATGATGGCAAGCGTAACATTATACCACCAAAAGTAGAACCGAAACAGATAATAGATACTACTCCACGACCTTATACCACAATGATGTCTTCGCATCTGAAGGACGGTTCTATAGTAAGGCAAAGTACACAGCTTGGATTTCTGTCGAATACCTCCTTTGGTAATCCGACTTTCAATCCGCTTGATCTTCCAATCAGTCAATTGACAAAATTAGGCAAGTACATTGACTTAAGGGATTGTTATCATCGTCTGTATGATAACGAGAGTGAAACAAGAACAGAAGACAAGGAGGAACGCAGTAAACTGAACCGGCTTTATGATGATTTTGTAGGTTTCTATGGCTTTCTGAATACAAAAAAGAATCTGGATGTGCTGAAAATGGATCCTGGTTCTACTGAGATACTTTTTCTTGAACGTTCACGTGAAGGACAGTTTATAAAGGCTGATATTTTCGACCATCCTGTTTCGTTTCAAGTGAATGAGGTCAAGACTGTTACGACTTCACTTGAAGGACTTGCTGCTTCTTTGAACAAGTACGGTGATGTGAATTTGCCTTATATATGTTCGCTTCTTCCTGATAAGGAGGAAGATGAGATAATTTCTGATTTGGACGGACGAATCTATTATAATCCCCTTGAAGGAGGTTATGAAATTGCAGACAGATTCATATCCGGCAATGTCGTGGAAAAGGCAGAGCAGGTGGAATGGTGGCTTGAGAATCATCCGGGCAATGAAGAGGCAAAGAAGAGTCTTGAAGCATTGAAGGCTGCTGTACCTACACCAATATCTTTCGGAGAGCTTGATTTTAATTTCGGTGAAAGATGGATTCCGGCGAAGGTATATGAAAAGTTTGCGTGTGAGTTTTTTGAAACAGACGTAAGTGTGCGCTTTGCTGCAAGTGCAGATGAATATTCAGTGAAGTGCAGCAGTAAAAATGGTAATATCAATCATAAGTATGCCGTCAAGGGTGAGTTCAAGACTTATGACGGTATTAACCTGATGAAACATGCCTTGCATAATACGATACCGGACATAACAAAAAGCAAGACGGTTGTTGATTATAATGGCAATGAAACAGAAATTAAGGTAAGGGATGGTGCAGCCATTCAGTTGGCCAATACAAAGATTGAAGAAATCCGGAACGGGTTTACTGATTGGCTACAGTCGCAGCCGGATGGATTCAAGAACAGGTTGGCTGAAAAATACAACCGGTTATTTAACTGTTTCGTACGTCCTAATTATGATGGAAGTCATCAGGAGTTTCCGCAGCTTGATTTGAAAGGTTTGGGCTTTCCTGATTTGTATAAGAGTCAGAAAGATGCTATCTGGATGCTGAAGGTGAATAATGGTGGTATATGCGACCATCAGGTGGGAGCAGGAAAGACTGTTATCATGTGTTGTGCTGCATATGAGATGAAACGTCTTGGTATTGTAAACAAGCCTATGATTATCGGACTGAAGGCAAATGTGTTTGATATTGCAAATACTTTCAGAAAGGCTTATCCGAATGCCAGAGTATTATATCCCGGCAAGAATGATTTTACACCGCAGAACAGGCAGCGTATCTTTAATGACATAAAGAACAATGATTGGGATTGTATTATCCTTACGCATGAGCAGTTTGGAATGATACCTCAGTCTTTGGATATTCAGCAGGCAATTCTTCAGAAGGAACTTGACAGTGTGGAAGAAAACCTGCAGGTTCTTATCGAGCAGGGTAAGGAGGTTTCACGTGCTATGCTGAAAGGTGTGGAGAAGAGAAAGATGAATCTTGAAGCTAAATTGAAAAGTATTGCAGACGATATAGCTTCACGAAAGGATGATGTGGTGGATTTCAAGCGAATGGGTATAGATCATCTGTTTGTAGATGAAAGCCATAAATTTAAAAATCTGATGTTCAACACACGCCATGACCGTGTAGCCGGACTTGGAAACTCTAATGGAAGTTTGAGGGCACTTAATATGCTGTTTGCTATCCGTACCATTCAGGAGAGAACTGGAAAAGATCTTGGTGCTACTTTCCTAAGTGGTACAACTATCAGCAATTCGCTTACGGAACTTTATCTGCTGTTCAAATATCTAAGGCCTCAGGCACTTGAAAAGCAGAATATAAACAGTTTTGATGCTTGGGCAGCTGTGTTTGCGAAGAAGACTACTGACTATGAGTTTTCTGTAACTAATGAAATTGTGCAGAAGGAACGATTCCGTCACTTTATCAAAGTTCCGGAACTGGCTGCTTTCTATGCTGAAATCTGCGACTATCGTACAGCGAAAGATATAGGTATAGACCGTCCGGAGAAGAATGAGATTCTTCATAATATTCCACCTACACCAGTTCAGGAGGAATTTATAAAGAAGCTGGTGGAGTTTGCCCGTACAGGTGATGCTACTTTGTTGGGCAGAGAGCCATTGTCACAAAAAGAAGAAAATGCAAAGATGCTTATTGCAACTGACTATGCACGAAAGATGTCACTTGATATGCGAATGATAGATCCGTCATACGAGGATCATGTGGACAATAAAGCTTCACACTGTGCTAAAATGATTTCAGAGTATTACAAGAAATTTGATTTTGTAAAGGGTACGCAGTTTGTATTTTCCGATCTTGGTACTTATAAGCCTGGAGAATGGAGTGTATATTCTGAAATCAAACGTAAACTGGTGGAAGATTATGGTATCCCTTCCTCAGAGGTTCGTTTTATTCAGGAATGTAAGACCGAACAGGCTAAAAAAACAATGATAGAGGGAATGAATAAAGGAACTATCAGAGTGCTGTTCGGTTCAACAGAAATGTTGGGTACTGGAGTTAACGCACAGGAACGTGCGGTTGCGGTGCATCATCTTGATACGCCCTGGGTTCCTTCTGCTTTGGAGCAACGTGATGGCCGTGCTGTTCGTAAAGGTAACTGGGTAGCCAAACAACATGCTGACAATAAAGTTGATGTGATTGTATATGCTGTAGAGAAGTCCCTTGATTCATATAAATTCAATCTGTTACATAACAAGCAGTTGTTTATCAATCAGCTAAAGACTAACAGCTTGGGTAAAAGAACCATTGATGAAGGTGGAATGGATGAACAGAATGGACTTAACTTCAGTGAATATGTGGCTATTCTTTCTGGCAACACGGATTTGTTGGAGAAAGCCAAGTTGGAAAAGAAGATTACGGCACTTGAAAGTGAACGTAAGAGCTTTGCCAAGGAACGTGATGAAGCAAGATTCCGTTTGAATACGATTGACAAATCTATTGACTTTCATACAAGGCAGGCGAATGAAGCTAAAGCGGATATGGAGCAGTTCAACCGTCTTGCACGTAAAGATAGTGACGGTAATTTGCTTAATGACTTAAAGTTGAATGGAATAGAAAGTCAGGATGTCAAAGTCCTTGCAGCAAAGCTCCAGGAGATTTCTAATAAAACCAGAACCAATGGTGAATATCAGCAGATAGGTGAAATTTATGGTTTTCATGTGGTAGTAAAGAGTGAAGCATCCCAAAAGGATATGTTTGATTTTGTGGATAACCGTTTTATGGTTAAAGGTATGGGAAACATATACTATACGCATAATAACGGTCATTTGGCAAATGATCCCAAATTGGCTTGCATGAACTTTCTGTCCGCTTTGGAAAAAATCCCCAAAGTAATAGAAAACCATGAACGTGAGCTAGAAAAAGTAAAACGTGACGTTGAAACGTATAAAGCCATAGTTTCAGGTGAATGGAAAAAAGAAGGTGAGCTGAGAAAACTGAAATCTGAGCTTTCTGAACTGGACCGCAAAATCAGTCTTACTATTAATAAGAGTAAGGAGGATGTTGATAAGGAACAAGTGGTTAAGGCTGATACCTCAGGAGAGGTTCATAATAGGATCGATAAGGGAAATGATGGGGTTAAGGTGAAATGGAGATAGTAATGTTTCCATTATAATTGATTCTTTACAAAATATTTCTTCAGAAAAGGAGGAATAGCTCCTCCTTTTTTAGACCTAACATATTTTAATATTACTGTAATGGCAGATATTAAAATTAAAAATGAGATTATTTATTCCTATTTTAATGGTCCTAAAATTGTCCTATTCTGATATTATCTTTCTGAATTTCAGCTGTATACTCTTCGTCTTTTGCTATTTTGAATTTAAGAGAATATTTAGACAATACGTTGTCCACGTAAGTTGGTATTGTTTCAGTGGGTATGCCTAAATTAAAATGTTTTGCAATTTTCATAAGAGTTTCTTTAGCTTTATCTTCATCGGAAATTTTTGATGAAAAATTTATTAGAACATCATATACATCAACAACAAAAGCATTTCGTATTTCATCATTGCTAAAAGCGTTTTCTATTTCTTTTTTTAAATTATTAGGTATATCATCTAGCTTTGATTTATTCCCATTTTTTTTATTTGTTATTTCAATAGGACGATTTGAATTTATAGGTATTTTAATTTGTACCTCTCTTATTTTGCCATTAATTGGGAAATTAGTTCTTTTATCAACATGAATATCACAATGTTTGAAATCCCATTTTTTCTCTTCTTGACATCCCCATTTATGGTCGTCTATTGATAAAACTTGATTTTTTATTAAACTCCTTAATCTCATGATATTATAACAGCTATTTATGAAGTAAATGGTAATATATTTAAAACACCTTAAATAAAAAATGCAAAAAATATATCAATTCATAATCCACCAGGCTTAGGTTTAGAATGAATAATGTTCTTTCAATATCTTCTCAAAAATCGGAATATATTTTCGTGGAGTTAATGGACTTTTGGAAAAAGCATAAATCAAGTTTATGTATTCTTCATCCGAGAGAACTCCTACCACTTCTGCAGATTCGAAGGACTTTAGAAGGTTTTCTTGTTCACCTTCCCGGAAGCAATAATCAAATGGGATGGTAGTAACCAGTGGAAAAGAGAAGTCTTCGTCAGAACCATACTTCTTTCCAATGCACCTGTTTGCTTCAAATACGTATGATACAATATCCTGTCCTCTGTAGTTCTTGCCGTGTTTCGGTGATAAGCTACCGGAACGTTTTCTCGAAGTTGGAAATACGGCAACAACATTCAGTGTCTCACTTCTATAGAGGGAAATTAGATACTTGTTTTTGGGAGGATTTGTAAAGGTGCAAAAACCGTAGATAATATTCTTAGCCTTTAACATACCGATGTCGCATTACAGAACTGCATATATTCCAGTGCATCCTCAAAAACTTCTTCTTTTTCTTCATCACCTTCAATAAGACGGTTCAGATGAATTTCACAGTCAGAACGACCTGAATCTGAAAAAGTAAGATTGTTTTCATTCACTACTTTACTCCACAAGGTATCATCAAGATGGGTAATGTCTGTAAGCTCATCTGCTGACATGGATCCGTATGTAGAAATGATTTTATCGATCATGTCCATTTCATACTGGCTGTAGAGGTTTAGCTTTTCTTGTGTGATAATACCACTAACCGGAGATACTTCACATTTGTCTTCGTTGTTACGATGGCATTGTACATACTCTGAAAATGATCCGTTCTTTACATCATATACTTCAGGTGCAACAGGGCCTTTTTTCCATGCAAAGTAACTGAACCAGGTTAGAGGGAATCCTCTTTCGATAGTGAATTTTTCGTCTGTAAGATACACCAGCTTCAATAGCTTCCTAAGGGTTATGTTAGGAATTCTTTCTGCGAGGTATGCTAATAAAACCCCATTCTTTTCTTTATTTACTGTATATCCAAAGCTCATAATGCTGTTTTTAAAGTTGTAACATTCTAATAAATAACTGTATGAAGATATTATTAGCGTTTGCAAAATTACAATTATTATCGTATTTCGCAAAACGTTAATACTTATATTCTTATCGTCTTTCCTTTTGATGTGCAAGAACGTCTTTTGCATAAAACAATCGTCTGCCACCAATCTTTACCGAGGTTACTTTTCTTTCGTAAGCCCAGCGGTAAACGGACTTGGGAGCAATCTTGACTATTTTGGAAACATCTACTACATCGAGAAGAGTATCCGGACCAACCAGCAGTTGACTCTTCTCCAGATTGCTCAATGTAGTTTCTATGGCTTTAAGGCGGGTAAGGATTTCTTTTATCCATACATCCATTTCTTCATCATTATTCATAGGCTGACATTCCCGATTATATAATAGTTACTGGAATCTTGCGACAACATTTCGTTTTCTTTCATGTATCGGATATAGCTTTTGGCTGTACGTTCTTTTACGTCAAGCATATCCATTATTAGTTCTGTCAAGTCATTGTAAGATATCTTTTTTCGTGACTTGAATATCTCTTTGGTAATATTGGAAAGTTCTGTACGTTTTCGCTTTTCCTTATCTTCAATGGATTTTTCTCCGGCATAGACGTGCATATCCTTTGTTTTGTCCCAGGTAAAGAGTAACATGGGAACATCAAGAGGGCTACCATCTCTTACTTTGATAGCTTTTACAACTGAGTATGCCGGATTTTCATCTTTCTCAATGGAGAGGATAGCGGCAGCTTTTCTTTGCAGTTCTGAACCGATATGGCCTCTAAGTTTGATGCCATTGGGTACGAAATGCAGAACACATATTATACATGTTTTGTATATGCCTGCAAGTCTGTACAGTTCGTCAACAATGGCTATACTTTCTGTTTCATCATTTGCAGAGCGGATTAAGTCTGCTATTCCGTCTATAACGACAAGGTGTATTCCTCCCTGACGATGATAATACAGGTCCATGCTGTCCCTTATAATCTGTAGCCTTTCTTTCCTGGACATGGATGCCAGATAAAATGTGTGATATGTTTCCGGAACGGAATCAATGCCGACTCGTTTTAAAGTCTTTGAAAGATTCTTGTAAAGCTGATACTCTGATTGTTCTGTGTCATAATGAAGTATCGCCTTTTGATTATAGTTTGGACAGATATCCAGCCCTAATGTGTCAACAGAAGGATCGGTTGTTTCATCTATCAATGTTCCGGCTATGATGGCTGAAATAAAGTTGCTTTTACCTGTGCCTTCACCTCCGGTTATACAAAACAGATTATCGTATGTTCCTAATGGTACATCATTGACTGATACAACAGTTTTAGAAATTTCAGGTGGATTGTTATAGTCCATTTCGCATGATTTGAGTAACATGAGTGTATGAGAATATAGTTTTTCCAATGAATTTGTGATAAGTTCCCGTAAATCTGATGCACTTTTACCAAGGGCAAAAAAATCTGATATATCTTTTTCTTTTTTGCTTCCTGACAATGGCAGCTCCAGACGTATGACATTGTGGTCTGACAAGGCATTATAATGGCGTAGAGATTCTCTTTTACCGGTCTCATCAGAATCGTATAAAATGATGATGTGTCTGAATTTCCTTTCAAGCATTTCTATCATGGTTGTTGGAATGGATGCTGTTTCACTGTTGAAGCAGACAGCAAAAAATCCTTTTGAATAGAGTGACATCACGTCTTTTTCTCCGCCTGTTATGAAAACAATATCTCCTTTATTTGGGAGTTGTTCCAGTCCGAAACAATACACTTCAGGCATTTCACCACCATACAGAAAGCGCATTTTATTATTCAATGGTCTATAAAGCTTTACATATCCATTCCCGTTATAGGCAAAAATGGGATCTAAATCTGATGATTCTATTTTGAATGGCTCATTATTTCTGTTTATGCTTTCGTACGATTTTACAGATGTTACATGATAAAGCCTTAAAGTGGAGAGTTTTATGCCATATTTTTGCCAATATCCAAGTTCTGTAGATGTAAACTGTTTTGATTCGACTTTGAAAGAACTTGTATTCTTTTCTACTGCTATATTTAAGGAAATATCTTCTTTGGATACTGTTGTCGTTTTTGCTGTAGTGGTGGTGTATGTTCCTGTTGTACTTGGTGCAAGATTAAGATTCAAGTCCGAGTTTATAAGACTGACTATATTGGAAAAGTCTGATTTGACATTCCAGCCTTTTATTGTGGCAACGAACCAGAAACAATCACCGGAATAACTTTCGTCACCAAAGTCCTTCATCTTGAAGGTGCGTGAATGTCTGTCAAAGTAGATGTTACATGAGGCATTTTTATCATCATATAACGGATTCTTGAAGTTTTTTCCAGGTCGGAAATCTATCCGAAGATAATATTTGAAAACATCAAGTCCCCTGTTAGTACGGTCCAGTATTTCTTCCTTGTTTATCATTTCGTCTGTCTTTACTCATGTAACTGTTTAGAATTATGTTGTCCTTGAATTCGCTAAGCCTTCTTAAAGCTTCTTCCTTTGGCATTGCCGGAACCTTAATCTGATAACATTTAATTCCCACAAAAAGCGAATTATAGAAATATCGCACATCACCAGATTCAGCATATCTGTATCTGATTATGCCTTTCTTTCTCCATCTGTATAGCGTGGACTCAGATATGGCAAGTGCTTCCATCACATCTTTTGAACTTAATTCCAGGGCATCATCTATTTCTTTACTTAGGGTAGTTGAACGCTCAATATAACTCTCTATACGGTTCAGCTGCTCTTTCAGACTTTGAAAGGCTTCACTATCAATGGTAATTACTTCCATACTTTACTATTATTGGTGACCTAATATTTTAAATGCTTCATAAACTCTGTTCAAGTCTTCTTTGGAATCTACATTAAGAGAAATGCTAAGTGAAATCTTCCTTTCTTTGGATTCACTTGCATCACATGCAAACAGCTCACCAAGAGTGATGTCTAAAATATCGCAATATGCCTGTAATTGCTCTACTTTTGCAGAACTACAGTCTGTTTCAATTCTGGATACTGTAGATGGTGAAACTCCCATGTTTTCAGCGACATACTCTTGTGAATAACCCTTTGCATCCCTTAATTTCCTAAGTTTCTGATTTATCGTTTTCATATAATGTAAATTTAGGAAGGACATCCAATAGGTTATGTTTCGCTATATGCAAAAAAATGCATCGTTTGCAACATATAATTCGTCATATGCATAATGATGTCGTTAATCAATATAATATTCAATGAGGATGTGAGTATAGTAGGGTATAAACTCAATTCAGTTTTTGCATGTAGCTTAAATATTGTTGTATCCATATTGCAGACTAATTGTTTTCGCAAAAGTCGGAATATGTGAATGATAAAAAGTCATGGTTTATACCATCATGGTAAAAATAAAATAAAGGCTTATTTCTTTTATTTTGGCTTATAAAGTGGAGTAATTCTATGTACAGTAAATACAAATAAAAAAATACCATGTTGGTATAAACACGGTATTTTATCATACGAAATCTATGAGGTCTTATCTTCTATCATCCTCATCCATTCTTTTAGAAAGATTTTCTATCAGTTTATTTAAATAGGAGGTACGATCTTTACGTTCTTTCATAGCTATATAAGCATCATAGTAACCTCCTAGATCTATATTGAACATGGTGCTAAGATAATTCATGAACTCTTTTATTTCAATATTTCCGTGGTTTATATCCCCGGAAGAAACTAATGCATAGCCAAGTTCTATTAATGCTGCTTTTTTTCCTGTGAAACGAATAGGTATTTTAGTGCTGATGCTTTGGTACTGTTTTTCTATATAGCTTTCGTTTTCGAGCTTCTGCAGTTTTTTGTTAAGATAAATACGTAGCATTTCATTGGCGAGTATTTTCGCTACTTTATAGTCGTACCCTGTTGAAAAATTAGGATCCTTATCTAACAGTGTACTATCTGTATAAAGGCGGATATCTGTATTACCACGTAAAAAATAATACTCGTCATAAATTGTTGAATGTGAACGATAATATTGATAGAAATCCAAGTTACGATTGAAGAAATATGTCAAGTTGTCCAGCTCTTTATTGATATATAACTTCATAACCTCATTACTGCCTGTTGGACATTGCGCTTCAATACGATATATTTTGTGAAAATATAGTAATCGACTTAATAATTCTGGTTTCTGGTTTTTGAAAAAGAATATTTCTTCTTCTTTAGTAGAGAATGTATAAGTTTGTAATTTTATTCGTAAATCATTTAATGCTTTATGTAAACGGCGTACTATTGAAAGTGAAGTTTCTATAATATCATAGCCATAGAGGTCGATATCATCTAATTCGACCTCTATTTGTGCTAAAATATTATTTACTAATTCTTTCATTATGTAGATTGAGCAGTTTTTTAAATTTTGAGTCTGTACATATACTCATGTCTGTTGTAATAAATTCTCCATTTAAGAAAAGAGAAAATATTGTAGCAGGTGTTGGAGAACATTGTGCTTGCTCTTGCGATTCAAATTTTATAACTTTTAATGGAATATTATTTTCTTCAGCAAGGACACGTAACATTCCATTCACATAATATTCAGTATAAGGACATCTGTTTGAATAATAAGCAACCATACCATCTTTATATTGGAAGCTATCCTTTTTCGTACAGTCGTTGAAAAAAGGATTCTTATCATTCTTGTTAAATTTTAAAGCTAATAATGAGAATCCGTTTGGAAGTTTATCTATTTCTTCAAAGCCATGTTTTAGAAACCATTTTGTGTCACCCATAAAATGGAATTTTTTTGTTCCAACAATAGTGATGATTCCGCTTTTTTGTTGCTTTTTTGCATCTTCTATAACAGATTGTAGTAAGTTATATCCATGTCCCAAACCTTTATATTGCCCAGATACCCAGAAACAGTTTATCATAATATAGTTTGGTGCCGTAACGGGAGCCCAGGCATGTTCAGCAGGTACATATTCTATAAAAACCTTTGCACGTGCGTCTAATCTTTTAAAAACATATTCATTTTCAAATTCCTTGTTTAACCATCTTTTTTTTAATTCATAACCTTCTGAGCATTTTTTATCAGAAAAAGCACAACAAATATGCTCTTTATTTATATTCTCTTTGGATAGAGTAATGTATTTAAAAGATTCCTTTTCCATAATAATGTGTTATTTTATTGGTATGTATATTTTTGTAATGTAATTTTCAATGTTTTCATCTGAAAAATTTATATACTCTTCAAAAGACATTCCGTGTCTTAATTTTTCTTCATTGTTTACCCAAATTGTATTGTACCAGTCTTGTAAATTTTCATAATAACCTTTTATGGTATAAACTGCATATTTACCTGGTAATAATTTAAAGGTACCGAATTCACAATTTGGTACTATTGTTTTTGGTACTGACGCACAAGCATAGAACCTACATTTATCAAGAGATGTAACATTGGGATCATCGAAACTTAAACCTATAAATTTAGTGTTAGATGTCAATAAATCGTTATTCTTTAAATAACGTATTAAATTACTCCAAGCTATTTTATATGGTTCTTCTTCTCCATATTTACCCCAGACTCGAATATAGACTAAATTCAATCCTTCAAAAAATAATATTTCAGGTGATAAACTGTTTATTTTACTATTATATGTTGATTCTTTTAATTGAATCTTTAATTTATCAGTATATACTTTAGGAGATATTCCAAACTGTTTTTTAAAAGCTTTAGAAAATGATTGTGGATTATCATAACCCACCAAATCTGCCAATTCTTTCTGGCTTATTTGTTCTGTTTGCATATATTGTATGGCTCGTTCCATACGTTGCCTAGTAATATATGAATATAATGGTTCTTTTAATATAGAACTCATAATGCGCAACAATTGTCGTTGGGACATATTAATTCTGTCAGCGATGACATTTAACTGTAATGGCCGATGTAAATTAGAATTAATGTAATCAATAACTTGATTACTTTTCTGCTTATATGTATTCTCGGTACAATTTTTCATTGTTAACAATATAATACACAAAGATATTGTATTCTTATATAAATTAGATTGTCCAATCTTGCCAATCTTATATTATGATTGTATTTCACATCATATAATATCATTTTACGTATTATATGTAACTTTGATAGTATCACTGAAAAGGCTAAAACTCATAAATTATATCTTGAATAAACAATACCACATTCCAAAGAATTACTTTCCATAAATTTCAGGTTTAACTCTGGAGTTTCTTGAAAAAGTTTTATACCCTTTCCTAAAAGCTTGGGGATTGTATATATTGTAATATTGTCAATAAGCTTTGCTTTTATTAAGGTTGTTATTAAAATACCTCCACCTACGACTAATAAATCTGTTTTATGTTTCAGCTTATTAATCTCTTCAAATTGTCCGTTTATTAAGAATCTAACATTACAATTTGGTGTAACATTGGTATTATGATGTGAAACTACAAAGGTTTGTTTATTTGTATATGGCCACCCTCCCCAGTGATCAAATATATAGTGGTAGGTGTTAGCTCCCATAAGTAGTGAATCAGCTATGGCGTATTGATTATTAAGAATTGATTTAATTTCATTGGGAAGCCATTCTAATTCATTGTCTGAAGTAGCAATAAATCCATCAAGAGATACGGCAATGTGTGCTTTAATCTGTTTCATGTTACTTGTAATTAAACAGTTAAACAATATGTTTTACTGTTCACCAGTATCCAAAAAAGAAGCGTGGCTCTTACACTGCTTCAATGCGAGGTACTGGCATACCTAAACGAGGAACAGGCAAGACCACGCTATGACAAAGCATAGCATATCCTGCGCTGAATATCCCCTCGTTTTGAAAAGTGCCAGTTTTCGCATTGGGACGTTCGGCGAACGTATATGTTATATATAAAGACGACTTTAATGTAAATTTATCATTAAAGCGCCGTTATTCTCTTATGTAAGTTCTGCAAAGTTAATAAAATACGATAATATATCATACTTTGAAATAATAAATATCGTTTTGTTTCACATTATAGGAGTCAAAGTATTCTTAGTGCAAGGTGCAAGCCTCCTTATATATTAAGGGGCTTGCACCTTGCACTAAAAGTGTAGCAGAGAGCTTTGGAAAATATTTATTATCAATCATTTGGCTTTTAGTTCGAAAAAGATTACCTTTGAACCGTGAATTAGTGATGACGGAGGTTGTCAACAAGGGTTCATTAGAGATTTGGCAGTTTTGCTACAAAAATGCTACAGAAAGAAGTCTTGACAAGTGTAAAACTAATTGATATACAGAGTTGAAGCTGAAAGGTTCGAGTTCCCCAGCTTCCGCTTCTATTTTGCAATTTCCTTTTTATATTTGTCTTTACATATTTTATTAAGCCCTTAACTTCTTATTGATTTTCGTGCATAACAAATAATCTTGAAGAATAAAGTTTGACGTCAAAAGGGCAAATAGAAGGCTCAGGTGCTGGCCTTCTCATGGGATTTCAATACCTCATGGTACAATTAAAAGTATATTGAGTATAAGACTGCTTTTGATTATTCTTTATTTCAATACCTCATGGTACAATTAAAAGTTTCTTTATATCTGATACCTTTCGGTCGAGATTCAATTTCAATACCTCATGGTACAATTAAAAGCCGCAACATAGCGAGAGCATTTGCCGATTGACCTTATTTCAATACCTCATGGTACAATTAAAAGTTCTACCTTGTTCACCGCCTGCTTGGTCTTGTAGATTTCAATACCTCATGGTACAATTAAAAGGGCTGATGATACCCATTACCTGTTCCTGTATCTCATTTCAATACCTCATGGTACAATTAAAAGACAGCTTGAATCCCTTGACCTGCGCCGTGAATGAAATTTCAATACCTCATGGTACAATTAAAAGGGTCGTAGCCCGTGCCTCCTTTCTCCACCTCGTCCGCAATTTCAATACCTCATGGTACAATTAAAAGCAGGCTGGTGTGGCAGAAGGAGGAAACTTACGTCATTTCAATACCTCATGGTACAATTAAAAGCTTCAAAAAAGAAAGACGTATTCTTCCTGATTACTAACATTTTAGGAAATGCAAAAATACAAAATATTTGTAAGAAATATGTTGACCACCAATAATAAAAAACAATTATAGTATCGACATATCCCTAACAATCTGTGTTACAACATATCAATGAACGACAAAAGTTAGATTTATATATCTGAATGCAAAACTGATAATGGTCGACAACAAGAGTATTATAGAAAGATATCAATTGACGCTCGCTCTTTGCCCACTATTTGTTTCTCCATAGAAGTTTGTGAAGAACCTCGGAAAATAATAATGCTATCTTCGCTTTTTTCATAAACTTATCACTTTGCATCAACAGTTCTTTCAAACGTGCTTCAGAAATTTCCCCTTCAAAAACAGAATTCTGTATCCAATTCAAATATCTCCTACACAGTTTGAGCATTTTATTAACACGCTTTTCGCCAAAATCATAAACTAATATTACATACATTACCAATACATTTTAAAAGGTTTATATTCTTCTATTGATAATAAATGCTTAGCAAGTTTATAGCACTCCAACTTTACCAAATGACGATAACTTACTGGTCTTTTCAAAGAACGATGTTTGATAGTTTCATTCAAACGGTCTTCAATTGCTTTTACAAAGATCTTCTTTCCATTGGTATTAAGCAAACATTTGTTCAATTTTTTATCAAAATGTTTTTCTTGTATCTCTCTTCTGTTTAACACCTTAAATATTACCCGATCTACAATAATCGGTTTAAAAATCTCAGCAATATCCAATGCCAATGAATAGCGCCGTTCTCCCGGCTTATGTAAATAGCTGATAGTCGGATTCAACTGAGTTTGATGAATAGCTCTCAAGCAAAATGTATAGCATACCATATTGCCAAATGAAATCAGTGCATTAACTTCATTACGAGGTGGTTGTTTTGTCCTATTTCCCATTTCAAAATCATTGATTATCAAATCAAAAGCATCATAATGTTTGCACACTTGATAGTAATTAAAATGTGTTCCTGTTATTTGCATTTTTACAACTACAAAAATTGGTCTTCAATAAATTGGTCTTTCTCATTAATCCTAAGACCCAAATCCTTATCGTATTTTCTCAAAATTATTTTTATGTCTTTATTATATAGGGTTTCTTTTTCACCTTCATAATAAAATGTATCACTTTCTACGGAGTTATCTTTTAGCAAACTCCACAGACGACTCTCACTGACTGAAACCAAAAGTCCATCGGCTTTAACGAACTGTTTCTTATCCAGATATTCCTGATATCTTGTCCTCAAACAGACAGGCAAAACCTTGATTCCGGAAAATTGCTTATAAAAATCTTCCTCAGATTTAGAATCATAGCTTAAGGGGGAAAGAGTATGCGAAACAAAATACGACAAGGCTCTATAAGTAGTTTCAAACTCTGATATTGATTCCTTATCCCAATCAGGATATACAAAGTCGACTATTTTCTGTATCTCTTTCTCCAATATCAAACCTTGATTTTTAACAACAATTTCAGCAAGTACAGACAATGTTCTTTGAACATATTCATCGGGATAAATAAATTTATCTTTTTCATTCCGTTCATCAAATACATGACACAGACAAATGCCTTTCTGTCTTTTCCTGTTCACCCGCCCAAACCTCTGTATCAAAGCATCAATCGGAGCCGGCTCTGTATAAATTGTGTCATAGTCAATATCAAGACTAACCTCTATGGCCTGCGTACCTACCAAAAGTTCTACATGTCCTTCTTGTAACTCCAGTTCTTTTTGGACTCTGTCTTCCGCGTTAAACGAACCGTGAATCAGAAGTTTTTTTGAAGAATACAGATTCAGATAAACCTCTTGGGCAAGTTCGACGGTATTACAAACTACCAATACAGATTTACCTGCGTTTAAATCTCCTTGAATTTTGGCTAACGAATCCTGAATTTTGCCCCTTTCCAAACAAATCCGATGCCTGTTAAATTTATCATAAAGTTCCGGAGCTGCTACGATGTGTTCATAATGCTTTAAACGGTCCGATAAAATAGATAACATGAAAGAAGGCAAGGTAGCAGTCATTACAAAGACATGAGCATTCATATAATTTACAATGAATTCCAATAAAACAATTATTTGGGCGAAAGTCCGACTGTCGTACGCATGAATCTCATCGAAAATAAAATATCCTCCACACCATTCTGCTATTCCTTTCTCAAATCCTTTCAAGCCAAACAGATGTTTTAAAAGTTGAAAAGGGGTAACAATTTTCATTAGAGTAACCAACGATTTAAAATCTTCCAACAATATCCGTTGAACTTCGGAAACCGAAGAATTATCATCCAAGTGCATTTTATTCTCGATATATTGAAGCAATTTTCCATGTAACATGCCTACAAATAATCCTTTTTCCCCGAAACACTTGCTTAGTCTCTCATACATGGCATTGATGGAAGCTGTAAAAGGAAGTATATAAAATACACGTCCTTCTCCGAAATCGTCCAACTGCTTTTTAAGCCATAAAATTGATGTTTCCGTTTTTCCGGAACCTGTTGGTGCAGACAGAATCGCATGATTATCCGAATGAAATGCCCGCTGCTGGTGTTCATAAAGAGGATACGTAAAGAGGAAAGAAAAATCCGCATCCGACAATTTATACAGTTTTTTTATACCTGCCGATGCGATATGGTCGGCATGTTTCATAAAACCTACCAACAACAGCTTTTCAATGAAATCGGAATCAGAAATGCCAGACAGATGTTTGTATAATTCATTAACAACATTGCAGATATCTATCACGTCGGTCTGCCGACACGTAAACCCGTATTTCTCAAGTATTTTCCAGACTTTGTTTTTCCATAGTTTTTCTGAACATTCCCGCTCATACGATAAACAGCCTTCCATCTCTGCATCATACGTATGCTGTACGAAATAGCACAAATCTGCCGCACTCTTATGATGACCGCCTACTACATAAGATACTTTTCTTTTATCTTCTTGCGACAAATTAGCTTGATGAATGAAATACAGCGAAAACAATTCATGGCGCTGATTATACCACTTCCCTTTCCCGTCGACTTTACCATAAAGAATACGTTGAAACTCTATATGAGCCTTTCCCGTATCATGAAAAATGACACTATAAAACAATAACTTCCAAAACACTTCGCGATTTTTTATCGGCATTTGCGGAAAACATACCGAAAGCTGTTCTGCTATATGCAGACAATCTTCTATATGTTCTGTTAAAAGTATTTCAGGTTTTGATTTAGCCAAAACCTGAAATACTGTATTGTTTTCAGTCGTTTTTTTCATTCTCTTCGTTAAAATTCAGTCGATGAATGTAAATGTCTACCGGCTTTCCATTTATTGTATCTCGATATGTAGGTATGTTTGACTGATATTCGGCTGCATCATAAGGTATCACAGAATACGGTTCTGTCCCTAAGTTCTGACGCGGTATCGTATTGGAGAAATATTTCGGAAGAGCCTGTATGATACCGGGTAAGTGATAGTTTGCAAAAGGAATCACCTGCCCTTTTATATACAAAGAGGCATCGGATTCAAACAATTCCAACTCCTTAATCTCCTCTACCGTTGCCAAATCGGAACTGCGCCCCATCACTAACGGGTAATAGGGCTTCCGGAATAAATCGACCAGTCCGGAATCCAATAAATAGAGGTATAACTGTGCATCCGATAATATTTCTCTTCTGATTATATTAGACTTCATCTGATTCATTGGAACATTTTGGCTGTTCAACTCAACCTGATAAATAGTTTCTATATCAGAAATCTTACCTCCATATTCAAAATAGTAACCGATATCAAGTTTATCATAAACCAAATATTTTCCTGCGCATGAGTTCAATATTCCCAACACAGTGCTCACCGGAGGAACCAGCAAAGTGGGTTGATATCCGGACATAATGTTCGGATAACGGAAACTGGCTGTCCATGAGGTCAATTTTATACGATAAACTTTCATACCACATTATTTCATTTGTGCAGCAACCTGCTCGCAATATCCATCAATTATTGTATTAACCGGCCCGTAAACCACTGTTTCAGCGTACTGCTGCTGCAAGTCCTTCAAATCCTTCTCCATGTCGTCCCAAAAACCGGACCTTCTTCCGATAAAGATTTTTCCAACAAAATCATCCTTGTATTCTGCCAGCACTTCTTTCAGGGCTTCTACGCTTAATTTAGCCATTTCATCACGCTCTCCATAACTGGAAACCACGTGTGAAAACGGATGATTTCCGGAATTGGTTGTAGCCAATATGATAAACTTAGGTGTAACGTCTCCCATGTTGTTGGTCTGCATCGCCCCGCCGGAAATATTTTTCAAGGCTTTCAGAGTATCTACTGCACGAGATACACGTTTTTCCAACGGCATTCTTATCAGTTTTTTACCGGGAACATAACGGTCGTCTAACTCTTCACATCCTGCTGCCAATGCTTCTTCTTTCAGTTTATCCGATAAATTCATATAGCCTGTTTTGTTATAGTTGGAAAAAGTACCAACCATATTCAAGTCCAGACTGAACATGCCTTTCATCACGGCACTGTATTCTTGTTTGGAGTATGGAACCGAATCTCCTTCACCGCGTGCCATGCTTGACCAGTTTTCTACCGGACGTACCGAACTGACAGAAATCAAAGCAGAGTTCTTCAACGGAGAGACACGGGTAACTGTTATATTTACTTTCTTCTTTTTTCCTTTTTCATCCTCTGTGATTTCTGAGGCGGCTCTCATATATCCAAACACATCATCATCCGGATATTTCACCGGGTCTGCCTGCGTATAAGACACCTTATCTTCACGAATAACCGGGGACAGTACCCATCCGCAATGTTTCTGTAACGTATCACGCCACCAAAAACGGACTGCTTGTCCGGATACGTAAGGATATGACAAGCCATTTTTATAAATTACTTTAGTAGCTATTGCATTGTCAAAATTCGATATGTTATTCTTCCCGGCATTGTTTAATGCAACCACGTCTACGTCAATCAAAAAATAACCCTGTACTTTCAAATTTTCATTCATAGTCAAATTGTATTTAAAGTTTATTCAATATCGTCTCCAAAATTATCTTCATCCCCATTCTCTATTTCCACATCCACATGTTTTTCATGCAGCCGCTGATAGATGGCAATCAGCAGAACGTCACGGGTTTCCATCCAAGAGCTTGTGTCCGGAAACAAATAATTCACATAATCATCTACCGAAACAAGCATATCGTTTCCTTGTAAATAATTCTTCTCTATTACCTTCTTTAAAATGAATCGCCGCAACAAGAATGGATTCTTAACACCGTCAAGTGTCTTGATTATCCCCTTCATATCCGATTCGTCATAAGCCTGCATGATAAAATCGGCTATCTGATAGATTTTTTCGACAGTTTCCTTTTTCATATTACGTATGGTTATTAAATAAATTCTCAACAAATCAAGATTAAAGGCTGATTGCTTGCTATATTTCAAAATAGGCTTTAGAATACTGTTTCCTGACAGCAGATCATCGTAAATGCTATTCTTCCAATACCGGTATTCTTTCTCTTCGATGACAACAGTTTCCGACTTGTTACCCGACATCACATAATTATTCGATTGAGAATCGAACGATGCTTTTTTATACTTATTAGAGGTATAATGACGGGCTACAAAGTCATTCCATTCCTGCCGGTAAAGGACGTTATTGCATATCCTATAAAACAGAAAAACCTGCGAAGGCAATGTATATATCTGTACTTCCGGTGAAGCAGCGAAATTCGTAAAATGATATAAGGTTATGGAATCGCCTTTACCCTCATCCTTATACATTGTATATACATCGTCCAGAAAGCAGAATATCGCAGTACCCACAGAACGACATTCACTTTTCAAGATTTCCTGCGAGTGGTTCTTCCCCACATCGGACAAGATACGGGCGCAACATCGCCTTGCGTATAATTCTGCCACAGCAGCGTTACTACTGCTTATCACTGCTATCTTACTTTGCACTTGTTCGCTCGCCAGCGGTAAGAAATAGTATCTTATCAGCATTTCTTTCGAAAGCATCATGCCGGTGGCAAACGTATGGTGAAAGTTCACAAACTTACCGGAACCCGACAACACGGTATTGTCTCTGCCTGCCTTGTATAAATCGGTATATTGACCTGTTATACGGCAATAGCCTTTTTCCGAAGGAACAGTACCATCCAGCAGACCTTTGAAGTATGCTATTGATTCAGCCTTCTTCCTTTCACTATCGAATGCCGATTGAGTAACCTTAGCATTTAAAAAATAAGGATTGATTTTGGCATCCCATCTATCTACATATATTCGAGTTACAAATGCTATCAACTCCAATATATCTTTGTCGGGAAATTGAGTTGCCAACTCTTTCAGAGCGAATCCCCCTGCATCGGCAAAAGGCTCACCCGTCACACAGAATAAGGCATCTTCATTTATCTTATAATTGTTTTTCATAGATTTCCGTTTTCAATGTTTTGAAATAGAAATTAATCGGATATAAATATACAACAAAATCTATTTATCAACTCCTTAAAGTAATATTTTTTACCTTATAAAGCTATGGAGACAAGAAAATTTCCTCTGCCGTTATAGTCCTAAAAATACTACCGTTAGCGTCAGTCATTCCATGCGGAAGAATTGCTTGTTTCTACCCATAGGATTCATCGGTTATATGGATAGTATTTTTCATGCTCCAAACAAGTTCAACTCAGCTTTCAGTCGACCTTCAGGCATCCAAACCCTTGAGAATTTAATGCGCCTACCCCGCCTTCGTACATCAAACGCATCAGTTCTACGGGTGCTTCTACCTCCATTCTACACATGAAACCACGCACTTTTACTTGCTCGCAGGTATCTGCTTTCAGCTTGACAACTACGGATTTAGGCTCATTCAATATCTTCAACTTACATTCAGACAGGGAATAAGGACATACCTTCTGATAAAGAAGCTGATAACGGTCGAACAGTCCGTTAAACAGCAGAAAAGGCGCACGGACATCAGTAGGAGACAGGTAATCGGTCTTGCCGTCTGAACGACTGAATTTCAAACAGACCGGAGACATGGTGGAAAATATCATCTTACCCGAATAGCGAGGCTCCGGAAGTACCTCCATGCTGCGCACTACGAACTGCACGACTGATTTCTTATCGCCGATTTCAAATATCTGGTCTTGAAAGATGCCCTGTATGAATTTTTCCGTACTTCGTTCGGGCAAGAAACCGATTTGCCACTCCACCGTGTCGGAGAGGATTTGCAGCCGTTCTTCTTCGCGCCACAGCCGCCAATACCCGATCTTGAACCGCGAAAAGGTGAACAGTTTGAACGTCTTTCCGTTTTCAAGCCGGAAGCCGTTATTGTGCAACCAAGCGGCGTACTCCTCATCTGCACCCGAAAGAATCTTATAGATGGCTGCCGACTGCTCGTATTGGTAATTGATGGGCAGTTTGTTTCCAAACGCCTTCTTATTGACTTCTAATAATAATTTGAAACGCATATCTTACATATTTTCTAACAAAGATACAGAGATATCCGATTAAAAAGCATCGAAATGCGGTTTTATCCGTCTCATCTGAGGTAAATATCCCATAGGCGAATAGTCCGCCAATAAAAAAATTAGCGTACCTTTGCGGGGCTAAAAATAATGATAAATGAAACATTACAACGCTTATTTATTCGATTTCGATTACACGCTGGCTGACTCCTCACGGGGAATTGTGATGTGTTTTCGTCGTGTGTTGGAACGCCACCACTATTCGCAAGTAACCGACAATGAGATAAAACGGACTATCGGAAAGACACTTGAAAATTCTTTTTCTATCCTGACGGGGGTTACGGATACCGATACGCTTGCGGCATATAAAAAGGAGTATGTGAAAGAAGCGGATGTGTATATGACGGCAAATACGTTCCTTTTTCCGGAAACTGCAGAGGTGCTGAACGGCTTGAAGAAACGCGGAGCTAAGATAGGTATTATTTCTACCAAATTCCGTTACCGCATCATGGAGTTGTTAAGCAAACATTTTCCGACTGACTTTTTCGACATTATCGTAGGTGGGGAGGATGTGAAAACAGCCAAGCCTTCGCCCGAAGGTTTGCTCTTTGCCATGCAGCGGTTGGGATGTTCGAAAGAAGAGACATTATACATTGGTGACAGTACCGTGGATGCGGAAACGGCACAGGCGGGAGGTACTGATTTTGCCGGTATTCTTCACGGAGCTACCACACGCGAAGAGTTGGAAGCGTATCCGCACACTGTCGTGGCCGACAGCCTGCGTATTTTAATCTGATACTCCCCTATCGCTGGGGTTTCAGTTTTACGATTTCCCCCAATTCGGGCAACAGCACAGACATATCGCGGCGTTTGGCTTCGGCGGCAAACACATGAGGTGGGTCGAACAAAGGCTCGTCCGACAAGTCAAACGTCCCGTAATGCATCGGTATCGTGATGTACGCATTCATCTCGGAGGAAGCCGTCAATGCATCGTAAGGCGAAATATGATTGGGTTTCATAAACCACCGGGGCTTATAGGCACCGATACCTATCATGCAATAATCAATATGGGGAAATAACTCCGGAAGTTCCTGAAAATGGCGGGCATAACCTGTGTCTCCGCTATTGTAGATGGTTATGCCGTCTGCCTGAATCATAAAGGCTCCCCATAAACGTTCGCCGCCATCGCTTACGCCGCGCTTGCTCCAATGTTGCGCCGGCAAAAATGTCAACGTTACTCCGTCGTTCTGATATTGCTGATACCATGCCGCTTCGATTGTTTTCAGTTGAGGGAACCAGCTTTGTATCAGTTCGCCCGTGCCTAATCCGCAAAACAGTTTCATCTGCGGATTATCGGCAACCAAACGCGCTACGCTCGGTTTGTCAAGATGGTCGAAATGGTCATGACTGATAAGCAAGTAATCGATATGCTGAAAAATCGAAGGATTGGCCGGCAGCATACTTCTGCGCTTGACAAAAGGAATGTTTCCGTACACCGGGTCAATCATAAACCGCTTGCCACCCAACTGGAGGAAAAAAGAGTTATGCCCCAACCAGATTAGCGAATTGCCTACCACTCCGTCAAGCGAACGCAAGAAGTTTACTTTCGGATTCCATTTTATCGTGCGTTTTTCTTTACGCTGCGGATTAGGAGAGAGACGCCACTTAAGCACACTTCCCATCCCCGGCCGCCAACGGTGCTGCCGGTTAAAAAATTTACCATTAGCCACCGGGTTTCCTCGCCAACGGGGATTCACCGTAGCCAGATGATTATTTCGCCGGAATGTGATTCGCTCTCCCATATACTCTCCTTCTTCGGTGTTTACAATCGCTTACATCATGCCATATAAGCGGTATTATTTTTCCAATAAATCTTTCAGAAAGGCATCGAGTTCTTCGTCTAAGCCTTTCAGCAACTCTCCGCTTAATAACAAGGTATCCTCATCGTCGATAAGCAGCAAGTCGGCAACCGTCTCTTTGTCGTCGTCGACCAATACAAAAGAGTATGGCTTTAACAGATTGAGATTATCAAAAATCCCCTCTTCTTTTAATGCTGTAAGTTCAGAATGTAACAATCCTTCTACTTCGGTGTAAAAATCATTACTGTCATCGTCCACCCATTCGTCAATAATTGTACGTGCCAGTTCTTCATCATCGTCATTAAAAATAACTAACTCGCCCGTTTCTTGTTTGGGTTGCAAGTGGATGTCGGTAATCGTTGAATTTTCCTCTTTCGCACCATATCTTGCCACGGCTTCTTTTACACAAGAAGCTATCGCCGCGTGCGACTGTTCGCTAATTTTCATAGGCATTCATTATTTATACCTCAAATGTACAAAAAAATTCAGTCATGCAAACGATATTGTTCTTTTTTGTGCAGCGCAGGCAGAAAAAAGACGAATAGCCTTTCTCTTACCGGAGAAGTCTTAAAAACGCCCCATCTGCAAGTTTAATTTGGGCAAATCGAGTTTTTTCTTTTGTAATGCTTCTTCATAATAAGCTATAACCTGCCTATCTTCCGAGCCAGAACCTACCAGTTGTTTTGCTTTGCCTAACCACTCGATGGCTTGGTCTATATCGCCTTCCATTTCGAACGACAGGGCGATATTGAACGCGGCTTTCATCTTCGCGCTTCCTTTCTTCCGATTATCATAAAGCTGTTGCCACAGTCTGCGTGCTTCTTTCCAGTCGTTCTCACGCAAACAGATTACGGCATCACGCATTTCAACGCTGCCTCCCGTGTAATACAGGCGTGTAACCTGTCCCCAGTGAGGAATCAGATAAGGCACTAACGTTGTCATGGCGTCCATCGTCCCGTCGGTTACAATCCGCTTGTCCGACAAATCGGGCGTGATGTCCCAGTACAGACTGTCGGTTTTACTTACCACAGCCATCGGTTTACTACGCGAAGGGATGTAAATTTTTATCAACGGAGTGGTTTTCAGTTCCACAGCCTCGAAAGGCATCGGCAATTCGGGATAAAAGACTTCGCGTCTGTTGGTCTGCAACAACACACGTTCCACCGAAAAAATCATATCTGCTCCTAACGACGAAGCAAGTGATTCTACCTCGGCTTGCGTGAGTGCGGAATAATCGGACGGAAGCTCGTCTTTTGCCCGCAGAGCCGAATCGCAAATTATCACCTGATTAAAATAACGGCTATCCGCCAGCGCTTCTGCCAAAGTTTCGGCTGCCACTTTTCCGTCGCCCTCCAGCAAGCCAATGGTCAGCAAATCGTCTTTAGGGGTAGGGATTTCTGCCATATTGTTGACTACAGCTACGTTTTTCACCTGATCCGGATAAGTGATGTCTGCCGGATAAAGCTGATCAAAAGTAAAACTCTGCATAGAGCCACAAGCTGTAAAAACGCTGGTCGCTGCTAACAGTAACAGCGGGAAAATATGCTTCTTCATAATCATGCTTCTTTATTATAAGATAGAGAGACAAAAATACGATTTTCCACGAAAAGAATACGTTAAAAATTGAGAACTGCCTCTGAAAAAACAAATTTAAATATAAATCGGTTACACAAATGCCTGTTTTCTTTACATTTAACTCGGTCATGCAAGCCTGAAAAACGCTACCCATAGGACTGCTGTGTCTTACGAATAGAACAGGGAGGTTTATCCGCATGAATCGGTCAACACTACCCGTAGCGTTTTTTTTCGGAACAAACCGCCATAAAAAAAGAGGATGGACACCGAGCGGTTCGTTGTCCATCCTCCTATATCAGCTAAAATCAATAATGATTTCAGGAAAGTGTTCTGAAACAGTTTTTAAGTTTAAGAGCCTGTTTATGCGTTCTTACCGTGACAGTTTTTATACTTCAGTCCGCTGCCGCAAGGACAAGGGTCGTTACGTCCAACGGTTTTTTCAGAACGAATCGGTTCCTGTTTCTGCTTTTCGCGCGTATCTTGCTGTGCGGCCGCCTGCTGATTCGGGTCGTTCAAATCTTGCTTTTCTTCCTTGTACTGCTGGCGGGGAGCGGGCTGTTCGGGAGCAGCCTCACGCACCTGACGAGGTTCTTGCACCGGTATTTGTCCGCGCATCAATACAGAAACGGTATTGTTGTTAATCTTGTCTACCATGTTACGGAACAGGTTGACAGACTCTAACTTGAATATCAACAGCGGGTCTTTCTGTTCGTAGCTGGCGTTCTGAACAGAATGTTTCAGTTCATCCAACTCGCGCAGGTTTTCTTTCCAAGCGTCGTCGATAGTATGAAGCAAGATTGCTTTTTCGAACGCCTTAACGATTTCTTTCGATTCGGTTTCGTATGCAGCCTTCAGGTTGACAGAGATGTTATACATACGCTTGCCATCGGTAATCGGTATCATGATGTTTTCGTACAAGTTTCCTTGCGTTTCGTACACCTGTTTGATAACCGGATTAGCTATCTGCGCCATGCGTTCGGTTTTACGCTTAAACAGCGCCATTGCTTCTTGGAATGTTTTTTCTGCCAAATCGTCTTTCTTAGCCGAATGGAATTCTTCTTCGGTGAACGGAGTTTCCATTGCGAGCGTATGGAAGATTTCGCGCTGGGCATCCTCATAGGTAGGTTGCTCAAGAGCGTTGGCACAACGGTTCCATATCATTTCCACGATATCCATGCCGATACGCTCACCCATCAGTGCGTGACGGCGTTTGGTATAAATAACCGTACGCTGTTTGTTCATCACGTCATCGTATTCCAACAAACGTTTACGGATACCGAAGTTGTTTTCTTCCACCTTTTTCTGTGCACGTTCGATGGAGTTGGATATCATCTTATGTTCAATCATCTCTCCTTCTTTGAATCCGAGCTTATCCATCACGCTGGCAATGCGGTCGGAAGAGAACAGACGCATCAAATCGTCTTCCAGTGATACGAAGAACACAGATGAACCGGGGTCGCCCTGACGTCCGGCACGACCACGCAACTGGCGGTCGACACGGCGCGACTCGTGACGTTCCGTACCGATAATTGCCAAACCTCCAGCAGCTTTTACTTCAGGGCTCAGCTTGATATCCGTACCACGACCCGCCATGTTGGTAGCGATAGTCACCGTACTGCTCTGACCTGCTTTTGCCACGATTTCGGCTTCTTTCTGGTGGAGTTTCGCATTCAATACGTTATGCGGAATTTTACGCAGGGTAAGCATCTTACTCAACATTTCGGAGATTTCGACCGAAGTAGTACCAACCAGTACCGGACGGCCTGCCTGTACCATCTTTTCGATTTCCTCGATTACAGCTTTGTATTTTTCGCGTTTGGTTTTGTAGACACGGTCGTTCATGTCGATACGGGCTATCGGACGGTTAGTCGGGATAACCACCACATCGAGTTTATAAATGTCCCAGAACTCTCCGGCTTCCGTTTCTGCCGTACCGGTCATACCAGACAACTTATGATACATACGGAAGTAGTTCTGAAGGGTAATCGTAGCAAACGTTTGTGTAGCAGCTTCTACCTTCACGCCTTCTTTTGCTTCCACTGCCTGATGCAATCCGTCGCTCCAGCGGCGTCCGTCCATAATACGGCCCGTCTGCTCGTCGACAATCTTAACCTGTCCGTCCATCACCACATAATCGGTATCTTTTTCGAACATGGTATATGCCTTCAGCAGCTGGTTAATCGTATGCACACGTTCCGACTTGATGGCGTAGTTAGTCAGCAGTTCGTCTTTCTTAGCCAAACGTTCTTCTTCGCTCAAATCCTTACGGTTTTCCAGTTCAGAGAGTTGGGCAGTAATATCGGGCAGCACAAACAGCGTCGGGTCTTGCGAATTACCGGTAATCAAGTCGATACCCTTATCGGTAAGTTCCACGCTCTTCAGTTTTTCATCGATAACGAAGAAAAGCGGTTCTACGGCTTCGGGCATACGCTTGTTGTTCTGCTCCATGTAAATTTCTTCAGTCTTGAGCATACCCGCCTTTATACCCGGTTCGCTAAGGAACTTGATAAGGGGTTTGTTTTTAGGCAATGCCTTATGGCTGCGGAACAATGCCAAGAAACCGGCTTCCACGTCTTCTTTCTTATCAGAAGCAATCAGGCGTTTTGCATCGGCAAGATACTGTGTTGCCAAACGGTGCTGAGCCTCAACCAAGCGTTCTACCAGCGGACGCAACACTTCAAACAGTTGCTGGTCGCCTTTAGGTACGGGACCTGAAATAATCAGCGGAGTACGGGCATCGTCAATCAACACCGAGTCCACCTCATCGACTATGGCGTAGTTATGCTTGCGCTGTACCAAATCGCGCGGGCTGACTGCCATATTGTCACGCAGGTAATCGAAGCCGAATTCGTTGTTAGTTCCAAAGGTAATATCAGCCATGTATGCCTGACGGCGTGCTTCCGAGTTAGGCTGATGCTTGTCAATACAATCCACACGCAAACCGTGGAACATATAAAGCGGTCCCATCCATTCCGAGTCACGTTTCGCCAAGTAATCGTTGACGGTTACCACATGCACACCGTTTCCGGTCAGGGCATTCAGGAATACGGGAAGCGTAGCCACCAATGTCTTACCTTCACCGGTTGCCATTTCTGCGATTTTCCCCTGATGCAGAACCACACCACCGAACAACTGCACATCGTAATGCACCATGTTCCATACCGTATCGTTTCCGCCTGCTTTCCAGTGGTTTTTCCAGATGGCTTTATCGCCTTCTATGCTTACGAAGTCTTTTCCCTGAGCCGCCAGTTCACGGTCGAAATCGGTTGCTGTTACTTCGATGGTTTCATTTTGCGAGAAACGGCGTGCCGTATCTTTCACAATCGAGAAGGCTACCGGCAATACGTCGTTCAGCGCTTTCTCATATTTGTCGAGCACGTCTTTCTCCAACTTGTCTATCTGAGAGAAGATACCTTCGCGCTGTTCCAAGTCGGTAGACTCAATGGTAGCTTTCAGTTCTTCTATTTTTTTTGTTTCCTCGGCAGCAGAATCTTTAATATACTTCTTTAATTCTTCTGTCTTTGCACGCAGTTCGTCATTGCTAAGTTTCTCTATTTCCGGATAAGCCTGCTTTATTTTTTCTACCCACGGCTGAATTTCTTTCATATCACGGGTGGCTTTATTTCCGAACAGCTTGCTTATAAATTCATTAAATCCCATTTGTATTTATTGTTTTTGTTTTACTTAATTAATTTATTTCCTCTTATTTCCGAATGTCAAGCAGCGGTGCTGCTTCGCTGGCGTTGGGCGCCCGGATGCGCATGTAGTGGGCTACCGTGGGGGCGATGGTTGCCATTTTTACCGGAGCATACAATATCTCCGGCTTTACGTTATAGCCCATGAAAATAAGCGGAACAGAAGCGTAAGCCTCGCGAACCACCTGCGATATCTGCGGATAATCGTTGATAACCGTCCATCCGGGCATTACTTCGATGTAGAGGTCGCCCGAACAATCGCGACTGAACGAATTGCGTATCTTGTCAATCTTCGGAGTCCATGCCCCCAACAGCAGGCGCTGCGAGGTATAAGCATCGCGAACACCGCTCATCTGGACGACAAACTCCGCCGAACGGTTCATTATCTCCGTCAGATTCAGCTTTTTGTCTTCTATCAGTTTATGATTAAGGTAAATTTGCCGGTCGTAATAAGTTTCCACGTACTGCCCGTTGCCGTAAATTGCCATCAGGTACATGTTCAGCAGGGCGGCACAACGCTTGATGTGGAATTCTCCTCCCGGAATCCGGTATTGCGAAGGGTCGGCAGGCTCGGTATCGGTATAGCCCGTAGAGGTGACAAAAAACAGCGTGTTTGCCAAACCTACCTTGCGGTCTATCATATCGAGAAGGTCGCCCAGACTGTTGTCAAGCCGCACGTAAGCGTCTTGAATCTCCATTGCATATTCCGAATTGGGCTTATGGTCGTAATTCCCGGCGTAGTAAGAAAGTGTCAATAAGTCGGGCACGTTGTCTTTTCCCATCGGAGTAGCCGTCAGACAAGCATTTACCAGCCGGTTGACTTCATCGTTTACATACGGGCTGGTTTTAAACTTCCGGTACTTTTCCGCCCGCTCGTCGAAGAAGTTATGTTTAAACGTTACCTGCTTGCTGTTCGAAGTAACATATCGGTAGGCGGTAACTACGTGATAAGGCTGCCACTCCAGCGTACCGATACGGAAGTCCAGCCCCTCGCGGTCGTTATAATCCGTCACCCATTGGGGAAACGTATCGTAATAGGTGGTTCCGCTCCATTTGCCGGTATCGTCGTTAATCCAGAATGCTCCTTTTGCAGCGTGTCCTGCGGCAAGAATCGCCATTTCGCGTGTGGGAGCTATTGAGTAAACTTCCGCTTCTCCCCCACTTGCCACCATCAGCTCGTCGGACAGCGTAGATACTTGCAGGCGTTTCGGCGAAGAATATTCCTGAGTATAAACGCCCATGAAATCGCGGTCTTCCACGCACTCCACAAGGCGCAGCGAGTTGCGATCCATCCATCGGGTTCCCACCACCCCATTATAATAAGGTGTAGTACCTGTATACACGGATGCCGTCGCCGATGAGCGGTCAATGTTTATAAAGTCGTATTCAGCATTACAGTAAACGCGCCCTTCTTTCATCAGCCGCTTAAAGCCGCGCTCGCCGTAAAGCGCGGAAAACGCTTCGATGTAATCGGCACGCAACTGGTCGATGGTCAGCCCCACCACCAGCCTCGGTGCGCCCGGAGCGGTTTGCGCCTGAAGCCCCGTAATAACAAATACCGTAATTAAAGATGTCAGTATGCGTTCTTTCATTCTTTTTTATTCCAAACTAAAACATGGCTCGCTGTATTTACCAGCAAACTGAGTGCCAAAGGTAATACTGTTAAATTAAATTCTTGCGGCGAAAAGGGGAATATAGCTATAAAAAGTGTTAAATAGACGATATTCACCACGTGGTACCTGTCTTTTTTGCGTTTTATGTCGCAATAAACCATCCGGGGGAGGTATAAAAGCGGGAGGGGATTGAATAGTATCAAAAGCCAGTTTGAGCCGACCGTAGGGTGTGACGACACGAAGAAAAGGAAAGCCACGATACATCCTGCCAATCCTTGTGCGCCGTACAGCAGAATATCCCATCCCCAAAGAATCCGTTTCCGCCGCCACTGCCACCAAGCCACCAAAGCGTTTAACGCCAAAAACAGCGAAGCACCCATCAGAGGGGTCAGGGGGAAACCCGGCACGGATTCCGGCTCTACGTCGACTATCTTTGTCTCTTTAGCCACTAACGGACGCTTGGTTCCGTCTTCATTTACGATGTATGCCTCCGATGCGAAATAGCGCATGTAGAAGGGGGCGAACATCTGCAAGCGATTGTCAATCGGGCGGTCGGCTTCTGCTCCCAAACAAAGGTCGATGCCGAACTCATCCCACGGGGATTGCGCCGTAAACTCATGGACGATGCTGCGGAAAGACTTTTCCGGCAAGCCTTCGGGATAAACCACTTTGCCGCGTATGCTTTTTTCTATTTGATCGCGTGCGCGCGTGGTACAATTATCATAAAAATAATTATAACGGTAGATGCGGTTTTCGGGGCGGTAGTTTTCTTCTAAAAGCCCCAACAGGGTCTCTTTTTCGGCGGCGGTCAGGTTCAGCTCCTGCTGGTACACCGCCGAACCTCGCAGGGCATATTCCGTTTCAAAGTATGTATAAGGCGTAATGCCCAACTGGTAGTCGGTCTCTCCCTTCACGAAGCGGTAAACAAAATTGGGGGTATTGAAGCTGAACATGCCGTAATTGAACACCACGTCTGTTCCGCGCGTAAGGTTCTGATAGCGCAGCGCCGTATGCCCGAAAAGTTCATAAATCTCGCTTCCGGGCGCACACGTAAGCAGGCTGAAGCGGATGCTGTCGCGCTGTTGGGCACGGAGCGGCGCCAGCGTTACGAATACCGCCAGTAAACCGATGATGAGTTTTATCGTGTTCCGAACAATCATATTATTCATTTCATTGCTTTGAGCGCACAAAAATACAGCTATTTATCCTATCGCCGAAACAAATGGAGATTTATTTTCCGCACACCCGTTTTTTGACATGCTGAGGACAGATTCGGTATGCCGGAATTTGGGGTAAAAACGCTACCGCATGTGTTCACTTACTCATCCGCATAAGTTACCTTACGCTACCGCATAAACCGGTCAACGTATGCGGTTGCGTTTCGGGCGCATATTTCTACCGTTTTTTTCTTGATTTTTTTGTAAGAAAAGCCGACATTCCTAATTCTTTTCAGAATCACTGCCGACTTTTGTGATAGAAAAACAAACAAAGTATTTAATAACCCTTTAAATTATAGCCTTATGAAAAAGTTAGCATTATTAGTAGTAGGTGTTTTGGTTTCCATGCAAGTGATGTTTGCCGACAGCGAAAAGCCGATTGCGTTTGAACAGCTTCCGCAGGCAGCGCAAACTTTCGTAAAAAAGAACTTCCCGGATGCAAAGGTGGCATTTGTGAAACAGGAGACCGATTTCCTGAAAAAATCGTATGACCTTGTATTTATCAACGGCGACAAATTAGAATTTGACAGCGACGGAAACTGGAAAGAAATGAAATGCCGCACGCTTACCGTACCTGCTTCTGCCATCCCCGCCGGAATCAACAAGTTTGTTACAGAAAATTATCCCGATGCAAAAGTGGTACACATCGAAAAAGACCGTTACGAATACGAAGTGAAACTGTCTAACTTCTGGGAAATCAAGTTCGACCTCAAATGCAATGTTATCGACTTAGACCGAGACAACGATTAGTTTCTTAACCACTGTTTGATTAAACCGACGTAAGCCATCGGCTGTTCCGCCCTACCGGAGCAGCCGATTTTTGCATATTCCGCAAAGCCACGCACTGCCGCAAACATTCCCTGCTTTTGCTTTGAAATGTTTAAAAAATTTCTTAACTTGCGATTGGAATCCTAAAATACTACGTTATGAAGAAAATCTATTTTTTAATCCTATCAGTGTTTGTCGGTTTCCTTTTTATGCAAAGCTGCAAAGAAGACGAAACTATAGACGGTTGTAAATTTATAGACTACACTTTTTATGTTGAATTTGTAAACAGCGAAGGATATCCCGTTGTTACTAAAACTATGGAACCGACAGACTTCTCAATAAAATGTATCAAACCGCTACAAGAATATAAAAATTTCTGGTATACAACTGTTTTTCAAGGGGAAGACAGGCGTTACTATACTCGATTTAACCATTCAATAGAAGAACATTTAGACGATAACCGCAACTTCAAATTCGAGGTAAGCTGTGAGCTGTGGAAAGAACCTGTTGTTTTCGATACCGCATGGATTCTGGAAGAGGGAGAAGACTACAAAGAAACCCAACTGAAAACCATCACCGTTAATGATGTAGAACTTGAAGCCACTCCTGCCGAAGAATACGCGAAAGAAGACAGAAATCCGCTATTCACCCATCAGCCTACTATAAGATTGGTAAGAGTGGTGGTAGACCAGCAACCGTAAACCCCCACTTTGTAGGCGTCCGTCATTCAGTCGGCGAACGCCTACAAACGCAAATACAACCCGCCTCCCTCACCCCCTCTGCAAGAAAAATTCATCTGTTTCTCCCTATATTCAATATACTTTTACTATTTTTGGACGCACAAACGAATTATTAATTATCAAAAATAGTAAACCTGCAAAATGAAAGAAGAACTTGAAAAACCGACGGGACTGCCCGATAATGCGTTCCGTCCGCTTAAACCGGGAGAGAAATACGAACCGCTGATGTCGCCCGGTAAAACTTATCCCGAAGTAACGTTGTGGTCGGTTACGTGGGGCATCATCATGGCGGTTATCTTTTCTGCCGCCGCTGCTTATTTAGGATTGAAGGTAGGACAGGTGTTCGAAGCCGCCATCCCTATCGCCATCATCGCGGTAGGCGTATCGAGCGCAACCAAACGCAAAGGCGCATTGGGCGAAAACGTAATGATTCAGTCCATCGGAGCTTGTTCGGGAGTTATCGTAGCGGGAGCCATCTTTACCTTGCCCGCCCTTTATATTCTTCAAGAGAAATATCCCGAAATGACGGTTAACTTCATGCAGATGTTCATCAGTTCGCTGCTGGGTGGCGTATTGGGCATCTTGTTCCTCATACCGTTCCGCAAATATTTCGTTAAAGAGAAACACGGCGAATATCCTTTCCCCGAAGCTACGGCAAGCACACAGGTATTGGTATCGGGCGAGAAAGGTGGCGACCAAGCGAAGCCATTGCTGCTGGCGGGACTCATCGGAGGACTGTACGACTTCATAGCCGGAACGTTCGGATGGTGGAACGAGAACTTTACGAGCCGTGTGTGCGGCTGGGGCGAGACCATAGCCGACAAAGCGAAATTAGTATTTAAAATCAATACCGGAGCTGCCGTTTTGGGATTGGGCTACATCGTGGGACTGAAGTATGCCGCCATCATCTGTGCCGGTTCGCTCGCCGTATGGTGGATTATTGTTCCGGGGATGTCGCTGTTCTGGGGCGACCAAGTATTGAACGCATGGAACCCTGAAATCACCACTGCCGTAGGAGCCATGTCGCCCGAAGCCATTTTCAGCGAATATGCCAAGAGCATCGGCATAGGTGGTATCGCAATGGCAGGCATCATCGGTATCGTACGTTCGTGGGGAATCATTAAAAGCGCGGTAAGCCTCGCAGCGAAAGAAATGGGCGGAAAGAAAGCAGAAGAGAACGTAGAGCGCACGCAGAAAGACATTCCGATGAAGATTATCGCTTTCGGGTCAATCTTTACCCTGCTATTAGTGTTGTTGTTCTTCTACTTCGATGTGATGCAAGGCAATATCCTCCACACCGTGGTAGCCATCCTGCTGGTAGCGGGAATCGCTTTTCTGTTTACCACCGTGGCTGCCAATGCAATCGCCATCGTGGGAACAAATCCCGTATCGGGCATGACGCTGATGACGCTTATCTTAGCTTCGGTAATCATGGTGGCAGTAGGACTGAACGGTGCGACAGGTATGGTGGCGGCACTCGTAATGGGTGGTGTGGTTTGTACGGCGCTCTCAATGGCGGGAGGATTCATTACCGACCTGAAAATCGGATACTGGTTAGGAAGCACTCCCAAGAAACAAGAGAGCTGGAAATTCCTCGGCACATTGGTGTCGGCAGCTACCGTAGGCGGCGTTATCATGGTGTTGAACGACTCTTACGGATTTACGAGCGGACAATTAGCGGCTCCGCAAGCCAATGCAATGGCGGCGGTTATCGACCCGCTGATGAACGGCGTAGGTGCTCCGTGGCTGCTGTACGGCATCGGCGCACTGCTGGCTCTCGTACTGACATTCTGTAAAGTACCCGCACTGGCATTTGCGCTGGGAATGTTTATCCCGCTGGAACTGAACTTACCGTTACTGGTAGGAGGAGCTGTAAACTGGTATGTGACGACACGCAGCAAAGACGAAGCCGTAAACAACGCCCGCGGGGAAAAAGGAACGCTGCTGGCATCGGGATTCATAGCCGGCGGTGCACTGATGGGTGTGGTGAGTGCCATCATGCGTTATTGCGACATCAACTTCGTCAACGAAACATGGCTTGACAACCCGATGAGCGAAGCCGTTTCACTCGTTGTCTACATCCTGCTTATTACCTTCCTCGTAAAAGCAAGCATGAAACTGAAGAAATAAAAAAAAGACTAATCCTTTGTCATTCAAAAGAAAAGTCTTACCTTTGCACCCGCCATTACGAGCTAATGGCATAATTCAAATCATTAACATTAAAATTTAACGTTTAAGAAATGGCAACTAAAATCAGATTGCAAAGACGCGGACGCAAAGGTTATGCGTTCTATTCTATTGTTATTGCGGATTCAAGAGCACCACGTGATGGTCGGTTTACTGAAAAAATTGGTACTTACAACCCGAATACCAATCCTGCCACAGTAGATTTGAATTTTGAACGCGCATATTACTGGGTAATGGTAGGTGCGCAACCTACTGACACAGTACGCAACATCCTTTCTCGCGAAGGTGTTTACATGAAGAAACACTTGATGGGCGGTGTTGCTAAAGGTGCATTCGACGAAGCTACGGCTGAAGCACGCTTCAACGCTTGGAAAGAAAACAAACAAGCCGGTTTGGAAGCATTGAGAGCTAAAGAAATGGAAGCTAAGAAAGCTGAAGAAAAAGCTCGCTTGGAAGCTGAAAAGAAAGTAAACGAAGAAATCGCTAAGAAAGTAGCTGAAAAGAAAGCTGCCGAAGCTGCTGCTAAGGCTGAAGCTGAAGCTGCTGCAAACGCAGAAGCTCCCGCTGAAGAAGCTACTGAAGCTCCGGCTGAAGCATAATTCTTCTTACAAGAAAACAGGAATGGCTGTCTCTATCAAGAGGCGGCCATTTTTGCGTTAAAGAGGTTGCCGAAAAGGTAGATTGCCGATGAAGTGAGCTAATTTACAACGAGTTCATTTTAAGCCTTTTATGTCTTATCCGGAAGCTTTAAAAACGCAAGCGGTAGAACTGCCTCGTCTTACGAATAGAAATGGGCAACGCATCCGTTAGAACCGGGCAACGCTAACGGTTGCGTTTTGCGGGATATTCCGACAAGGAAATTCCCCCTCCGTACTTTCGCCAAACAGTTTCTTCTAAATTCAACACAAAAAGCCCGTCAAAACTTACACATCTTTCCCAAGCAACGGAAATCCACCCCAAAAAAACAGGCTGATAAAGCGTATAAAAACCGTACACAGAAACGTTTTCTTCATCTGTATTACAAGATGATTACATTTTGTAATTATTGTTACCCGCCTATTTTCCAAAGAAATACGAACATCAATAAAAGAATTTTGCTCACTCTGCATTACAAAAAGGTTAATATTCTACCGATTTATTTGTTAAAATAAAACCTAATATACGCTGTATTGAAAAAAATACTTAATTTTGCATCAAAAGAAACAAAAATCAATGAAAACCCGCAAGGGGGAATAACGAAAACTACTATTGACTAAAGCGAACTATAACAACTTTAAGAAAACAGAGAGACTAAGTATCATTTAATCAAACCTTTATGATGAATCAATCTAAATTCTTGATGGCGGCAGTGGCATCTGCAATGACAATATGTGCCAGCGCCCAAGTGACAACTTCCGCAGTCAGCGGACAAGTTATCGACGAGAACCAAGAACCGGTAATCGGCGCTACAGTGGTAGCTGTTCACGAACCATCCGGTACTATGTATGGAGCGGTAACTAACATCGACGGACGATATACCATTCAAGGTATGCGTACCGGAGGTCCATACAAAATCGAGATTACTTACGTCGGTTATAAGAAATCAGCTTATACCGGACTTTACCTCGAACTGGGTAACACATTGAGCCTGAACGCTACAATGGAACCAAGCAGCGAACTGCTGGACGAAGTGGTAGTAGTTGCTGACGCAAGACCTAACGCCGGAGCTTCTCAAAACTTCTCAACTCAACGCATCGAAAACACCCCGACGGTAGACCGTAACGTGTATGACATCGTAAAGAACATGCCGATGGCTATGACTTCTAAAAACGGCGGTATCACGTTTGCAGGCTCAAACAACCGTTATAACAGCTTCCAAATCGACGGTACGGTAAGTAACGACGTATTCGGTCTGGCAGCTTCGGGTACGAACGGAGGACAGACAGGAGCCAACCCGATTTCAATGGACGCCATTCAGGAAATTCAAGTTGTAGTAGCTCCGTTCGACGTTCGCCAGAGCGGATTTACAGGAGGAGGTATCAACGCCATCACCAAGCAGGGTACGAACACCACACACGGTTCGGCTTATACTTACTTCAACAACCAAAACATGTATGGCAAGTACAGCGCCATCCGCGATTACGCCAAGTCGCCCATGGCTCAGCAATACACCCGTACGTTTGGTGGAACATTGGGTGGTGCCATCATCAAAGACAAATTGTTCTACTTCGTAAGTGCAGAAGGCAAGAAAGAATCTTATCCGTCAAGCGTTTATCCGGGATATACCAGCAATTACATTACTTCGGATGTAGCCCAGCAAATAGCTGACCAATACAATAAACTAACTGGATTTAACGAAGCCTATGCACAGCGTAACGTAGACCAAAAATCATTCGGATTATTAGCCCGTATCGACTGGAATATCAACCAAGACCACAAATTGGCTATCCGTTACCAGCATAATAATTCTTACGATGACAACTACGGCCCAAGTGCTTATTCATATACATTTAACAATAGCGGCTACCGTATGAATAACAAAACCAACTCTATCGTAGCCGAATTAAACTCACACTTAGGAGAAAACTTATACAATGAATTCCGTGCTTCGGCAAGTTTCATTCGTGACCACCGCGATGTCGCTTATCAAGGACCTACGGTACAAATTAAAAACATCCTTGCAGCCGACGGAATAACACGTATCACGGCTAACATCGGTACAGAATATTCTTCAGGAGCTAACTATTTGGATCAAGACATCTATACTTTTGAAGATAACCTGTCATGGTATTTGGGAAAACATACATTGACATTCGGTACACATAACGAAATATACCGTATGAAGAACTTGTTTATCCAAGCTGTAAACGGTTCATGGTACTACAATTCTTTAGATGAGTTCTTGAATGACGAACCTTATCAATTCCAGTATAAATATACCGATCCGGAACTGACCGGAGGCGACACTCGCTGGGCACCTGCCATGAAAGCCGGACAATTCGGTTTCTATGCCCAAGATAAATGGGACATAAATAACAATTTCAACTTGACTTACGGTTTACGTATTGATATTCCGGTTATATTCAATAATCCGACTGAAAACCCAACTTTCAACCAATACGCAGAACAACATAACTTCGGAGTGCGCGTAGGCGAAAACCCGAGTGCAAAAGTTTTGTTTTCTCCGCGTGTAGGTTTCCGCTGGTATCTCAACGATTCTCATGACACCCTGTTGCGCGGTGGTTTAGGAATCTTCACCGGTCGTGTTCCGTTTGTATGGTTGTCAAATTCATTCAACAATACCGGTATGGAAAGCAAAGGTACCACCATCGGTAACAAAGAAGGAAACAACTGGCTGAACGATGCACCGAAATTGGGACAATACGCCCATGACCCGATGGCAGCAGCCAACTCACAGCAAGGTTCTGCTTCCCGTCCAGACATCGTAACCGTAGACAAAGATTTCAAATATCCGCAAGTATTCCGTGCTAACCTTGCATTGGAACAACGTTTACCGGGCGATGTAAAATTAACATTAGAAGGTATTTACTCAAAAACGATGAACAACGTATTCTTTGAAAACCTTGCCATCAGCAATAACGGTGAAAAAGTATATGTAGTTCCCGGTGTAGAAGCTTCATCTGCTCCGTTCTATAGCAACGAAAAAAGCGACTATTATAGCATCATCAATTTGAAGAATACTAACAAAGGATATACTTACGCTATCTCTGCTATGTTAGAAAAGAGCTTCAACTTTGGTCTTGACTTGTCGGCTTCTTATACATTCGGACATGCCAAATCAGTTAACGATGGAACAAGTTCGGTTGCTTATTCTAACTGGAAATACAATTACTCGCGTGATACGAACTCAGGAAACGAACTTGGATTCTCTAAATTCGACGTTCCTCATCGCGTAATGATGCAGGCTTCTTATACCAGCCCGAAATACTGGAACGGATGGATGAGTTCTACTATTGCCGTTATCTACAACGGATTCTCAGGAAGCCGTTACAGTTTAACCATGAATGAAGTACCTGACTTTAACGGAGATGGCAATGGGGGAAACACATTACTTTATATCCCGACCGATTCTGAAATTGACAAGATGATCTTCACCGATGTCAATAAAGACGGGAAACCATTATCGATGACTGCTGAAGAAAGCCGCGAAGCATTTAAACAATGGATTGAAAACGACAGTTATGCAAAGAACCACCGCGGACAATATGCTGAACGTAACTCCAATCTAAGCCGCTGGGAACATGAAATTGACCTTCACTTCGCCCAAACAATTTACAACGTTCAAGGTGTAGGCAAACTGGAATTTACGTTTGACATCATTAACTTTGCCAACATGCTGAATAAGAAATGGGGAGCAAGCTACAGTTCGGCTTATAACCTCTCTCCGCTGTCAGTAGAATATATGACTACTACTAACGACGGAATTAAAACGGCAGCTTACTCTTATAACAGAGCTGAAATTGAAAAGAGCGATGTATCTTCTCGCTGGCACGCTCAAGTTGGTGTAAGACTGACATTCTAATCTTTATTTGATATCTCATTTTTACAATCAGGCACGGATTGCACCGGGTACACCTCAACAGACAAATGTGTTACCGATGCAGTTCGTGCCTGAAACATTTAAATACTTCATCAGTTATGAAAAGACCGCTTTTATTGCTTGCTCTGCTTCTGCTGCTTTCACCCCTCGCAGCTGGGAACAAGCACTATACAGTTATCGTGTCGCTCGACGGATTCCGATGGGATTACGTCAAGATGTATCACACACCGTTCTTCGACCGCATGGCGGCAGAGGGCGTACAGGCTGTTATGACTCCCTCGTTTCCTTCGAAGACATTTCCTAACCACTACACGCTTGCCACCGGGCTTTATCCCGACCACCACGGCATCGTGGCCAACTCGTTTTGGCATCCCGAAAAAAAGAAGTTATATTCGATGAGTGATTCCGAGACCCGAAACGATGCTTCTTTTTACGGGGGAGAACCTATCTGGATTACAGCACAACGGCAAGGGGTGAAAACCGGAAATGTGTATTGGGTAGGTTCGGACATTGCTGTCAAAGGACAATATCCTACATACTATGAAGTGTATGCTCATACACCGCGCCTGAACTACGCGGAACGTGTGGCAAAGGTTTTGGAATTGCTAAAGAAACCGGAGACAGACCGTCCGCAACTCATTATGGCGTATTTCGAAGACCCTGACCACTACGGACATTCATTCAGTCCTCACAGTGCCGAAACGCGCCAATGTATCACCGAACTTGATGCGCTGATGAAGCAACTGTGGGAGGGTATTCAAACGCTTCCATTCGGCAAAGATGTCAATCTGATTGTTACTTCCGACCACGGCATGGCTACTGTAAGTCCCGACCGCTGTGTATCCGTCACCCAACGTTTAAAGCCCGAATGGTATAAGCGCATAGAAGGCAATCTGCCTGCCCAGATTTATGCTGAGGAGGAATATCATGACTCCATCTATCAGGCATTACAAGGGTTAGACCACGTACGGGTATGGAAAAAAGGCAAGATTCCTGCTTACTTGCATTACGGAACGAATCCTTCGGTGGGAGACATCGTGGTAGTCCCCGACTTGGGATGGTTAGTGACCGACAAAACAGATTTCCGGGTTGGCGGTGCTCACGGATTCGACCCTACGTATGACGACATGCAGGTCATGTTCCGTGCCTGCGGTCCTGATTTCAAAAAAGGCTACGAAGCACCTAAATTTCCGAACGTTTGCATCTACTCGCTCTTGGCTCACTTACTCCACATCACTCCCGCTCCCACCGACGGCAGTCTGGATGCTGTAAGAAACATGTTGGCAGAGTAAAATACATTCACTGAGGACAAAAAAAATCAGCGGACGAATGTGGCATATATACATCCACTTCGTCCGCTAACTTATAAATGGCTTCTATGTTTCTTACTGCTTTTTCATCTCAAAGCCCAACAGCAAGCCATCGTATTCTTTCAGCAACGAATTGGCAGTGCTGACAGCCGAGTTAGATGAACTGTTTGAAACCTTTCCCAATATCGACTGGGCGAGCGACATCACCTTGTCAGCCTTAAAGAAAAGGCTCAGTTTATCACCTGTCAATCCTTTCGAAGCCACCATATTCATCTTTATGCCCAAACGGGTTTTCAGCGTCAGTTCGCCCGACTCGGCATTGTAGCTGTACGTTCCGTTAGTTGTACGTCCGCCCACTACCGATGTATACGTGCTGTCTGCGTTAAACGTATATGTAGTTCCCTCCTTAAAACCGAGCGTATTTAAAATACCGCTCATTTTATCTTCCACTTTTTGGGCAGCAACCTCTCCGCCGGCTTTCGCCAACAGATTATCACTCTCAAATTTGCAGTCGGGACCCACAAACGTCCATGTACCTTCTATCGAACTGCTTGTTCCGCTTACTTTGTTGCCTACCACCTTTGCCACTCCGGAAAGAATTGACTTTAAATCCTGAGCAGGCAGTTGGTTTACTCCGAAACAGAGCAAACAAGCCAACAAAACACCTCCAAACAATCTTTTCATAGTTTTTACCTCCTATTTTTTATTCATAACGGCTAAGAGCCTGTTTAAATTTTGCGCTGCCTCAGTTTGAGAATTGTTTTCGAGGATGTTTTTCGGCTTTTACAAGGAGGATAGCGGGCTATCTGACGAGTAAAAACGGGGAAACAGACCGGAAACAAACTCAAAAAGGGGCGGATAAAAATACTTAATCGGAAAATTTAAACAGGCTCTAAGAGCCTGTTTTTAATCAATCAAATCAGCAAGCCTTAAAGCTCATGTCCAATCCTTTTACGGAATGAGTCAATGCGCCTACCGAAATGAAATCGACGCCACATTCGGCATAATCGCGTAACGTATCAAACGTAATGCCGCCCGATGACTCGATTTCATAGCGTCCGCCTACCATTTCTACCGCCTTGCGCGTGTTTTCAGGCGTAAAGTTGTCGAGCATGATACGGTCTACACCACCCAAGTCGAGCACCTGTTGGAGTTCATCGAAATTACGCACTTCGATTTCTATCTTCAAGTCTTTACCTTTTTCCTTACAGTATTCTTTCGCACGGGTAATCGCTTTGTCAATGCCTCCGGCAAAGTCGACATGGTTATCTTTCAGCAAAATCATATCAAACAGTCCGATACGGTGATTCACTCCCCCGCCTATTTTGACTGCCATCTTTTCCAACACACGCATACCCGGTGTGGTTTTGCGCGTATCAAGCACGCGGGTTTTGGTACCTTCCAAGCGTTTTACATATTTATTGGTCATCGTGGCAATGCCGCTCATGCGCTGCATGATATTCAGCATCAGACGTTCGGTTTGCAACAACGATTGTACTTTGCCTTCCACCACCATAGCCACATCGCCCGGTTTCACATGCGCGCCGTCGTGAATAAATACTTCCACCTTCATGTCAGGGTCGAAACGATGAAACACTTCTTTCGCCACTTCAATGCCAGCCAGTATACCTTCTTCTTTAATCAAGAGTTTCGATTTTCCCATAGCATCTGCCGGGATGCAAGATAAAGTAGTATGGTCACCGTCTCCTATATCCTCTGCAAACGAAAGGTCGATGAGACGGTCAATCAAATCTTTTACAATTTTTTCGTCCATATCGTTTTTTATGTGTTTTAATTACAAAGGCAAAGGTAGAGAAATTCATTATCTTTGCAAACACAAACTAACGAAAAAGAATTATGAAATTTACGTTACTCGTAGTAGGACGCACCGTTGAGAAACATTTTATTACTGCCATTAACGATTATACGGAACGTACCAAACGGTATGCGTCGTTCGACATGGAGGTGATTCCGGAACTGAAGAACACCAAAAGTCTTACCCCCGAACTACAGAAGGAAAAAGAAGGAGAGCTTATACTGAAATCGCTTCAGCCGGGAGACGTGGTGGTGCTGTTAGACGAACACGGAAAGGAGTTCCGCTCCATCGAATTTGCAAACTGGATAGAGCGGAAAATGCACACGGTAAGCAAGCGGCTGGTATTCATCATCGGCGGACCATACGGGTTTTCGCCCGCCGTTTATGCGGCTGCCCACGAAAAGATATCGCTTTCGAAAATGACGTTCTCACACCAGATGATTCGCCTCATCTTCATCGAGCAGCTATATCGCGGGCTGAGCATCCTGCACAACAGCCCCTACCACCACGAGTAGAACCGTTTATCCCATTACCGCAAACGCAGAATGTCGCCCACGTTCGGTGCCGGAGCATCTTCATCCATCTTGTTCAGCTTATACAGGTTTTTCAGCCGGATACCGAACTTCTGGGATATGGAATACATGGAGTCGCCGGCGCGTACCACGTAGACGATGTTGTCTTTCGTGGCGCGTTTCATTTTCTTTTCCAAGTAAATCACTTCGCCGCCCCTGAACTGGTAATCTTTCGGCAATTCGTTATACGTACGGAGTTTCTTCTTGCTGATACCCAATTCTTTTGAAAGCGATTTGAAAGTATCGCCGCGACGGGCTATCACGTATAACATGCCGTTTGCCAAATAAGGCTGGTGCGGATTCGGGAACTCTTCCACCCACTTCAGTCCGCCTTTCCGGTCGTAATTATCAAGGTCGTACAGCTCGATGATGTTAATCAGCCGGTCGGCATAACGCGGGTCGGTGGCGTAACCCGCTTTTTTCAATCCCCTTGCCCACCCTTTGTAATCGGTTATTTTCAACCGGAACAAAAAGGCATAGCGTGCGCCGTTACTCAGAAAAAGCGAGTGGTCGCGGTACGAGTCTTTCGGACTGTCGTAAGCGCGGAAACACTCATTGGGGGCATCGTCATTGGCACGGACGGTTTTCCCGTCCCAGCTTCCGCCGCATTTTATACCGAAGTGATTGTTCGACCGACGCGCCAACGCGCTTTTTCCCGCCCCCGATTCTAACAAGCCCTGTGCCAACGTGATGCTTGCGGGTATGCGGAAGCGGTGCATTTCGTCGACCGCTACTTTACGGTATTTATGGATATAACTTTCGTACGCTTTGTTACGACGCTGGGCCGCACTGCCCACACAGGCCATGCTTACCAAGCAACATATCAAGATATAACGTAATAATTTCATTTCTTTCCGGTGTTAATACTATGCCCCGCAAAGATAGCGGATTGCTTTCTGATAAAAACTTAAAAATACAGAAATTTACAAGGAGAGATTGTTTTTTTCTTACATTTGTTTTAAGAAAATACGAAAAAGGTCTAAGTGATTGAAAATGAGTTGCAGTTACCAACTCATAGTAGTAATAGGTTACGAATTAGTTAGTTATCTGCTGTTTTATTCTTCTGCGCGTTGCGTAACCTTCAAAGAACTCTTCGTATGCAAAAGTAGCACTTTAATGGCATATATTGAAATAAAAATCCAGCTTTTTAAGCTCCACAGACAAGTTTTTCCGTAAAAGCGAATTTATTCGTAGGAACATCATCATCAATAAATCGACGACCATGTTCCTACTATTGCATAAGCATAGAAAAGGGCTTTGCGTCACGCCTGAACCATGTTCAGACTGATGATGCAAGGCCCCTTTCTTTTTTTTGCTTATGCCACAAGCGGTGCTTTTACGGCTGTCACCTGTTGATTTTCTTTTTTTTTGTCGGTTCCTCTAATCGAAAACGGAAGTCATGGGTAACCACACCTTCCATAAATGAAAAGTGCCATTACCCATGACGGCAAACCGGAAAGAAAATTGCAACCGCATAACTAAACAGGTTTAGCCACACGGTTGCAACATACTTTCTTGGAATGTTTGCCGATTTCACGTTTTCTCCGCATCTTTTTTTTGACATTTCCTTTCTTTCTTTTCCCTGAACATTCATATCCAATATGCCTCCACATCCGTTTACCTCCATTTTTGATGGTCTTTCAGAAAGTCGCAACAGGTGGATCGTTCCCGTTCTGGGTGCAAAGGTAAATCCGGGATTGGGATGCTCAATGGTTTTTAGAAAAATCTCCAGCCCTGCGGGTAGTATTTTTTCTTTGAAAACCCTTGCTCAGGCTTTCTTCTGATTTCCTGATAGATACGTTCCTTAGATATGCGTTTCCCCTCTTTTTTCAGATGTCCTGAAATTTGTTCCGGAGACCATCCTTTCCCTTTGAGTAACTTTATGGCAAGCTCCAGCACCCCAGGTTTTATTGCTGTGTTGCGTACTATTCGCTCCCTCTTTTCACGGGCCATTTCATCAGCCTGTTTGGGATTATATCTACCGGTCTTTGTCCTATTACGCTTCAACTCACGTGAAATGGTGGATGCTGAACGTTTCTTTTCGGGAAGAGGATTACCGGAGGATATGGCTGCTTCCTCTTCAATACGGTTTAATTCGTCTGCTATGGCTTTTAATGAAAAACCATTTTGGCGCATGGTAGAAATTGTGTACCTTTGCGCAAGGGTTAATTGATTGTACATAAGCAATACAAAGTTAATTAATCTTGGGGAGACTTCGGTCTCCCTTTTTGTTTTTTTGCATTGCCACAGGGAAAGGTTTTCTTAGCCATACATACCTCCTAAAATAATGAAAGCGGGGCTGAAATCAGACAGCCTCGCTCCTTTACACTATTTCAGTGTGGTACATGAATCTATTGCTTGGTCGAGTTGCTCCTCAGCAGAGCTCGCCTCCTCTTTGATTCACGAGACAAAGTTAACACTTTCCTCCTTGAATCTACTACTTTTAAAGACCAAAACGTTGCACTTCGTTTTGGAATCTACTATTTCAAAATGACCAGGCTCGTTAAAAGCAATCAGACAATGCTATTTATTAACACAGATATTAGCAGTTTCCCATTTATGTGTATCAGAACATTTAATATTCAAGACTTGATTTCCTACCTGCATACGGAAATCACCTTTCTCAAGTATCCATTTTCCGTCAGCACCTACAAAAGCAAGATCACTTCCTTTGATAGTCAATGTTACAGTTTTGGTCTCACCTGGCTGTAATTCCACTTTCTTGAATGCGCGCAGCCTGCGATTCTCTGGTGTGAGCGATGCTACCAAATCGCTGCTGAACAACATTACAACTTCTTTACCTGCAATCTTTCCAGTATTTGTAACGTCTATTGTAAATTCCAGTTTTTCGTTTTCAGTAAAAGTATCTTTATTCACACGCAGATTCCTGTAATCAAAAGTAGTATAACTCAAACCGTAACCGAAAGGCCATTGAACAGAAATTACAGCATCATAATCGTATGCACCTTCCATCTTATCCATTTCCTCGCTTACACGATAATCGTATGTAGTAAGTTCAGCTTGGTTTCTTGGATATGTATATGGCATCTTAGCACTTGGATTTGCATCACCAGCAAGGATATTTGCCAATGCATCTCCACCATAATTACCAGGCAACAAGATATTAACTACACCGTCTGCCAAAGGTTCAATGTCACTTATAACACGTGGACGACCGCCATTTATTACAAGAACAATAGGCTTGCCTGTCGTAGCAAGAGCTTTAACAAGGTTACGCTGGTTTTCAGAGATTGCAAGGTCTGCCAGATTTCCAGGAGTCTCGCAATATGAATTTTCGCCTATACATGCGATGATTACATCTACATTCTTTGCTGCAGCCACAGCTTTTTCTATTTCAGGAGTGCTTTCTTCGTAATACGCTCCTTCGGCAACGTATGTAACTCCTTGTTCTAGGGTTACCAAATCAGTGCCAAACTTGTTGCTTACAGCTTCGTAGATGGTATTATACTCACCTGCAAAACGGTCGGCAAGATGTCCTTGCCATGTATAACTCCATCCGCCGTTAAGGCATCTCATTGAATTTGCATTAGGACCTGTCACGAGGATTTTCTTACCTTTTGCCAATGGTAATATGTTATTATTGTTTTTCAGCAATACTTCCGATTCTTCGGCTGCTCTAAGTGCGATTGCTGCATGTTCCTTACTGCCGAATTTAGGATAATCCTTATAGTCAGTATTAGGTTTTTCAAAAAGTCCCAAACGGTATTTCAGACGGAGAATACGACGTACGGCATCATCAATACGACTCATCGGCACTCTTCCCTCTTCTACCAATTCCTTCAACAGTGTACAGAAATCAAGATTGTAAGGTTCCATAGCCATATCGATACCCGCATTGATGGCAATTTCAATAGCTTCCTTTTTGTTGGCTGCTATTCTTTCACGAGTATATAGGTTATTAATATCCGCCCAGTCGGTAATCAACATTCCGTCCCATTCCAGATCTTCTTTAAGCCATTCTGTGAGTAACTGCCTGTTGGCATGCACAGGCACACCATTAATGGAAGCACTGTTTACCATTATTGTCAGCGCACCAGTTTCTACGCAAGCCTTAAACGGAGCAAAACACTTCTCTCTCAAATCAGATTCTGATATATATGCAGGAGTACGGTCTTTACCAGTACGGGACATGCTGTAACCAAGGTAATGCTTGACAGAAGCAGCTACACGGTCTTCTGAAACATGATTAGGGTCATCTCCCTGAAAACCACGAACAGCCTCACTGCCCATTATGGCATTAACCAGACAGTCCTCCCCATAATTTTCCCAAACACGCGACCAGCGAGGATCTCTTGCCATATCCACCGTTGGTGAATAAGTCCAAGGACAGTTGCTTGCTCGTGTCTCGTATGCAGTTATAACGGCCGACTCGTATGTCAGTTCAGGATTAAAAGATGCACCAAGATTGATATTCTGCGGGAAAAGCGTTCCACCAAGGGTATAAGTAGTACCATGAGTCTGATCCAAGCCGTAAATACAAGGAATACCTATTTCCTTCATAGATACTTCCTGAATATAACCGATGATTTCTTTCCATTTCTCACGGCTTTGAGCAACCGGTCCGGGAGCATTCAGTACAGATCCGACCTTGTACTTTCCAATTGCATTTTTTACTTTTTCCTTATCCAGTTTGAACTCTCCGCCCACCACATTGCCAAGAACATCTATTGACAGTTCTGTCATCTGTCCGACCTTTTCTTCCAAGGTCATTCCCGCTAATGTAGCTTCAACCTTCTTCTCTATTTCTGTATCTTTCGTCAAACTGACAGGAGTTGCCGCCTGTACGAAGCAGGCAGCATTTCCTATTATTGACGATACAAATAATACTTTTCTTAAATTCATATTTATTAATTTTTTTCTTGGTAAATAAATTATTCTTCGTAAGTAATTCTATCAACGTAATATCCGAAACCTACACAAAGGAATCCATCTTGCGAATTCAACAAGTCAAGTATCTCTTGTGACATAATTATGTCACTAACACCATCCGCATAAACATCAAACTCAGGGTACCCGGGAAGTTCTGTCCACCATCCGGAAGAGAATCTGATTTTATGATAGCTATCATCAGATTTAATTGAGTAATATACCTTTAATTTTGTTCCTACAGGCAAATTCTTCACATCATTCTGCACCGCATCAAACAATCTGTTTGGATTACCTTCAGGTAAATCCCATGATACATAGTGATGACCCTTCCATAATTCAACTTCCAATGGAGAGTCTTTTACCGTAACTGCAAGTTCTGTCTTTATCTCACCATCAATAAAGAAACTAACATTTTCTCCGGATTTGGATATACCTGTCAATACATAATCTCCGTCTGCAATTGCAGGTGAAATGAATGTAAGACGAGTTGAATACTGTTCAACGAATGTAGTGATTGTATTTCCACCCAATGACAACGAAACGACCTTGTCAAGATTCAAACCGGTAATAGTCCACTCAGCATCAGGACGCTTGTTTTCAGGTCCTGCAGTAATCAACGGCTTGGAAGTAACATCCATTGTATTAGCACCGTATCTATTGCCTTCCACATCAATAAATACCACACGATACTCACCGTCAGACAATTCTGAAGGAATTTTAAATTCAATATAACCATCTGATTCCACGTATGTTATATCAGAGATTTCCACTTCCTGATTAGTTTTAGACTCGGCAATGTTTATCTGCTTTAATGCTACTTTTGCAACCTTTTCAAGATTTGTTCCACTAAGACGTGCCCATCCTCCAGTTGCGACAATACGTTCAGATATTACTTCTTCACTCTGAGGATCTTCAGCCAAAGCTTTTATTTTTACAAGTCCTTCACGGAAAGTTGTTTTTCCTACAGGAGTTGAGACATCAACCCTAAGATGATAAACACCGGCATTAAGATTCATCTCGAGCGTCTTTTCTGTTCCGACTTCTTCACCGTCAAGAGTCCAAACCACAGAAGTGAAATCAGCAGGCGTAGTTGTTACCGTTATTGAGAACAATACATCCCTGTCTATTTCAGAAATAGTTCCCAGTCCACCATTAGCGTCACGCTCCGGAAACGTAGGGGCTATAATACGAGGCTCGTCATCTGCTGTTGCAGTAGAAAATGGCTCTTCTTCACTACAAGATGTAAAAGAGAAACCTGCACCGAGCAATATAAATAATATCCAATATATATTTTTCATTTTAATACGAAATTTAAATTGTTTAGTGTACTAGATTTTTATTCTTTATCCCACCATACAGGAATATTCCAACTGTTAGTTCCACCCATACGGTCCAAAGCTTCCTGATAACCTTCCTTGTTGTAAGAAGACTCAAGTATAGGATAGCACAAACGTACAGGAATGTCGTATCCACCAGTAAGCTTGTCTGCCGCATAACCATATTCTGCAGGAGATTTCAGCTTTGGATATCCTGAACGACGTATGTTAGCCCAACATTCTGACAGATTATGGAAGTGAAGAATCCAAGCCTGAGTATTTATTGCTTCTTTCTTGCCTTCGTCACTAAGAGCAGAAATAGGGTGATTTGCTATATAATCGTTTATATCCTGATCGTCAATTTCGCAATCATAGTTATCAACTAGAAATGCCATCGAAGCCTTAACTCCATTTTCGTAATGCTGCTCAACAGATGTAGCACCTACGTTCCATCCTTTAAGCTTAGCCTCGGCCAATAGGAACTCAACCTCAGCGTATGTCATCACAACACCTGGGTTGTCAGATTTAAGGAAATTCTGGGCCAATTTAGGACGGGTAGCATCCTGTAACCATGGATTTGAGTAATTCGTATTGTCAGGATACCTTTCTTTAAGGTCCGCTATAATTTCACTCCAATATCCATTATCCGGCCATGGTTCATACCAGAATTCACCCGGTTTAGAAGGGTTGAACTGTGCACCCAGTTCCAGCATTTCGTCTGTCAGATCAATACGGTTATTAGGATTTGACTGAGTCAGACCCTTGTCGAAATAACAACGGGTAAGTGCAAAAGTACGAGGGTCGTCATTGTCCTTCAAAGTATTGAAGAAAGTAGAACAGATATAAGTCTGATTATTTGCAGGGTCATTACCAAAATACAACTGTGACAAAGCGTTACGTCTGTAATCTGTATATGCTTCCTGACCAAAATTGAATGTAAGCTCCATATATTCAATCAATGCGTCATCATCAGCACTTGTCATATAGCCGGCAGGATCTGTAAATGCCTTTTCAAACTCTTCCTGCGCCTTCTGTGGAGAAACATCAGATATACGCATAGCATAACGCATACGAAGAGAATTTGCTAGCTTTTTCCATTTTCTTATATCTCCATTAAATATCACATCACCTGTGATTTCATCTTTCTTATCGTCTAAAGCGGCAGCGGCTTCAGTCAGTTCTGTAAAGAAACTGTTGTAGATTTCCTCTTGTGTATCATAACGTGGACTTGTTATACCACTGATAAAACCTCTGGCTGCCTCTGAGTATGGAGCATCACCGTATGTATCTGTTATGATAGACATAAGATATACTTTGTAAATCACAGCAGCGGCATGTATGTTCACTTTGTTCTCGTCACCTTCTGTCTTTACCTCAGCATCTACAAGATTCTTGATTCCTGTAGTATAAAGATTTGTCCAAAAACGATTCATTTCGTTATTGTCAATTTTGTGCTGACCTCCGTAGTTTGTTGTATTCCAACATCCCATAAGCTGCTGCGTAAAGGCACCTATATAGCTTCGGTATATTTCTATCATTCCAAGGTCGCCGTATGTCTGTAGTTCGGCAAAAGTCAACTGTGAATTTGGGTCAATATTTTCAGCTTTCGACGGGTCTGTATTCATGTCATTCATGTATTCATCACTGCAAGCTGTAAAAGCAAGTGCTAATGCCATGCACATTGCTGTTTTTATATATGATTTGTAACGTTTCATTGTGTATTTCTTTTTGAAATGATTTAGGATTAATTAGAACTTAACGTTGACATTGAAACCATAGCTTTTACGTGAAGGCAATGAGCCATATTCCATACCCATACCTGTAGTATTGTTATAGTTCGAATCAGGATCGATATTAGGAATATTTTTCCAAACGATAAACGGATTACGTGCAACGAAAGACACTGTCAATCCTTGAACCTTATTCTTCAACCATGTCTTTGGTAACGAATAGCTCAATGTGATTTCACGACATTTGATATACGAGTTATCATAAACGAACATTGACGGTGCATAACGGCTGATATTCATCCAATAATCCTCAGGATTTACGTAAATATCGTTAGGACGATATGTTCCGTCACCATTGTCTATTACACCTGGGGCAATGAAACCGCCTGTAGGTGTCCAGTTTGCTTCGCTGATACCAAGAGCCTTACGCTGTTCTTCTGATTTATACCATTCTTCGCGTCCTTCCAATGTTTCCAATGCTTTACCGGATTCGTATGCGGCACGGGCAGACATTGAATACAAATCGGCGCCAACCTTAATATCGAATACAGCAGCAAGTGAAACATTCTTGTATGTGAAGTTCGTTACTACACCACCTGTCCAATCCCATGAAGCGTTACCCAAAATATGATTGCTATTGTCGTATTGTGGCAAACCGGTGCTTGGATCAATCAAGATATCACCATTTTCATTGCGTTTGAAATCAGGACCAATGATAGAACCAAAATTTTCTCCTACTACAGCTGCTACCTGAACATCCTGCCATGTAGCCTTTTCCAGCTCGAACAAATCAATACCGTCAACCAACTCCTTAACCTTGTTATTGTTCTTGGAGAAGTTGATGTTCAAGTCCCATGAAAAGTCCTTTGTCTGGATAGGACGAGTGTTCAAAGCTATTTCAATACCGTTATTCTGGATTTCTCCAGCGTTAATCATACGATATGTATAACCGGAAGCCCATGAACTCGCCATCGCCATAATCTGGTTTTTACTAGTCTGATTATAATAAGTAAAATCCAAACCAATACGGTTATTCAGGAATTTCAATTCCAATCCCATTTCGTATGAATTGGTTCTTGTAGGCTTTAGGTCACGATTAGGGATAGTACTGTTACTGATAGAACCTAAAGTATATCCGGGATAAGTAAATTTAGATTTCGTATATACCAGTCCCAACTGATAAGGATCTGTATCGCTACCCACTTGTGCCCATGAAACACGTAGTTTACCGTAAGGCAGAAGATTGTGATTCTTGATAAGTTCAGAGAATACAAAGCTACCTGAGAATGAAGGATAGATATATGTATTGTTATTCAAAGGCAATGTGGAAGAACGGTCTCCGCGCAATGTAGCATCAAGATATATCAGGTGTCTCCATCCTACATTTACTGCACCATAAATAGAATTTATCTGCTTTCTGTAATAATTCTGTTCCACACTTGTTTCATTAAAGCTCATGAGCGCCACAGTTTCACGTATCTTCATATCCTGAGCTGTAGTGATTGTAGTCTCATTATTCACTTTATACAAGTTGGCACCCAATGTCGCATTGAAATCGAAATCCCCCCAGGAGTTGTTATATAGAGCCAACATTTCGAAGTTGTACATACGGTTTCTGAAATTGCTTATCTGCAATCTGCCTGCTTCATAGCCAGGAGTAGTAGGAGCCTTGAAATCCTCAAACTTAAACCAGTTGAATTCAGCTCCGACAGTACCTTGAAGCTTAAAATGGTCAGCAACGTTCCATATTGCCTTACCATTGAAACGGAACTGGTCTTTATCAGATTGGTTCGAGTTTTTGTAAACATCCCAGTAAGGGTTTACATTATATGGATCCAAACCATTCCAATTAGAGTATTCACCATTTGCATCCTGATATGTTTTCAGCCATTCCTGATCGTATGTAGTGGCAAGAGTCATAAGGTTTTTACCGACATTACCTTTGCTGTCACCAAGAGCCGGACGGTTCTTTACCGATTCGCGTGTATAGTTTGTACTGAAATCCAGATCTACTTTTCCCATACTCGTATTGGCACGCAAATTGAATATGTTACGGCTCATATTGGTATTAGGAACTATATCTTTATTACGCATATCGGTGTAAGTGAAACGTACTCCCGACTTTCCATGACTTGAGCTTAAAGTCAATGTATTTGTTGCAGTCAAACCTGTACGGAAAAAACCTGATACATTATCAGGAATTATCAAATACGGACGCGAAACACCATCAAAATAATCCAGCATATTTGAACCGTCGGCTTTTGGTCCCCAACTCTTATTTGTGTTTGCAACAGCATTTATACTGTAAGTGCCATCACTACCCATACCATATATTTGCTGAACTTCGTTCCATTTAGCAAGTTGAGTTTCAAATGTCATTGTACCATTATACTCAACACTCATACGTTCACCATCCTTACCGCTAGCCTTCTTTGTTGTGATAAGAATTACACCGTGACTGGCACGGCTCCCATACAACGCTGAAGCAGCAGGACCTTTAAGAACAGACATATTCTCTATATCATCAGGGTTAATGCTTGAAATACCGTCACCCAAGTCATAACCTCCTTCCGTACCGGCACTGCCATAGTTTGTATTATCCAAAGGTACTCCATCAATGACATACAGAGGTTGGTTGTTTCCTGTCATTTCTGTATTACCACGCAAAAGCACACGTGTAGAGCCTGAAGGACCACCTGCAGTCTGACTGACAACCAGACCTGGAACACGACCAGCCATAGAGTTAATCACATTAGTCTCCTTAGCTTTTGTCAAAGCCTCTCCCTTAACTTCATCAACACCATAACCAAGTGCCTTACGTTCACGTTTGATACCCAATGCGGTAACAACGACCTCACTCAAAACCTTGCTGTCTTCCTCTAGGGTGATATCCAGTGGTGCAGTACCAACTTTTACTTCTTTTGTTTTGTAGCCTACAAAACTTATAACCAGTGTAGCACCCTGTTGCACATTCAAGACAAAATTACCATCCATATCGGTAATGGTTCCGTTGGTAGTACCTTTTTCAACAATAGAAGCACCGATTATAGCTCCCATAGCATCTTTGACATTACCTGACACTTGTCGGCTTTGTTGCATTACTGAAAGATTATTTTCCGTAACCCCAGCATTCAACTGCGGCATTCCTCCAAAAAGGGATAGAAACAATGTACCGCAATACAATGTGTACTTGTAGTTTAATCTTCTCATAAGTTTTTAATAAGTAATAGTATTAAGATTAATTATATATTTTCACCCAATCGATGAACATCTGGGCTTTTTCTCCATCTTTCAATGCTGTAATTTGTGCCGGATCTGTTATACCGGGAAAGTCACCACCTACAGCCAAATTGAACAAGAAATAAAATTTATCGTTAAAGTATTCAAAACGACCACTGTCCGGTCCGATATTAAAAGTTTTGATCAGTATATCATCAACCTTTACAATAAGTTCATTTTCATTCCACTCCAGAGAATATACATGATAGTTGCCATCCTGAAGACTTTTTTCCATAGTCTTAGTCTGGAAAATCTGCTCATGTCCTTCAACATCAGGACCATAATGAATTGCGGTATTGATATATGTTTCTGTTGTATTATTGGCTATGCCTGCTTTTTCTCCCATCTCCATTATATCAATCTCACCACAGGCAGGCCACTGCCTATCGTTGTCGCCCATCATCCAAAATGCAGGCCATAATCCGTTTGCTGTTTTAGGGAGTTTTATACTTGATTCCACTTTCCCATACTGAAAACTTTTCTTGCCTTTGCTGTTTACACGACCAGAATAAAATTTATCTCCTTCTCTCTTGGCAGTCAAAACAAGCACTGTCTTGTCACCGTCTTTCCCGACACTTACACACTCTTCAATATATTCCTGAAGTTCATTGTTCACCCACCCAGGCTCATGAGTCTCTTTTGTCCAAACAGAATTATCAAATGTGTTGAAATCTTCTGTAAACACAAGTTTCCACTGTTTCGAGGGTTCATCTTCTTCTCCTGGTTGCTCATCAGGCAGCTCAGGTTCCTCCTCCTGTCCTTCATTATCATCTTTGATTTCCTCTTCCGGATTATCAGGCTTTACCGGTTCATTATTTGTCGAACACGATTGCAGATTTACTCCAAGAAAGAATAATAGAAATAAAATTACTGTTTTCATTAGCGATAGTTTTTTGGTTAAACATTATGTATTTTCACTTTCTCTTTTACTGTTAACTAAAGATTACATTCAGCTTCCAAGCTGTTGGCAAAATTGGGTATAATCCTGTTTTTCAGGGTTTGAATGCTGACAGAAAAGGGTTGAAATCTATCATTTTTGCTTTTTAACCAAGAAAACATATAAAAACCGGGCTGACAAATCAATAAATGTTCATAAATAAGACATTATTGATTTGTCAGCCCGTAATATAAATATAGAACTATCTATTAGTTTTGCTCCAGAAACTTGCTTGGTGATATACCAAATTGTTTCTTGAACAATATACTGAAATATTTAGAATTCACAAATCCGGTTTCAGCGGCTACATCTGCCACAGGCTTTCCTTGTTTCAACAGTTCTGCCGCCCTCTGAAGGCGAATCAGACGTATGAAGTCCTGCGGTGCCTTTCCTGTAAGTGATTTCAAACGGTTGTAGAACAAGGTACGGCTCATAGCCATTTCCTGGCACAATTGGTTAATATTAAATTCTTCATCATCCATATTATCCATGACGAGTTGTGTTGCATGCTTAATAAAATTCAAATCATCCTCTGATACCGGTACTGTATCATTCTGAACATTGCCCTCGTCTGTTTGCCGTATTTCATCATCATTGTTCAAAGTATCAGTGCCAACAGTTTCATTTTTCTCTATTTGCGCCACCACATTTTTCAGAACATATTCACGAAGATGATTTCTGGTTTCGAGAATACTATGAACCTTCAATCTTAAAATTTCTGCACTGAAAGGTTTAGGAATATAGTCGTCCGCTCCACTTTTCAGACCGGTAACCATGGCATCATGGGTTACCTTGGCAGTAAGCAATATAAACGGTATGCCGGATGTTTGTGGATTTTCCTTTACTATACGACAAAGCTCGTCACCCTGGATACCAGGCATCATAACATCCGACAGAATAAGATCCGGATATTCTTCTGCCAAACATTCCAAAGCCTTACTTCCATCAGATACATCTATAACCCGATAATCACGTTCAAAAATCTTCTTTAAATAACAGCGTAGTTCATCATTATCCTCGACTATAAGCAATGTATCCAAAGATTCTTTAATATTTTCAGAATCATCACCAATATACTCAGTTCTATTTTCTATAACCGGAGATATCTGTTTATGTATAACATTATTATCAAAAGAAGAATCAATATCAGCATTGCGTAACGTAACATAGAACGTACTGCCCTTGTTTACTTCAGATTTGTATGAAATTTTGCCATGCATCATATTCACCAAACGCTGTACCTGCAACAGCCCGAATCCTGTGCCGGGTTCGTTTGTCTGTCTTGCATTAACAGCACGATAAACATTCTTGAACAGCTGTCTGCCGGCATCAGCCGGAATGCCAATACCTGTGTCTTGAACCTCTATAACTACATTCTTTTTATCAGATAAAAGTGACAGGCTGATTGTCCCATTTGCCAAGGTATATTTGCAAGCATTCGAAATAAGATTGTCAAGCAACATTTCCATCATCTGCTCATCTGCCATTGCAAACACATCATGTTCAGGCAAAGATATCTTTATATGCAATTGTTTCTTATCACAATATGACTGGAAGCTTACACATTCCTTCACTAACAAATCGTTGATATTTACAGGTTTAAGAGTTACATTTTTCTTATTTGTATCTATTTTCTCAAACTCAAGCAATTGACTTACAAGCGCATGTAGTTTACGTGTATTATTACGCGCAGTTTCCAACAAGTAACTTACATCATCCGAAAGGTCTTTTTTCTTACTAAGGTCTTCCAAAGGAGCCATGATAAGTGTTACAGGAGTCCGTATATCGTGTGCTGTCTCTACAAAGAACTTTATTTTGTCCTCATTATGTCTTTTTTGAAGCTGATTACTCTTATATCTAAGTATGAAATAAAATATACCGAAAACTAATGACAAATATATTATCCATGCATACCATGAATTCCACCACGGCTGATCAATGTTTATTGAAAGCGAAGCTTCTGAAATGATTTCTCCATTACTTTTTCTCAAACTTCTGACTTTTAATGTGTACATTCCCGGCGATACATTAGTATATCTGACAGTTCCATTCGAATACACCGCACTCCATGATTTTTCATATCCTTCAAGAATATACTGATAAGCTATATCATGCTGAAAACGATAATTTATTGACTCAAAAGTAACAGAAAATGAATTATAACTGTAATCAAGATCAACTTTCTTATCCATGAGCATAGCATAAATGGACGGACGCATCTGTATTTCCTTCTCAGGAGAGATATACTCCAATTTTAAATCTGTTATCCTGACAGGCGCGTCGTATTCCTCAACAGCCATCGCGCCAGGAGTTATAAAAATAGCCCCATAGGTACTTCCATAAGCAAACCTACCATCAGAAAGTTTGATACATGCCGATTTATTATATGTCTTATCTGTATCATGAATATAATTCAGATTTGAAACCTTCAGGCCATTTACAACGGCAAGACCTTTACCTGTGCTTGCCCAAATACGACCTTTATTATCACGTTGCAAGCTATATATGTCATCGGACAGCAAGCCTTCTTTAGTGGTAATGATCTTTACATCACCTGAATTCATATCATACAGATTCAGACCACCTCCTTCAGTGCCAAGCCATACAGTACCGTCACCATTAAACAACATTGAAATGATATAAGCACTGACATTCTTATCATTGAACTCAGAGGTTGTGGCATAACGTCTGAACTGAGATGTATATTTTTCTACAATACAAAAACCATTTACTGTAGCAACGGCCATTCTCAAAGAATCAACTTCTTCGATGGAATGAACCCAGTTTATATCAAACTCATTTTTACGTTTTCCTTGTTTGTCGGCTATAATTAAATTTCCGTCAAGTCCCCCAATCCAAAGATCTCCGTCCTTGTCCTCCTTCACCGAGAAAATATAATTCGTAGTAAGACCTCCCGGCTTTTGAACAAGATGTTTTAACACACGTCCGGCTTTATCTATCAGATACAAACCGTCTCCATAAGTTCCAGCCCAGATATTTCCATCGCCTGAACTACATAAATCTACTATTACAATAGATTTTAATATATGTTTCCAACGATGATCTGACTTATTCCTAATACTTATACCATCATCCGTGGCAAACCACAAATCATAATTTATATTCTCCTCTATATCATTCACATTATTATTTACCAACGACTGCGGATTTCCCCGTTCATGTGTCATTATATTGATAGGATACTTCAAAGAAATAGCCACAGACACTCCACCAGTGTAACTGCCTATCCATATATTATCCTGAAAGTCTTTGGTTACGGCATAGATTCCATTGTCACGTAAAAAGAACTCCCCACTATCCTCTGTATTTACAAACAACTTTGTTTCTGAGGTATGTTTGTCCACAAAATATACTCCACCACCGTCTATTCCAACAAGTATTCTGTTATTGTCATAAGGAGTAATGGCGCGAATAGGATTAAAAAAAGACAGATGTTGACCTTTTATACGATGTAATGAATAATTTCCGAGATCCAGAGTCCACAATCCGCTGTTGAAAGTACCAATCCACAACTTATTTTCAGACTTATCGAAATAAAGAGTTTGTACATTTTTATCTTCAACAAGTTGATTTGAAACAGAATCTTCCCTACATGATAAACGAAAAACTCCATTCGATGTACCAACAAATAAAGAATCACACAAACATGCTATATCATTTATATAATTGTCTTCTAAAACGCAACATAAAGCACCGTCTGACTTTTTTGAATATAATCCTCTACTCAATCCAAACCAAAGCGTTCCATTTTCATCTGAAAATATTTTATTAAGAATAATTTCCCCCTCAATATACTCGCCCAAAAACAAATACAACTCAAAGCTGTCCGTATTCGGTTGATATTTATATATTCTCCCGGTATGATCGTATGCCAAAAGTCCCAGTTTATTATCAAAATAAAGCCTGATTATTCTCCCTGCCAAATCACCATAATAATAATTGGCAGACAATGAATAATTCTTTACTGTACGACCATTATATCTGTCCACTCCAGTTCTGGTTGAAATCCACATCACATTGTCATTATCCTCAACTATCGAGAATACTCTTTCGCTACTCAATCCATCAGTGCGCCCGATGTGACGAACACTAAACATACCGTCAAACGATTCGGCATATAAAGCAGAAATAGACAACACAAAAGATATGACTAATAAGATATATTTTAAATTTATTTTCATATATTAAATAACTCAAGTTTCGCAAGTACTCAAATAATGTAATAAAAAAAGGCTAAAGAGTTTGATGATTCAATGATTATCACTATATTAATGTCGCCAAACGAAATTACGAAAAAGGTCTAAGTAATTGAAAATGAGTTGCAGTTACTAACTCATAGTAGTAATAGGTTACGAATTAGTTAGTTATCTGCTGTTTTATTCTTCTGCGCGTTGCGTAACCTTCAAAGAACTCTTCGTATGCAAAAGTAGCACTTTAATGGCATATATTGAAATAAAAATCCAGCTTTTTAAGCTCCACAGACAAGTTTTTCCGTAAAAGCGAATTTATTCGTAGGAACATCATCATCAATAAATCGACGACCATGTTCCTACTATTGCATAAGCATAGAAAAGGGCTTTGCGTCACGCCTGAACCATGTTCAGACTGATGATGCAAGGCCCCTTTCTTTTTTTTGCTTATGCCACAAGCGGTGCTTTTACGGCTGTCACCTGTTGATTTTCTTTTTTTTTGTCGGTTCCTCTAATCGAAAACGGAAGTCATGGGTAACCACACCTTCCATAAATGAAAAGTGCCATTACCCATGACGGCAAACCGGAAAGAAAATTGCAACCGCATAACTAAACAGGTTTAGCCACACGGTTGCAACATACTTTCTTGGAATGTTTGCCGATTTCACGTTTTCTCCGCATCTTTTTTTTGACATTTCCTTTCTTTCTTTTCCCTGAACATTCATATCCAATATGCCTCCACATCCGTTTACCTCCATTTTTGATGGTCTTTCAGAAAGTCGCAACAGGTGGATCGTTCCCGTTCTGGGTGCAAAGGTAAATCCGGGATTGGGATGCTCAATGGTTTTTAGAAAAAATCTCCAGCCCTGCGGGTAGTATTTTTTCTTTGAAAACCCTTGCTCTACCCACTCCCTACCTTTTTTGAAGCACCCGAAACGAAAACGACCGAAGCGACAGAAAGACGCATTAAAAAAAATGTCGGATAAACGGGAGGCATATAAGGTTGGAAACTCAACTCCCTCAGCTCTCGAATCCGCATTAAAAATAAAAACAAATGGATATGGAAGCAGCAGTAGCAACAAAATTCGTGAAGTGGGAAGTTCCGACATTGGAAAGCCTACATGAGTGCAAGGTTTACAGACTTCGTATGAAAGTGAATAATGGCGAGGTGCTGAACAGAGAGGAAAAGAATTGGATAACCGAAAAGGTAAACGGCAATACCTATTTCAAAAGTGCGATACCATTGCAAGGATGGCGGTTTGACTTCTCCGACATACTGAGGACATTCCTTGTAAGCCAGTACGGACAATGGAGAGAATACAAGGCTATGGACAAGACGGCACTCCGCAAGATATTGTACGGAAGAATTGACAGAATTGTAGAACTTGACAAACGACACCCAAAATGACAGCAGCAATGAACATAAGACAGACAGCGCAATCCATTGGACTTGCAGTATTCGCATTTCTGTTGCGCTGTTTCCTTTGGATAGTCAATATCCTTTGGTACATCATCAGAGAAATAGTCTGTGGAGTATTCCGAATGGTTATTAATGTAATGGTATTCATCATATTTCTCATTGCCATTTTCGGCTTTTTCCTATGGCTACTGACACTTTGAATTAATTCCCAAAAGCATAACATTATGAAACGATACAGCAAGACAGCAGCGCAGCAATGCAGATTTTACGAGGTGGACAACATCTTTGAGTATATGGTGGAAACCTACATCAACGGCA
>ERZ780212.72-NODE-72-length-102668-cov-6.462748_pt1 | contig 102668 bp, 109 predicted proteins | sample MGYA00511364_ERZ780212 | MGnify/ENA primary metagenome ERZ780212 (study PRJEB29588, sample SAMEA2147991) | human gut metagenome | biome: human gut; feature: human-associated habitat; material: faeces | place: Denmark | collected 2008/2010 ... | reverse complement strand
GGCAACGATCACTTTTCCCCGTAAGGCAGCTGGTAGAGCACAACCTTAGGAGGCGGTTGCTCTATCCTGCTGAGCTACGGAACCGAATATTAACTTATTAAGTGTATCACAGTTTTAAGCAGCGGGCAATTATAAATTATCCATTGCTCCGGGAGGCATGCTCCACTCTACTCTTACACCGGTATTGAACCATAATCTGCCAAGGCAGTTTTTAAAGTTTTCCAAACTGTCAAGCGGCATTAAAGTTTTTGTAACAAACTGACGGATAGTTTCGCCTTCAGGCAAATCAAGCGTTAAGGGTTTGCTTAAAAATTCTTCTACCCTTGCTTTGGCTTCCGGAACATCCAGCACAACATTAGCGGTTTTGGTTTCCGGGTCATATTCTACATAACCATAATGAGCATGGTGGTTTAACGTAACAGTAAATTTTTCCATAATATACCTCCGTTCTGTATATTATAGCAATTTATCGCTTATTCTACAATAGGGCACTTCAATTAAAGGCTGTTTACAGCCGAATTTTGCAGTATATTGCCTTTAACAGATATTTTTACGGCATTTCACAAAAATTTTAATGTTAGCAATCTCTAACAATTAATAATTATTATTGACAACTTACCGGTGCTGTGTTAAAATCATTACAGTAAGCGGTTAGAACGAACCGCCATGATAATTTTAAAATTTGTACTTTATGGAGGAATGAATAATGAAAAAATGGGTTTGCCAAGTTTGTGGCTATGTTTATGAAGGTGAAGCTGCTCCGGAATACTGCCCGCAGTGCAAAGCTCCGGCTTCCAAATTTGTAGAAATGAAAGGCGAAATGACCTGGGCTGCTGAACATTTTGTTGGCGTAGCTAAAGACGTTCCCGAAGATATTAAAGAAGACCTGCGCGCTAACTTCAACGGCGAATGCAGCGAAGTAGGCATGTACCTTGCTATGAGCCGTGTTGCTTTCCGTGAAGGCTATCCGGAAATCGGCCTGTACTGGGAAAAAGCTGCTTTTGAAGAAGCAGAACATGCTGCTAAATTTGCTGAACTGCTTGGCGAAGTTGTTACCGACAGCACCAAAAAGAACCTTGAAATGCGCGTAGAAGCTGAAAACGGCGCAACCGCAGGCAAAACCGACCTTGCAAAACGTGCTAAAGAACTCGGCCTTGACGCTATCCATGACACCGTTCATGAAATGGCTCGTGACGAAGCCCGCCATGGCAGAGCATTTGCAGGCCTGCTCGCTCGTTACTTCAACAAATAATTAAATAGTTGTTTAAGCAATAAGCAAAAGAAACTCCTGTTATCCACGGATAGCAGGAGTTTTTATTTTGCCGTTTTAATACGGATAATAGTTGATAACCATAAATTTTACTTTAATCTTACCGTCGTTAATATAAGTATGATTAACGGAAGAATTAAATACCAAAGAATCACCAGCATAGAGCTCATAGACGGCGGTATCTGTTTTAAGAGTGAGTGAGCCTTCGATAACATAAATATATTCCTGCGCCCTTGGCGAATGAGCGATTGAAGCATTGGTGCTTTCTGCGTCCAATTCGCAGTAAAACAGTTCAAAATTACGTTCCGGCGCAGTTGAAAAATAGCAGTGAACGCGGTATACGCCCGTTTCGTCACTTTGCTCAGCCGTGTCGCTTCTGCGCACAACGGTGCCGTCCGGTTCTTTAACTTCCATCAGGCGCGTGTACGGCACGTTCAGCCCGTTGGCAATTTTCCAGATAGTGTTAATGGTAGGGTTGCTGCCCCCTTTTTCAATATCCGACAAAATCGCTTTGCTGATACCGGAAAGTTTTGCCAGCTGCCCCAACGTAAGGCTGCGCTCCGTACGCAGTTTATTTAAGTTAAACGCGATAATTTTCCCTAAGTCCATAAATTCACCTTTAACGTTTAATCTTTGTCCTTATCGGCCTTAGCGGCGTCATTGGCATTGGCTACCGGCGCCCATTCGCGCAAAAGCTGGGCACAGCCGTTGGCGTAGCTGCCTGCATCGCCAAAGCCTGCGGCATAGGCATCCTGGTTATATACTGTTAAAAGCTGAACGTCTTCATAGTACAGCGTTGCGCTGCTGCCGTTGTCGTACACAATAAAACGGTACGGGTCAACAGGGCCGCGCTGACGCGCTACATACAGCGAACCTGCCAGCATATAGGCGCGGTATTCCGGCTTGTCATTGCCCACGGTCTGAGTAATGTTAAAAGTCCAGCCACCTTCGTGTACGGTTGCCGTGCCGTCTTCATGCACCGTAATATCGGGATGAGGGTCTAACTTTTTAATCTGCTTCATCACGCGTTTCAGGCGTTCTTCCGGTTCCGGATGGCTGCTGAACAGGCCATAGCCCGGATTGCCTTTTTCTTTGGCCAAATCTTCCAGTTTATTAATGGTAAGCACCATGCTGTACGGATTGTAGCCTGCCTTAACGCACAGGTTAAAACCTTCCTTATCGGCGCCGCGTTCATCGGTGCGGCTGTAACCTGCCGCCAGTGCCTGCGAGGCGAGCCCTGTAAGCCCCATATCGCCCTTGGTGACAACAGCCAGCAAAAGGGTTGTTAAAAGCTGTTTTTCAATCTGGTGTACGGTATGTTTTTCAACAATATGGCTTACTTCGTGCCCTAAAACGCCTGCCAGTTCAGAATCGCTCGGCATGTAATCAATAAGCCCTTTAAACACATATACAAACCCGCCGGGGCAGGCCAGTGCGTTAACTTCGTCGCAGTTAAGCACCTTAAAGGTATATTCCAAATCCTGACGGTCGCTTACAGCCACAAGGCTTTGCCCAATGCGGTTCACACGTTCCTGCAGTTCGTAATCCTGCACAACGCCGTACTGCGCTTCCAGCGCCATGGCGGTTTCGCGCCCCATCTCAATTTCCTGCTGCTTGCTTATAATGCCGGCTTCTGCCGGAAAAGCAGTGCCAAGCAGTAAATAAAAGGCAAACAGCAAACCGGCAAATAACTTAAAAATGTTTTTTAATGCCATTTATATCTCCCCTTTTTCGTGCATGGCAGCAATTTCTTCTTTAGTATAACCCGCGCTTTCCAGCACCTCCTGCGTATGCTCGCCCAAATAAGGCGCGCGTGTGCGGATAGTGCCCGGTGTGTCAGACAGCTTCGCCGCAGATTTTACATAAGTATAATTTCCGAAATCTTCTTTTTTTGTTACAAGCATTTGTGACTGTTCCGTCGTCAAACTGCTGTCCAAAGCCTCCTGCAAGGTGCGGATTGGCGTTACGCAAAACTCGTCTTTGCCGATAAGTTCCAGCCATTCCGCCTGAGTTTTACCTGCAAAAGCAGCTGCCAGTTTCTCTTTTATTTCTGCCGAATGGGCAAAATCAAACTGGCGGCTTTCAAGCTCCGGCAGGTCAATCAACCTGCACATTTTCTGCCAGAACTTAGGCTCAATAGTACCGATGCTTAAATAACGGCCGTCCTTTGTTTTGTATACGCTGTAATAATGCGATGCCGTACGCCCGAAAGAAGGCATGCCGGTTTCGCGGCAGCCGATGACGCTGCTGATGGCCGTAATTTCCGCATTGATTGCCGAGCTGTACAAATCAACATTTACAAGCTGCCCTTTACCGGTGCGCTCGCGTGCATAAAGCGCCATTAAAATGCCGCTGATGGCGTTTAAACTGCCGCCAAGTGCCGCCACCTGCACCGAAGGCACGCTGATATCCGTTCCGTCTTCCGGCGCAGCCACTCCGGCAAGGCCTATAACATTAAGGTCATGCGAGGGCATGTGTTTGTATTTTCCTTCCGGCCCGAAACCGGTAATGGAACAATAAATAAGCCGCGGGTTAATTTTGCTTACGCTTTCGTAATCAAGCCCCAGCATTTTTAAATACCCGGGGCGGAAACCTTCCAGAAATACGTCTGCCTCTTTTAAAAGGCGCAGCAAAACTTCACGCCCGGCAGGCGTTTTTAAATTTACGGTAATGCCTCGCTTGTTGCGGTTCAGCATTAAATGCCAATAACTCATGCCGGGTTCTTTAGCCGGCGTAAAGCCGCGGGTAACGTCGCCCTTTACATCTTCAACCTTAATTACGTCCGCGCCGAAATCGCCCAGAACCATGCCGCAGTATTGCCCCGGCAGCCATTTGCTGAAATCAATTATTTTTATTCCTTCCAAAGCCTGCATAATTACTACCCCTTTGTACAACAAACAATTAATATGCTATATACTTCTACGCCATACTGTGTTTTCCTTTTTATCTTGCGGCAGATATTACAAACATGTATAATATTATTGTATGAATTATTATAAAAAATATTTTTGTCATTTTCATGTTCCGGAGTGATTTTTATGAATATCCATAAATTAACGCTGGCGGCACTGCTTGTTGCCATAGGCACTTTAAGCGCGCATCTGGTTTATATACCGGCAGGCGCTTCCAAATGCTTTCCGGTTCAGCATGCTATAAATGTACTCTGCGCAGTCATTTTAGGGCCTAAAGAAGCCGTTTCCGTTGCTTTTGTTATTTCCTGCCTGCGCAATATGGCGGGCACAGGCTCGCTGCTGGCATTTCCCGGCAGCATGATTGGCGCCTTTTTAGCCGGGTTTGCCTACCGCCGCTGGCATAATACCGGCGCGGCCATGCTTGGCGAAATTTTCGGCACCGGCATTTTAGGCGGGTTGGCAGCATGGGTTATTGCCTGGGCAATATTAAACAGCAAGGCGGCAGCCTGGTTCTTCGTGCCGCCGTTTTTAATCAGCACCATGGGCGGCAGCATAATTGCGGGGCTGCTTATTAAAAGCGGTATTCTTACTCATCTTATGCCGGCTTCTTTTTCCGGCAGGGCAGGTAAATAATGGATTTTAATCTTGATAATTTTCTTTCGCAAATTTTATATGTTTTAAGCGGCTTTTTATTCGGCATTTTCGCATCGCGCTACAGTGTGCTGTCCTGGCGCACCATCCGCGCGCGCGGCATTTTTGCGTCGCTTTTGCAGGTATGTATTCTGCTCATTGCGTTTATTGCTTTTCCGCTGCTTTTTTCTACCCGTACGGTAATGGGCAGCTTTGTATATTACGCTGTTTTGCTTTTCTTTTTCAGCAAGGGTTACAACAAGAGGTGAAATTATGAACGAAAATACTGAAGGTAAACTGCATAATTTAAAACTGGATGTGCCCATTGCAGAAAAATTTGTACAGCCCATGGCCGATACTTTTAAAGTTCTGGGCGACCCTACGCGTATCCGTATTCTGGCTTTGCTTGCCGAAAACGAATCCTGCGTAACGAATATTGCAGAAACACTGGAAATGACGCAGTCAGCAATCTCGCACCAGCTGCGTCTTCTGCGCCACGCTGGGCTTGTTAAGTTTACCAAAACCGGCAAGGAGGTTATTTACAGCCTTGACGACAACCATGTTTTAACCCTGTTTGCCCAAGCGCTGGACCATATCAAGCACAGGGTATAATGCCATAAACACAAAGAGCGTATGCTTTAAGCACACGCTCTTTTTATTTTACCTGTATTTTTTCACCGTCCGGCGCTGTCAGCCAGATATCATTAATATGCACGCGCCCCTTAACGATTTCAAAAGCGTCGCTTGTAACTTCGCCAAGCGGCGTTTTTATTTTTACATCCGTAAATTTCAGCACGCCATGCCTGTCATTAAATTTGCCGGAAATCTGCTCAAACGGTATCAGGCTGTATGTACCAGCGCCGCTTGTAAAACTGCCGTAAGTAAACACATTTTTAGGGTTGCCGTCGCTGCGCATTTTTAAATCAAGCTCCACGCGGCAGTTAATTTTGCTTGTTTTGGCAGCAATAGACGCCATTAAATCATGCCCAAGCGCGTCAATGCTGTAACCGCGCGTATCTACATCATAAGCTCCGGTTGCTTCCACCGTGCCGCCGTAAATGCCGCCTGTTACATTGCTGAAGTCAATTTTCCCGTCTTTATAAAAGAAATCGCCGTTAACTTTGTAAAAACGCAGTGCCGGTATATTAAGCTCTAAAAATTCAATTCTGCCGTCTATAGAAGGTCCGGAAAGCGGCCCCGTTGCATGCCCGTAAACGCTGGCAGTATCTTTAACCTTGCCAAGCCCTAAGGATTCAGGCACAACATTTTTCATGGAAATATACAAATCGCACTGCGGCTGCCCGCCGTTAAGCAACAGTTTGCCGCTTATGCCCAGTTCGTCGCCAATCATCATGCCGCCAAAACCGGCTGCGGTAATTTTAAGCGCCGCCTCCTGCGGATTAACCGTACGCACAGCAGCGTTAACGCCGCTTAAAACAAAATAACGGTGCCTGTAACTGGCAGTAATAGTACAGTCATTAATTTTTATGCTGCTTTGCGGCAGATTTTCGGGTAAATTGATATGCAGCCCTTTATGACGCTTTTTTGTTTCCTGCCCTGCGTCCTTTTTCTTTTCCGGCAAAAAAGCCGGGCGCATATCTTTATTGAAGCGGATGGCTATTACAGGGTGGTTAAGTTCCGCTTCTTCCAGGCTGTTTAAATTTATGCTGCCGGTAACAACATCCCACGGTTTAACTTTAAAACGCCCGTCCGGCACAAATACAACCGGTTCGCCTTCAGCGTCCAGCCATTTCAGCCCGCGGAAGCCAACATTGCCCCACATATCGGCCGTAATGCTTTCAACGGCAACGCTGCCTTCAAGCGTTTGCTGCCGCGCCATTTCGGCGTTAAAAATTTCTGCCGCGTGTTCACCCGCCAGGCGGCACAGCCAGAAATATACGCCGGTTACAACAAGCATAGCCACAATAATGCCAATATACAGTTTAGGATGGTAAAATTTTTTAAGCATACTTACCTCAATCAGTTTTCCTGATTACAGTATAAGGTATTTGCGCCGGTTAGTAAAATTTTTAAACAAAAAACGGGCCTGTATTTTAGCATTACTGCCTAAACAGAGCCCGTTTAAATTATTTATTTTTAATTATTTATTTTTAATTATTTCTTCCATTTGCAATGGTCGGTTGCACCGCTGAATTGGTTCAGGCGGAAGGAATTTTTAAGTGCCACCGTAATAAATTCCTTGGCTTCCGCCAAAGCGTCCTTAACGCTCAGGCCTTTGGCAAGCCCTGCGGTAATGGCTGCCGAAAAAGTACAGCCTGCGCCGTGGTTAAAGCAGCCGGGAATTTTCTTTTCGGTATTAACAACATAGTTTTTGCCGTCATACAGTACATCTACCGCTTCATCGCTGTTATTGCGCGAGCCGCTTTTAATAACAACATAGCCTGCGCCCATTTCCTGAATGCGCGCCGCAGCTTCTTTAATTTCGTCAAGCGTTTCCACTTTATCCATACCGGCAATATACGCCGCTTCCAGAGTATTCGGCGTAATAACGTCGGCACGGCTTACCAGCACTTCTTTAATGGCTTTGGCTGCTTCCGGCACCATAATTGCGTCAATGCCCTTGCACACCATTACCGGGTCAATAACAACGTTCTTCAAACTGTATTTATCAATGGTATCGGCAACCAGCTGCACCAGTTCCGCACTGCCGAGCATGCCTGTTTTCATGGCGTCAATGCCGATGCCTTCCACAATGGTTTTTATCTGTTTTTCAATAACATCCATACCGATTGGGTACATTTCGTGGTCCCAGTTAAGCGGGTTCTGCGCCACAATAACCGTCAGAGCCGTCATGCCGTACACGCCCATGGCGGTAAATGTTTTTAAATCTGCTTCCATGCCTGCGCCGCCGCTTGTATCGCTGCCGGCAATGGTCATAGCCTTATGTAATGCCATTTTAAAGCCCCCTGTAATACAAAAAATTTATGTTTTTAACACAGATATTATGATATACTAAAACTGTTATTAAAAAAATATCCAGAATTTCCAATTTTAAAGGGGACAGTTTATGCTTATAACCTTGCCGCAGGCAGATAAAAAAGATTTTCCGCTTTATCTGCACCTGATAAATGAAATAAAAAGCAAAATACACAGCGGTGAAATTGCAGCCGGAGAAAAAATGCCGTCGCTGCGTAAACTGGCACACGATTTGGATGTTAGCCGCACCACGGCAGAAGCGGCATACAGCCAGCTTGTTGCCGAAGGCTACCTTATTGCCAGCCCCAAACGCGGTTACTTTGCTGGCAGCATAGTTTCCCTAAAGCCGCAGAAAGTTCTGCCGCCGCAAAAGCCTTCTGCCGCAGCCGTACGTTACGACTTCGGCAATAATTATATCGACAGCAGCCTTTTCCCCGCCTCGCTTTGGAAGCGCTGCCTTGGCCATGCCCTGCAAAATTCGGCGCTGCTCGCAGGTTACGGCAACCCGCAGGGCGAGCCTTACCTGCGCAGCACGCTTGCGCGTTACAGCCACGAGGCGCGCAGCGTTATCTGCACGCCGGAACAGATAGTTATTGGCGCCGGTATGCAGAGCCTGCTGCAAATACTTATTGACGTGCTTGACGCTTTGCCGCACACAGTTGCATTTGAAGAACCCGGCTTTACCAAAGCGGAACATATTTTTGAAATGAGCGGCTGGCAGGTGCGGCATTTTAACACCGAAAACCTGCATAACAAACTGCCGCAGCTGCTTTATGTAAGCCCCTCCAACCCGTACAAGGGGCGCTCGCTTTCGCCGCAGGGCAGGCTTGATTTACTGCGCTGGGCACAGCAAAACAGCGCCTACATTTTAGAAGACGATTACAACGGCGAATTTCGTTATTTTTCGCACCCCATTTCGTCACTGCAGGGCATGAGCGGCGGGCAGAATGTAATTTACTGCGGCTCTTTCTCGCGCATTCTGCTGCCAAGCCTGCGCATAAGCTATTTGGTGCTGCCGCAAAACCTGCTGCCCGTTTATAACCGCATCAAGCATTTATATAACCAAACTTCCTCCAGCATTGAGCAGTTTGCCCTGGCGGAATTTATTGCCTCCGGCGGGCTGCGCCGCCACATAAAAAAAATGCGCCGCCGTTATGCCGTAAAAAACACTTTGCTGCGCACTGCCCTTGCCAATATTTTCGGCAGCAAGGCAAGCATTATGGCTTACGAATCCGGCCTGCACATCCGCCTGGCGGTACACGCCGCTGCCACGGCAGAAGAGCTTGCACAAAAGGCCATATCAAAAGGCATTCACATTCTGCCAGTTAAAGCGGCCGAAAGCAGCAGCCCGGAAATTTTGCTTTCGTTTGCAGGCATTGCCGAAGAAGATATTGAACCGGCACTCCTGGAATTAAAAAAAGTATGGCAGTTATAAAAAATGCTCTCTTTTAAGTACCCAGCTTACAAAGAGAGCATTTTACTTTATTTAATAAATATTTCCCAGCACAAAACCGCAAGCAGGCCCGGCACGCCGAAAATACCGGCGATAAGCGCTTTGGCAACTGTTATTTTCAGCCCGAAGCCCACGGCTGCACCGATAAGGTTCACCAGCCACAGCGCAGCGGCTCCGATAACGCCGTTCCACACCAGCTTAAACGGCAGCGATAAAAATTTAACCGCTATCAGTAAAATTAAAACGCCGGCAATAAAAGGCAGCGAGCCTTCTATCGTTGCAGAATCGAGCCCCTGCACAGCGTCAATAGCTGCCGTGCCGATTTCCCTGACTGCGTTTTCCGCATCCTGTATTTCCATTTTTTAATCTTGCCTTTCTTACAGACGCAGCCTGTTCTCCAGCGCGCGCGCCAAAGTCAGTTCGTCGGCGTACTCCAAATCGCCGCCGACAGGCAAACCATGCGCAATACGGCTGGTTACCACGCCCAGAGGTTTCAGCAGCTGCGCCAGATAAGCCGCCGTTGCTTCACCCTCCACATTGGAATTGGTCGCCAGAATTACTTCTTTTACTTCGCCCTGCTGCAAACGGCGCAGAAGTTCCTTAATCCGCAGGTTATCCGGACCGATGCCGTCCAGCGGCGACAATGCGCCGTGCAGGACATGGTACAGGCCTCTGTACCCGCGGCTGCGTTCCATGGCCATTACATCCTGCGGCTGTTCCACCACGCAGATGGTGGTTTTATCGCGCCCGGTGTCGCTGCATATGCCGCATTCCGGCTTGTCGCTTAAATTATAGCAGGTACGGCACAGGCATACCTGGCGTTTGGCGTCAACCAAAGCAGCAGCCAGCCGCTGCACATCCTCTGCCGGCATATTAATAATATGATAGGCAAGGCGCAGCGCCGTTTTGGAACCAATGCCCGGCAAACGCCGCAGCTGTTCATGCAGGTTTGCCAGCGGGCGTATCAGGCGCGCCATATCAGAACATGCCCGGCAGTTTCATCCCGCCAGTAATTTTGCCCATTTCTTTTTCGGTCATTTCGTCTACTTTGCGCATTGCTTCGTTAATGGCAGTAGTTACCAAATCTTCCAGCATTTCCACGTCTTCGGGGTCAACTGCACTGGGGGCAATGGTAACCTTTTCAACGGTTTTGCGGCCGGTTACAACAACGGTAACGGCACCGCCGCCGGCAGTTGCTTCTACAGTGCGGTTTTTCAGTTCTTCCTGCATTTTCAGCATATCCTGCTGCATTTTCTGTACTTTTTTCATCATACCCTGCATATTTGCCATTCCGGGATTAAACATAAATAAATTCCTCCTTAATTTTGCTGATTACAGTTTCTGCAATGTTCCGCCAAAAGCCGCCATGGCTTTTTTTACCACCGGCTCAAGTTCTTCTTCCTGCTCTTTTGCAAGCGCCGGTACAGGCGGTTTCTGCACAAGTCCGGCTTCTTCAACGCAGTTTAAGCGCACCTCGCAGCGTGCAAGGCGCAGCAAAACGGCTTCAAAAGCCTTTTTATAATCATCGGCATTCATGCGTTTGCAGTTAAACTTGTTTTTAAAAGCAACCGTTAAAATACCGTTGACATAGCTTACTGCACGCCCACCGGCAGCACAGGCCACCATGGAACGTTTCTTTTCCGTTTTTAAAATTTCAAGCACCTGCTGCCACAAATCTCCGGCAGCAGCATCCGCCTCCATAATTGGAGCAGGCTCTGCATTCTGCACGGGAGCGGCTTTTTTTACAGGCATGGCTTTAACAGGCTCAGCCGCGGGCTGATAATTTTCTGCTTCCGCAGCAGGCTTCTGAGGCTGCGGTTCCGGCGCTTCGGTGTGAATGCCATGCCCTTCGTCAAGCACATAGCCGAATTTAGGCCCGGTTTCCGGCGCAGCGGCTGCTTGCTGAGGATAATCCTGATGCACAGGCGCAGCAGGAACTGTTTGCTGTATTACCGGTATTCTTCCGGCAAGCATGGCTTCCAGTTTTTCCACGCGCGCGGTTAAAGCTGCCAGCGTGCTGCCTTCCACACGGCACAAATCAAACAGACACATTTCAGCGGCAATTCTGCCGCGCACGCTCTGCCGCAGTTCCAGCATGCACTGGTGCAGGCGTTCCTGCGCCGCCATCAGCCTGTACGTGCTGAACAGGCCTTCCATAGCAGCTATTGCTTCTTTAGTATCAGTCAGGTAAATCTCGCGGTATTCGGGTGAAGCTTTGTAAAGCAGCACTGCCCGCAGGTATTCCGCAAGTTCCGTAATAATCTGCTTAACATCCTTGCCGCCTGCAAGCAGGGCCTCCAAAAGCTCCAGCGCTTTTGGCACATTGCCTTCGCCAACAGCTTTTACAAGTTCCCGCAGGGCTTCGCGCCCTACAATGCCCAGCACGCTGCGCACGGTTTCAGCGCTTACGCGCTCTGCCATAACGCCGCACTGGTCCAAAAGGCTCAATGCGTCGCGCATGCCGCCGTCAGCCTGTACGGCAATCAGCTGCAAGGCGTCGTCATCAGCTGCAATGCCGCTGCCGTCGGCAACTTCACGCAGGCGTTTAACAATGTCGCTGTCGGTTACGCGCTTAAAATCAAAGCGCTGGCAGCGCGAATGTATTGTTGCCGGTATTTTATGCGGCTCGGTTGTTGCCAGAATGAAAATTACATGCGGGGGCGGCTCCTCCAACGTTTTTAAAAGCGCGTTGAAGGCCTCCGTTGTAAGCATGTGCACTTCGTCGATAATATATACTTTATAACGTCCGTTTACGGGCGCAAAAGCAACTTTTTCGCGCAAATCGCGGATTTCATCAATGCCGCGGTTGGAAGCGGCGTCGATTTCAAACACATCCATTGATGTGCCGTCATTTATGCGCACGCAGTTCTGGCATTTATTGCAGGGGTTAGGCGTCGGTCCGTGTTCGCAGTTAACAGCCTTGGCCAGAATTTTTGCCGTACTGGTTTTGCCAGTACCGCGCGGCCCGGCAAACAGATAGGCATGGGCTATGCGCCCCGTTTCCAGTGCATTGGTAAGCGCAGTACGCACCGCCTCCTGCCCTACGAGGGAATCGAACCCCTGCGGGCGCCACTTTCTGTATAACGCAACGTATGCCAACTGCCGCACCTCCTTATAATATGCCTACCACATAATTATATAAAATTTCTGCCCATAAGTACAACAAAATTAACAAAAAAAGCAGCCCATCAGAGCTGCTTAAGCTACTTCCTTGTAGGGCCGCAAATGCAGGCACCCCTGCGGCACATGCAAGTAACTGCTTAGTGCTGCTCCCTCCCGGTCCTGACACGGTTCACAGGCTTTCATTGCGCAGGACCCGCCATCTGCGGTCCTACAAAGAAGTAATAAAAAAACCGCTTACGCGGCAGTTTTTAAGTGGCGGAGAGAGAGGGATTCGAACCCTCGGTACGGTTTCCCGCACACACGCTTTCCAGGCGTGCACCTTCAACCACTCGGTCATCTCTCCGTGTTGAAAATGTGATAAATATTTGGTTTTTGCCGCAAAAGAAAACTTGCGGCTATGGCATCAGCCGCAAGTAACAGTATACCTATATTTTGCTTACTTGTCAAGGTTTTTACATAATTTTTCTGCAAATTATTTAATCATCCGCTGCATTTTCCGGCGGCAAAAGTAAAAGCGACCTTTCGGAATTTAAAGTTACGTTCTGTGCCGTGCTGCCCATTACCAGCCCTTTAACCAGCCCCGCGCCTGTTTTAGCCATTACAATCAGCGAAACATCCTCTTTTTCGGCAATGCGCAGAATCTCTTTGGAAGCCGCACCCTTACGTACATGAAAGCCTGCTTTAATGCCGAAAATTTTCATTTCGTCTACCAGCTCCTGCAGGCGGTTTGAAGCCGTTTTCATTTTATCTTCCAAATCATCCTGGCTGCGGCTGCGTTCCACCACATGCACAAACACAACTTCGCTTATATGCTCGCGCAGCATACGAATAACGTCCAGCGCCGACAAAGACTTCAGCGAAAAATCGGTCGGCACCAGAATGCGGTGCAGCAGATTTTTCTGCAGCAGTTCGTCGCCTGCATCTTCCACCGGTTTTGAAACAAACAGCGGCCTGTCGGTAGCACGCGCCAAATCAAAGGTGGTGCTTCCCAAAAGCGCGCTTTTAAAAAAGCCTTTTCCGTGCGACGCCACCATAATAAGCCCTGCGTCCTCATCATCGGCAATTTCCGTTAACTGCTCAAAAACTTCGCCGCTGCGGTAAATTTCACGCGCATTTTCGTATCCGGCGCGGCGCAGCTCGGCAACCACGGCCTGCACACGGCTCTGCACTTTTTTAAAGCTGCTGCTGCCGGGCTCCGCATCCTCTTTGTCTTTAAAAATATGCGCTACCGCAACCTCGGTATCGTCATCGGGGCACAAGCTGTAAAAACACGGAAGCAGGCCGTCCGCTTCCTCCGATAAATCTGTTGCAAGCAAAACCTTATCAAACATTTTTGTTTCTTTCCTCCAAAACTTAAAATCAGCGAAAAGTTACTTAATATTATTCTAATTCTCCGCCGCTGCAAAAAATCCTGCCGCAAATTTGCAGCCGCCGCTGCCGGAACATGATATAATAAAAGTATTTAAAGGAGTTTTTATGTATGGATACAGCTTTACTGATAGAAAAATTAAACAATACGCACAGCCTTAATAAAGGCGAAGCCTTGCAGCTTATCAAACAGGGCGCGCAGCATAAAAACCTGCTTTTTGCACTGGCGCAGGAAACAGCACAAAAAAGCTTCGGCAGGCAGATTTTTGTGCGCGGGCTGATAGAATTTACCAACTACTGCAAAAACGACTGCTATTACTGCGGCATAAGGCGCAGCAACAAGAATGCCGCGCGCTACCGCCTTACGCAGGAAGAAATTCTGGAATGCTGCCGAGCAGGGTACGGGCTTGGCTTCCGCACCTTTGTTTTACAGGGCGGCGAGGATTATTTTTACAGTGACGAGGATATCGCCGCCATTGTACGAGCCATCAAAGCGCAGAATCCGGACTGCGCCGTTACGCTTTCCATCGGCGAGCGCAGCCGTGAAACCTACGCTCTGTGGAAAAAAGCAGGCGCCGACCGTTATCTTCTGCGCCACGAAACAGCAGATTGTGCGCATTACGCCAAACTGCACCCGGCAGAACTGAGTGCCCAAAACCGCCAGAACTGCCTGTATACTTTAAAAGAACTCGGCTATCAGGCAGGCGCGGGCTTTATGGTTGGCTCTCCCTACCAGACGGCGGAAAATTTAGCGGACGATTTAATGTTTCTTCAAAAACTGCGCCCGCAGATGATTGGCATAGGGCCTTTCATTCCCCATCACGATACGCCGTTTAAAGACGAACCAGCAGGCAGCGTGAAACTTACTTTAGTGATGCTTGCCGTTCTGCGGCTTTTATTTCCGCACGTACTTCTTCCGGCAACGACGGCGCTGGGCACTCTGGCCCCTGGCGGCAGGCTTTTAGGAATTAAGGCCGGTGCAAACGTTATTATGCCTAATCTTTCGCCGCAGAACGTACGCGGCAAATACCTTTTGTACGACAATAAACTGCACACCGGTACAGAAGCAGCCGAAGCGCTGAACGAACTGCAGCGTGAAGTAGCTTCCATAGGCTACAGGATTGTTTCTGACCGCGGCGATTATACGGAGGAACCATGGACGCAAGGCTGAGGGTTCTTACAACTTACAAACTGCTTAACAATACGCGCTATTTCCGCCTGCGCTTATGTGCCGGCGGCGTTGTTACCGGCGTACTGGCAGGCGTTATCATAAGCTGCTTCCGCCTTGCTTTAACCGGTGCTGCTTCACTCCGCGCCAATTTGCAAAGCCTTGTTTTTGCCGGCGGTAGTACGCCGCCTGCCATTGCACTTTTTTGTGGCGCACTGCTTATTGCCGCCGCTTTGCTTGCGTGGCTTGCCAAAGCGGAACCGCAGGCGGCGGGCAGCGGCATTCCGCAGGTAAAAGGCGCCGTACTGGGCGTTTTTAAGCTGCGCTGGCTGCGTATTTTGCTTATTAAATTCGCCGCCTGCGCCCTTGCCATAGGCAGCGGGCTTTCGCTCGGCAGGGCAGGCCCGTCCATTCAAATGGGCGCTATGGCCGGGCAGGGCGTAAGCCGCCTTCTGGCACGCCCGCGCATAGAAGAACGCTATCTTATCAGCGGCGGCGCGGCAGCAGGCTTGGCCGCAGTTTTTAACGCTCCGCTGGCAGGCGTTATTTTCGTTCTGGAAGAAATCAACCACAATTTTTCCGGCTTTTTGCTGTTTCCCGTTCTTTCGGCATCCGTGGCGGCAACCTTTACAAGCCGTTTAATCCTGGGGCGCGATACCGTTTTTAATTTTTCCGGGCTGCCCGTTTTGCAATACAGCGATTACTGGGTAATTCTGGCGGCAGGCATCATCTGCGGCGTACTGGGCGCGTTGTTTAATTACGGGCTTTTAAATGCCGCGCGCCTTTACAAACTGCTGCCAAACAGCAGCTGCCTGCAAAACTTTTTGCTGCTTGCCGTTACTGCCATTACCGGCTTATACCTGCCGGAAGCATTGGGCGGCGGCGACGATTTGCTTACCAATACCGCTTTTAACTCCTACCCCGTAACGGTACTGCTGATGTTTTTAGCCGCCAAAATACTGCTTACGCTGCTCGCCTTCGGGCGCGGGCTGCCGGGCGGCGCATTTATACCGACGCTTGTTGCGGGCGGGGTTGCCGGTACGGTTATGGCCGGACTGTTTTCTCAGGCGGGCCTTTTAAGCAGCGCCTATAAAACAAATATCGTTATACTTTCCATGGCGGCATTTTTTACGGCTTCCGTACGCACACCCATCACCGCCACGGTGCTTGTTATGGAAATGACAGGTTCGTTTCTGCACCTTTTGCCGCTGGCGCTTGCTTCGCTTACGGCTTTTGCCACAACAGAAGTTTGGCGCGCCAAGCCGCTGTACGGTGAAATGTTTATGCGACTTTTGAAAAATACCAAAGCACTGGAACGCAACCACGCCGAACAGGAACGCAGCATTATGGAGCTGACGGTAGATACCGGCAGCACTGCCGACGGCCGCCTTGTGCGCGAAATTAACTGGCCGCGCCATTCACTTTTAGTAGACGTAAAACGCGGCGACGAAGAACTCATCCCCGAAGGCAATACGCGCCTGCACAGCGGCGATACGCTGTATGTGCTGTGCTACCCTACGGAAATTGAAGAACTGCAAAAACTTACAGCAAAATAATAAAACGGCAGTAACCTATTTAGGCTGCTGCCGTTATTTTTATGTTTTTTAGGTTTTAATCAATGCCTGTCACTTTGTAGCCCAGGGCTTCCACCGCCGCCGTTAAAGCAGCAATATCAGGCTCCTGCCCTTTATCTGCAAAAACCTCTGCCCAGTTTCTGTCAAGCCTTACAGTCACGCTTTTTACGCCCGGTACCTGTGCCAGCGCAGCCTGTACTTTTTCCGCGCATTTTCCGCACGCCATGCCTTCAATTTTAACAACCAGGTAATCCAAACGCTCAATTTTAAAAATTACCGGGCGCGTACCGTCGTTGCAGCAGGCAATCATCATGCGCTCGTCGTTAGTCCAGCCGCGCATAATGCTGCCGCCCTGAAGCGCAGTGTAAATATAGCGGCTGATGCAGTCCCACGCTTCGCCGCACTGCGTACCGTTGCCGGTGCGCCAGAAGGTATCGTCGCCGCCGTAGCGCTCAAAAATAAACTCGTCGCCCACATTGTAAAACGGGCACGGGCCGCTTTTAGGGTCAGCCAGATATTTTTCCTGATAATCGTTAAAGCATTTTTTGTCAATAACCGTCACTTTGCATTTGTGCTGCATGATGCTCGCTCCTTTTATTTTAATTATTTTTGTTTTAACGCCTTTGACCATACGCTAATTTTTTATTTTTACTTTATTACTCATGTTACTTTTTATAACTAAAAAGTAACCAAAAAGTTTTCGCGGCAAATTCGTACTTTATCACTATTTAATAAAGAAAAATCTGTATATCATAGTAAAAAAGACCTTAATCAAACAAAAGCTGTGTGCTGTAAGGTGAATGATAAAAAAACTGCGGCGGCTAAATTTTTTTATCTATTCAAACGAGAGGTCAGCCGCGCAGCCTGACCGGAATCGGAGAAGCCGCAGTTTTTAGCATGAACCGCATCAGTACATAGCTTTTATTTCTTCAAACCCACTAAACCCCAAATACACCCATTGCCTAACAACGCCGCCAATGCTACAATTTAACTGAACATAACACATCGGAGGAACCGCCATGCTGACACCACGTTATTACTTCACAGGCGAATTCTGCCGTTTTTACGATTATTTTCTGTCGCACCCGCATACCGAAAAACATTTTGCCAAAGGCGAATACCTGTGGCGTCCGGGGCAGCCGCACGAAAAAATCCATTACATAAAAAGCGGCGCGCTGATGCACTACGCCGACCACGAAAACGGGCACCGCAAAATCATCAGCTTCCACGGCGAAGGCAGTATTTTTCCCGGTTACCATACCTGCGGCTTTAAAATAGAGCTTTCGCTTACAACGGTTGCCCTGACGGAAATTTCCGTTCTGGAATTTACGCGGCAGCAGTTCAGCCAAATGTTTGAAGAGAACACAGAATTAAGCGAGCAGGTTGTCAACTGGTATTCCATGTACGTCAACCGTCTGCTGTTTGAAACCGTACATCAGGAATACAATTCATCCTTTGTTAAAATCTGCAACCTGCTGTATCTGCTTACAGTAAATAACCCGCAAAACCATGGTTTTTATATTGCAATTACTCAGGACGCCCTTGCCGGAATGCTCGGCCTGAGCCGCGTGCAGATAACGCGCGGGCTTGCGCAGCTGCGCCGGCAAAGCATCATCGCCACAGGGCGCGGCAAAATTACCGTTACGGATTTACCGGCACTGGCACGGCTCTGTTCTTCGGAAACCACCGGCTGATATTATGTGCTTTTATTATAAAGCGCAGAAGCAGAAACGTCTGCTTCAAATGATACAAAAAAACTAAAACGGCAATAACCTGCACCATGCAAAAGTTATTGCCGTTATTTTTATGCGTATATGTTTTAATAAATGCAGTACAGCTTGTGCGGCGAGCCTGTAAGCGCCTTGCCGCCGTTTGCCGTTACAAGGTAAGTGTTTTCGCTGCCAACCATGCCAATGCCGGGCAGGGCAATCTTCGGCTCCAGCGCAAAGGTCATGCCTTCCGTAAGCACTTCTTTAAAACGGTTGGCAACGGCCGGGCTTTCATCCATGGTAAGCCCTATGCTGTGCCCCAAAAACTTGCCGCCGTTCATAAACCCTTCAGCAAAACGGCTGTCAAAGCGCTTCATTGTTTCGTTATAAATATCTTCCACCACCGTGCCGGGTTTTAACATGGCAGCGGCAAATCGCTCCAGCATTATGCAATGCTCGTGCGCCGCCAAAATCAAATCGCGGTTGGGGTCTTTATTAATATCGCCAAAATAATATACTATCGTTTTATCGGTATGGTAGCCTTCCACGCCGCAGGGAATATCCAGATAAACCAGCCTGCCCGCTTTTAATTTGCGGAACGGCGAACCGATGCTCTGCACCGCAATGCAGGTGCCGCCCGTGCCGCCGGGGCCGTCAAAAGCAGTGCGCACCAGCCCGCTTTTGCCAAACGACGCCACGCCGATAACATCTTCGCCCAGGGGCAGATTCATGCGTGCAATGCCGCGCGAACCGCGTTTTAACATTTCCGTATACAGGCTTACGGCAAGTTCGGCTTCGCTGATGCCTTCCTTTATCATTTTAGACGCCAGCTGCTCCAGCACTGTCTGGTGAATCGCGCCGCTGCGCTTCATCAGTTCCAGCTCATAGCTGCTTTTTACAAGGCGCAGGCTGCACAGCAAACCGTCTATATCGGCATATTCTTTAAACGGCATATATTTGCGCAGCATATTCAGCCAGTCAACAGTGGCTTTTCTGCATTCCACATACATAACTTCCGGGCAAGCGCCATAAAATTCCGCCAAAGTGCGGAAGCTCTGCATTGGGCGGATATCCGGCAGCAGCGATTCATTGCGGGCACGGTCATAGCTGCGGCGCACCCACAAAATCTCGTCCTGCGGACGGATAACCAGCGCGCCATCCTGCATTGTACCGCTAAAATAGTACATATTAACTTTATTATTAATAACCGCCATCTGCCAGCCGGGATGTTCTTTTTCCATTTCCTCGCGGAAACGCGCAAGGCGTATCTGCAGTTCTTCAAGCGGTACGCGTCTTATTTCGTCAGTCATCAGCGAGGCATGTTCCAATATCGACATAGTATTGCTCCTTTATGATAGTTTTATTGTAAACGAACTTATTCCAGGAAGATGTTAATGCTATAAAGCCATAAGCAAAAACTGCGGCGGCAAAAATTATAAATTTAACATAAGGAGAGTCCGGCTGCGCAGCCCGGACGGAATCGCAGAAGCCGCAGCATTTTTGTATGGCTGTAATAGTATTGACATCTTCTTTATTTCAAGCATAATCAGATTTACTTTACAATCATACCATACGTTGCCCTATTCTTCAATTAGCACAGGCATACAAAAAACTCCGATGCCTGCCCAAACAAGCACCGGAGTTATTCTCGTTAATCCTTATTAAACAAACCTGTAAAATCAAAAGTGGCAAAATAATCTGCCGGAGTTTCGGCGCGGCGTATCATTTCAACGCTGCCGTCCTCTTTCAGCAAAAGTTCCGCACTGCGCAGCTTGCCGTTATAGTTGTAGCCCATGGCAAAACCGTGCGCACCGGCGTCATGGATAAACACCAAATCGCCGATATTTATTTCCGGCAGCATACGGTCAATGGCAAATTTATCGTTGTTTTCGCACAAACCACCCGTAACGTCATATTTGTGGTCGCAGGGCGCGTTTTCCTTGCCCATAACGGTTATATGATGGTAAGCGCCGTAAATAGCCGGGCGCATCAGGTTGGCGGCGCAGGCATCCAGCCCGATATATTCTTTATAAATATGCTTTTGGTGAATAACGCGGCTCACCAGCGCACCGTAAGGTGCCAGCATGTAGCGTCCCATTTCGGTATAAAGCCTTACATTGCCCATACCTGCCGGTACCAGCACTTCTTCATAAGCACGGCGCACGCCTTCGCCTATTTCCATAATGTCATTTTGCGGCTGTCCGGGGCGGTAAGCAATGCCAACACCGCCGGAAAGATTGATAAATTCAATGGAAGCGCCGGTTTCTTCTTTTAATTCAACGGCAACTTTAAATAAAATACGTGCCAGCTCCGGATAGTAATCGTTGGTAACGGTGTTGCTTGCCAAAAACGCATGCAGGCCAAAGTGTTTTACTCCCTTAGCCATAAGGCGTTTGTAAGCCTCGGTAAGCTGCTCACGCGTCATGCCATATTTGGCGTCGCCCGGGTTATCCATAATGTTGTTGGCAATGGCAAAATGCCCGCCCGGGTTGTAGCGGCAGCATACCGTATCGGGAATATCGGCCACGCGCTCCAAAAAGTCAATATGGGTAATATCATCCAGATTTATAGTAGCATTAAGTTTGCGTGCCAGCTGAAAATCTTCGGCAGGCGTATCGTTGGACGAAAACATAATTTCGTCACACTTAAAGCCAACCGCATCAGCCATTAAAAGCTCTGTATAAGAAGAACAGTCCGCGCCGCAGCCTTCTTCGTGCAAAATTTTTAAAATGCCCGGTGTCGGCGTTGCTTTTACCGCAAAATATTCCTTAAAGCCTTTGTTCCAGCTGAAAGCTTTATTTACCCTGCGCGCAGTTTCGCGGATGCCTTTTTCGTCATATAAATAAAACGGCGTTGCATAGCGTGATGCAATATCTTCAAGTTGTTCTTTGGTAACAAACGGAATTTTTTCAGACATTAATCTCAACCTTTCTGCAATTCAATCAGTTTAATTTCATTTTTAAGCGCGTCCTTAAACAAATCCACCAGGTTACGCTTACAGGAATATAAACAGGTTGAATTTGCCCCCTCATCCAAATCACCGGTCAGCACCGTCTGCGAATCGGCTATCAGCCTTATCTGCCCTGTCTGTTTAACGGTGTTGTAGCAAATTGCCCCCGGAAGCAGGAAATCGCTGCCGGTAATAACCACTACCTTTAAGCCGCGGCCAAGCGCGTCTTCAAGTTCAGTACGCAAAAGTTCCATTACGGCGGCATTTGCCGATACATAAATGCGCGCTTTGGCATTAAGTACGGTGTTTTGCAGCTTGCTGATAATTTCTGCGTTGCCTTTAATGGTTATATAACCTTCGGCTTCATTTTTTACACCGGGCAGTTCTTTTATAAGCGCATCGCGCATTTCCGCCAGGCGGCGGATTTTATTATTGCAGAACTCCTCCGGTGCAACCGGCGTATAACGCGTCACTTTGCCTTCTTCCATTATATAGGCAGCGCCCTTTTCCACCAGCCCGGCCAGTGCCGTATAGGTGTTAGAGCGCGATATTCCTGTCTGCTTGGCCGCTTCATAGCCTGTAAGGCGTCCGGCTTTTACCAGCAGCAGGTATAATGTTGCCTCCTGGCGTGTAAGGTTAAAGTGCATTAAGCGTTCTACGATTTCCATTCCCCTCACTCAGCCCCTTGTATATTGTTCCTGTTCAAGAACACTATACTCTTTTTTTATGCGGTTGTCAATAACTAACCAAAAAATTTGCAAAAAAATAAGCAGGCCTTTTAAGCCTGCTGAACTTATATTGTTATTTTATCTTTTCAAAGGTATTGGTTAAGTTTGCAAAATCCTGCAGCGAAAGCGTTTCGCCGCGGCGTTTGGGGTCAATGCCCGCAAGGTTCAGCCATTCCTGTGCCTGCTGCGAGGTAATGCCCATATTCTTCAGCGCATTGCTTAACATTTTGCGGCGCAGCGAAAATGCTGCCTTTACCACCCTGAAAAACAGTTTTTCATCACAAATTTCCACCGGCGGCACGGTACGGTTTTTACATACCACAACGGCGCTGTCCACGCTTGGGCGCGGAATAAAACTTGACGGCGGCACAATAAAGGCAATTTCCGGCTCTGTGTAATACTGCATGGCAACCGAAAGCGCACCGTAATCTTTTCCGCCCGGCGCTGCTGTTATGCGTTCGGCAACTTCCTTCTGCACCATAATTACCATGCGTTCAAGCGGCAGCTTCTTTTCAAGCAGCGCAAAAATTATCGGCGTGGTAATGTAATACGGCAAATTGGCTGCAACCTTAAAGGTTTTGCCGCCCATGGCACTGTTAACGTCAAGTTCAAGCACGTCGGCATTAATAACGCGCACGTTCTCGTAGCCTTCCAGCGTTTTTTCAAGCACCGGCAAAAGGCGTTTGTCCAGTTCAACAGCGGTTACGTCCGCGCCGGTTTCTGCCAGTGCCTGCGTCAGCGTGCCAATGCCGGGCCCTACTTCAAGCACCGGTTCGCCGGGTGCAAGTTCTGCGGCAGCGGCAATGCGGCGCACAATGTCTTCATCAATTAAAAAGTTCTGCCCGAGCTTTTTATCGGCATGCAGGTTAAACCTGCGCAATATATAGTTAGTAACTTCCGGTGTAGCAATTACAGGTTTCTTCATTCAACTTCTCCAATTTCCGCCAGTGCGGAATTAAATTCTTCGCGCGTTACGCCGTAGGTGTTAAGCCTTTGCAAAAAGCATTTTGCATTGCCGTACCCGACGCCCAAAAGCGCAGCCAGTTTATCGCGCCTTGCGCTTGCCATGCTGCCTCCGCTGAGCCCGTTTATCATTAAATCACGCTCTGTAAATTCTTTCTGCGGCGTAAATTCATGATGGCGCACTTTGCCCAGTGCCGCTAAAATAGCCTTGGGGCTTGCCTGTTCCACGCCGACATCGCCATTGGCGGTTGCATCAATGCGCGGTATAAAAGCCTGCCCCGCCTCCGGAAAACGCTCCGTTAAAAAGCGGCGTATGCGGTTGCCTGCTCCGTCAGGGTCAGTAAGTATGATAATGCCGCGCTTTTTATACGCTGCTTCAATTTTGCGCAGGGTAGACGCGGCCAGCGTAAAGCCGCCCGTTTCTATCGTGTCGGCTTCCAGCGCGCGCCTGATTGCCGCGGTATCACTTTTTCCTTCTACTACAATAACTTCTTTCAGCACTTATTAGTCCTCTAAAATATAAACTTCCACATTACGGCGGCCCCAGTTAATTGCTTCCTCGTAACTGTCCATAAACAAATCCACGCGGTTGCCGCGGATAGCGCCGCCGGTATCGCCTGCAATGGCAATGCCGTAACCGGGGATATACATTTTGGTATAGTACGGTATTACACGCGGGTCAACGGCAACAATGCCGCGGGCAGCCACAAGGCCGATGGATGTAAGGCCAGTACCGGTGCCGCAGTGTACGGTATAGGCGCTTGCTTCAGCAGTAATGATGCGGCTGTATTTTTTTCTGCCTTCCGGCGTTTCCACCGACATGCCAATGCCGCGCCTGATAACGGAATATTTGGGGTCAGCCAGAACTTCGCGGGCAATTTCCACTTCTTTCGGTGCTTTGCCCGTGCTTACCACGGATTTTTTTACAACTTTTACCTTGCCGGCTTTGCCCTGTTCCACAAGCTGCTCCTGTCCGTAAGGAATATTCTCGTCATCAATATACTTTACGGGAATTTCCGAATCGGCCTCAACGGAGCTTAAAGTATCGCCTTTGTTAAGGATATGGATTTCCACATTGGCAGTAACCGGAGTATCTGCGGCAGGGTAAACACGTTTTTTGTTAAAGCGGATGTTTAACTCCTTTAACGCTTCGCCAACAGTGTCTTTATTGGTAAAAAACTTCTGCTGCGAATCTCCGCGCACAACAATAACCGGCACGGCACGTTTTAAAACCAGCACTTTGCCGCGGCCGCTCGTTTTTTCTTCAATACGGTCTGCCTGACCTACGGCAATGCCTGCTTCTTTAAAAACAGCGCGCGGATCGGAAAGTTCCGTTGTAACTGTTCTTTCCATACCGTCAAACTTTAAAATGGTAACAGGTGCTTCCGCCAAACCAAGATGCGTATGCCCACTGAATAAAATTACAAACATTATGGCTATCAAAATGGTTCTTCTGAAAACTGTAACATTTTTAGGCATAATATTACCTCCTTAATTCGGGGGTATTTTATCACAGCCTTTTTTATAATGTCAAGCCATCTTCCTTGAAGGTACTTTTAGTTTAAAATCAAACAACTCTTTACGAAAAGTATTATGCACAAGCACCTTTATGGTAAATAAAAGACGCAGCAGTAGCAGACTGCCGCGTCAGCATTATTTAATTTTATTAAAAAGCGTTTTAACGTTTTTTGTTGTCTGCGCTGCCAGCGCTTCAAAAGTTGTTCCGCGTACCAGCGCAGCATTTTGCGCCACAAGTTCCGTATAAAGCGGGTTATTGCGCTTGCCGCGGTAAGGCACCGGCGTTAAATACGGCGAATCCGTTTCAAATAAAAGCAGTTCGTCCGGCACAAAAGCAAGTACCTCACGCACTTTGGCTGCGTTTTTGTAAGTGCTTGTACCGCCAAAGCCAAAGTAATAGCCGCGTTTGGCAAGTTCCTTTGCCATTTCCAGCGAGCCGGAATAACAATGGAAAACAGCCCTTGTTCCCGCAGGCACTTCGCTGCGGAAAATATCGAAAATATCGCCGTGCGCTTCACGGTCATGGATAATTACCGGCAAATCAAACTGTACGGCAAGGTCAATCTGCTCCAAAAGGCGTTTTTTCTGTACTTCTTTCGGCTCGTTTTCTTTCCAGTAATAATCAAGCCCTATTTCGCCTATTGCCGCAACTTTTGGATGCACAGCCCACGCTGCCAGTTTATCAAGATAATGCTCATCCTTAATGCCGGCAAGTTCTTCCGGGTGCCAGCCCACAGCGGCATAAACAAAATCGTACTTTTCTGCAAGCTGTACGGCAAAAGCGGAACTTGCTTCGTCACAGCCGGGGTTGATAAATCCTTCCATTTCTTCGCCGATTTTGGCAATCAGCTCGTCACGGTCATCGGTAAAATAATCGGAATCAAGATGGGCGTGCGAATCCCACAAACCTGTACGCGACATGTTATTTCACCTTGCTGCCGCTGGCAATGCCCGGTGCGTCTGCCAGTACCAGGTTGCCTTCGCCGTCGCTGGCTGCCAGCACCATGCCGCGGCTTTCAATACCGCGCAGCTTGGCCGGTTTAAGGTTAGCAATAACAATAACGTTTTTGCCAATCAGGTTTTCCGGTTCGTAATGCTGGGCAATTCCGCTTACAATGGTGCGTTCCTCGTCACCGATTTTAACCTGCAATTTAATCAGCTTATCGGTTTTGGGTACGCGTTCTGCGGCAACAACGGTTGCTACACGCAAATCTATTTTTGCAAAATCCTCAATGGTAATTTCATCGGCTGCTGCCGTTGCAGGTTTTGCTTCTTTTTTTACTTCTGCCTTCGGAGCTTCGGCTTTAATTGCCTTAGCGGCAGATTTTTTGGTAGCTGCAATTACGGTTTCACCGGCTTCGGTAACTTCAATGCGCGGGAAAAGCGGTTCGCCCTTCTGCACTTTGGTTCCGGTTGCCAGTTTGCCCCAAACAGCGTCTGCCATAAAGAAGCTTTCCGGTTTGCCAAGACCAAGCTGTTCGTAAATTTTCGGCGCGGTAACAGGCACAAACGGCGCAATCAAAATAGCAATAATGCGCAGCGCTTCGGCAAGGTTGTACATAACTGCCTGCAAGCGTTCTGCCTGCGCCGGGTCTTTTGCCAGAATCCACGGTGCGGTTTCATCAATATATTTATTGGCGCGGCCGATAAGGTTCCATACATCCTTAATGGCCTGGTTCAGTTCCATATGGTCCATGGAATCACTGTAACCGGCAACAGTTTCGTTAACAAGGGCAATAAATTCCTTGTCGACGGCTTCCGTGCCTTCCTTATACGTTACAACGCCGCCGTGGTATTTTTCAATCATGCTTACTGTGCGGTGCAGCAGGTTGCCAAGGTCGTTGGCAAGGTCGGCATTAATGCGGTTAATCAGCGCGTCGCGCGAGAAGTTGCCGTCGCTGCCGAGCGTAATTTCGCGCAGCAGGAAGTAGCGGATAGCATCCGGGCCGAATTCTTCGATTAAAGCAATCGGGTCGATAACATTGCCCTTGGATTTGGACATCTTGTCGCCGTCAACAACCAGCCAGCCGTGGCCGTAAACCTGTTTCGGCAGTTCTTCGCCCATTGCCATCAGCATAATCGGCCAGATAATGCTGTGGAAACGTACAATTTCCTTACCGACAAGGTGAATATTGGCAGGCCAGAATTTTTTAAACTTTTCTTCATCCGTGCCGTAGCCGATAGCGGTAAAGTAGTTTAAGAGCGCGTCAAACCAAACGTAAACAACATGTTTCGGGTCGAACGGAACGGGAATGCCCCAGTCGAAAGTTGTACGGGTAATGCACAAATCTTCCAAACCCTGTTTGATGAAGTTAATCATCTCGTTGCGGCGGGAAACCGGCTGAATAAAATCAGGATGGGTTTCAATATATTCCAGAATTCTATCCTGATATTTGGACAGTTTAAAGAAATAACTTTCTTCCGCCATTTTTTCTACCGGGCGGCCGCAGTCCGGGCATTTGCCGTCTACAAGCTGGCGTTCCAGCCAGTAAGATTCGCACGGAACGCAGTACAAACCTTCATAATTCTTTTTATAAATGTCGCCCTGGTCATAAATTTTCTGTAGTACAGCCTGCACGACTTTATGGTGGCGTTCTTCGCTGGTGCGGATAAAATCGTTGTTGGAAATGTTCAGCATTTTCCACAGCTTTTTAAAGTTGGCAACGATAGCATCAACATACTGAATAGGCGTAATGCCTTTTTCGGCTGCTTTGCGCTGAATTTTCAGGCCATGTTCGTCGCTGCCGGTTAAAAAGAATACATCCTCGCCTTTCGCGCGGTGATAACGGGCAACGGTATCGGCAATGGTTGTGCAGTAAGCGTGGCCAATGTGCAGATTATCGCTGGGATAATAAATTGGGGTAGTGATATAAAAACTGTTCTTGCTCATGTGCTTTCCCTTCTTTTATGTTAATATTGTTTTAACGGTGTAAGCGCCTGCAATGCTGATTTTTGCAGACAATTCCTTTGTAATTTTATCACATTCTGAGCCGCTGTGCAAAAGTTTTACTTCTTTTTGGCAAATCATTGACAGAACTTTACTTTTTGGGCATAATGGAAAAGCTGTGATCCTTTCCAGAGGAAAGGATGTGTATCAATGACAGATTTGGTTACTGCATTTGTTGTATCTGTCATAGCAAGTATAACTGCTTATTATATTTGCAAGTGGCTGGACAGGTACCTATAAATCACAGCCAGCCTAAATAAAAAACCGGGAGCTGCCACTCCCGGTTTTTTGCTTTTGGTGTACCATACAGACTGGTTACACTGCTGCTTTGTTGTGCTTTTATTATACCCTTATTAAAAATAAAAGTAAACAGTTTTATTCTTCCGCCAGCAATCTGTTATAAAGTTCGCGCTTTGGCACTTTGCGTGCTTTGGCAACCTGTGCCAGCGCTGCTTTTTTATCCATTCCCTGCGCAATCAGTGCCTTTACTTCGTCCAGCGGGTCGGCTGCCTGCGTTTCTTCCTGCACATCAGCCTCACCCTGCGCTATAACAAGGCAAAACTCACCGCGCGGCGGCTGCGCTTCCAGCCATGCCAGGCATTCCGTTACGCTGCCGCGGAAGAATTCTTCGTGCAGCTTGGTAAGCTCGCGCGCAGCGGCAAGCTGCCTGTCGCCCCACGCCGCCAGTATTTCTTTCAGCACATCTTTAATACGGTGCGGCGCTTCATACAATATTATTGTTGAAGGAATGTTCTTCCACGCCGCAAGCTGCTCTGCTCTGTTCTTTTTGCTTTTGGGCAGAAAACCGCCGAAAAAGAACGGTGACGACGGCAGCCCAGAAGCAATCAGCGCGCACAGTGCGGCATTTGCGCCCGGCAGCGGCACAACTTTTATGCCTGCGTCAATCGCTTCGCGTGCCAGCTGCTCGCCGGGGTCGGCAATGCCGGGAAAGCCCGCGTCGCTGACAAGCGCTACATTCCTGCCGTCCAAAAGTTCTGCTATCAGCTTCGGCCCGTTTTTATCCTTGCTGTGCTCATCATAGCGCACCAAATGCCCTTTAATATTAAAATGGTTTAAAAGCTGTAAGGTATGGCGCGTATCTTCCGCCGCAATAATATCGGCTTCGCTTAAAGTGCGCAGTACGCGCGGCGTAATATCTTCCAGATTGCCTATCGGCGTTGCGCAAAGATATAAAGTTCCGGCTTCCGTCATTTTGCCAGCTCCTTCGATTTATCGTAATACGCCAGTGCCTGCGCGCTTAAAGTTCCTTCGGCGTTGTACATTACAAGCGGCGGCAAAACGTCAAGCCCGTAGCTGCCGCCCTTAACCATTTCCATTAAAAATATCCATGCAGGTTTGTCAACCGCGCTGTGTACCCATTGCAAACGTTTGGGCTGCAAGCCAAACTCCGCCGCCAGCTGCATGCACTCGGCAAAACGGTCGGGCAGCTGCACAATGGCAAAGCGCCCGCGGTAGCGCACGGCATACGTCGCCGCTTTAAAAAAGTCACGCAAATCTGCCGTTACCTCATGACAGGCGGCAGTGCCAATTTTGCGGGTATTGCCGCTGTTGCGGTAGGGCGGGTTGGCAATTACCAAATCCATGCTTTCGGTTTTAAAATATTTATTAATTTCGCGCAAATCGCCGCCAATTACCTTTACTGTTTCTTCAAGCCCATTATCTTTAATGCTGTGCTCCATAAGGGCGGTAACTTTGGGGTTAAACTCTATTCCGGTTACCTTTTCCGCGCCGCGCGCCGCCAAAAACAGGCTTATTGCCCCTGTGCCGCTGCCAAGTTCCAGCACCTGCGCCTTTTTTACCAGATGGGCAAATGCCGCCACGAACACAGAATCCGTTGTAAAAGTAAATTCACCGGCATCCTGCCAGACTACATAACCGCAGCCCGGCAGCGAATCGCGCCTGATTCCGCTGTGTACCATTAAATTTTATCCGCCTTGGACGCATCCACGATTTCGTCCCATTCCACCTGAATGGTATTATCCGGCGTAAGCTGTACGGAAGCGGTGCGCATAGCGCGGTTAACGCCCATAACGCGGCCTTCGCCGAGCGGCGTAACAACCATAACGCCAACTTTCGGTGCTTCCACGCGTTCCGGTACGGAACGTTTGCCGCAGCAGCCGCTGCAATATACATCGTTTTCGTATTTCAAGCAGCACATCAGCCTGCCGCACACGCCGGAAATCTTGGCCGGGTTCAGCGACAGGTTCTGGTCTTTGGCCATCCTGATGGATACCGGCTCAAAATCGCCGAGGAAGGTAGCGCAGCACAAAGGCCTGCCGCAGCTGCCGATGCCGCCCAGCATTTTTGCTTCGTCACGCACGCCAATCTGTCGCAGTTCAATACGGGTACGGAATACGGACGCCAAATCCTTAACCAGTTCACGGAAATCGATACGCCCGTCCGCAGTAAAATAAAAAATAATCTTGTTAACATCAAAAGTAAATTCCACGTCAATCAGCCGCATGGGGAGCCCGTGCTTGGCAATTTTGCGCAGGCAGATGTTAAAGGCTTCTTTTTCGCGCACTTTATTTTCCTGCACCTTCAGCGCGTCCTGCTCGGTTGCCTTGCGCATAACGGGCTTCAGCTGCGAAACAAGTTTGTTTTCCTCAACATCTCTCGCGCCGATAACAACCGTACCGTATTCCAAACCGCGCACCGTTTCCACAATTACGTGGTCGCCAACTTCCACGCCGGTATCAACCGGGTCAAAATAATATATTTTACCTGCTTTTTTAAACCTAATGCCTACTACTTTCAGCAAAATTTTCACTCCTTCCGCAGTAAATCAAGTTTCAAAACCAGCGCCTCCAAAACATTTTTGGCGCTTACATTTTTATTAATGTTCTGCCAGGCTTCCTGCGCAGCATTTACGCCCTGCCTGGCTGTATGTAAAGGCCAATCTGCGGCAATGCCGTCAAGCCCGGCCATAATATCCGTATTGTAAACCTGCCCTCCTGCACCGCTCTGCAAAAGCAGCACATCGCGCAGAAGATAAATAAATTGTTCCGTTAAAAGCAGTGCGGCCGTGCGGTCGTATTTTTCGCCCCAGCCCAGCGCCGCAATATAACCAAAAGGGTTTTGCAGCGGCAGTTTTTTCAGTAAATCAAGCGCCTCACGGCGGATTGCAAAAATATCTGCCTGATTATAACTTAACGCCCTGCCCGGCGAACCGCCTGCAAGAGCCGCCAGTACCTGTGTGTTTTGAGTAATGCCTTTCGCTTTCAGTATCTGCTGAACGGCACTGCTGTCCGGCGCATCAAAACGCAGGCGCACCACGCGCGACAGCACCGTCGGCAAAAGACGCTCTTCTTGCTGCGTAATTAAAATAAACAGCCAGCCCGGAGGCGGCTCCTCCAGAAGTTTTAAAAGGCTGTTGGCCGCTTCTGCCGTCATCTGCCCGGCATCGTCTATAATGCATACTTTATTTTTGGAAAGCACCGGCGCAAATGCCGCCTGCTTTGCCATTTCCTTAACCTGCTCGATTTTGATGTCTTTGCCTGCTTCTTCTGCCGTCAGCAGGTAAAAATCCGGATGGGCAAAACTATTGTTTTCAATATCCATCAAACGGCAGCTTTCGCAAATACCGCAGGGCTTTTTGGCCGCAGACTTGCATAAAAACGTTTTTGCAAAATGCAGGGCCAGCATTTTTTTGCCAATGCCGCCCATACCATAAAACAAAAGGGCATGCGGGCGGCTGCCGGGTTTCAGCAGTTTTTGCAAAAACTCTTTATTCTGTTGGTGTCCCAGCACTTCATCCCACATAATTAACCTCATATTTTAATGGTAGTATTAATAACACGCATAATTTCAGCAGTTACCTTCTGTTCATCCTGCAAGGCATTAATTTTAAAAATGCGTTCCGGGTATTTTTCTGCCAGCAGCATAAAACCGTCCCGCACTTTCTTCTGAAATTCCAACCCGGCATTTTCATAGCGGTCTTCAACGCCGCGCAAAGCACGCCTTGCCGCTAAAAGGTCAGGGTCTCCGTCAAGCAGTATTGTTAAATCCGGCTCCAAACCGCCGGAAGCAAAAGTGCTTAAGCCGTGAATGGCCTGCAGGGGCAGCCCGCGTACAATTCCCTGGTATACTTCGGTAGAATCGCTGAAACGGTCGCACAGTACAATTTTACCCGCCAGCAGCGCCGGTTTAATTACCCGCGCAACATGGTCGGCACGCGCCGTAATATATAAAAGCGTTTCCGTACGGGCATTCATTATCAGTTCCGGGTCTAGCACCATTGCGCGCAGGCTTTCAGCCAGCCTCGTACCGCCCGGTTCACGCGTGCATACAACTTCACGCCCAAGCCTTCTAAATTCTTCAGCCACATGCTCCAGCTGCGTGGTTTTGCCGCAGCCGTCTGCGCCTTCCAGGCTGATAAAATAACCTTTTGCCATTTATTTAATCACCCGCAGTTCTGTTAATGTATAATCGGCCGGCCCGCTTACAGGCAGCCCCAGCTTTTTCATGCGCAGGCAGTAATCAATTACTTCTGCCGTAACAAGTTCGCCCGGCCACAGCACCGGTATGCCAGGCGGATAAAAGCTCACCTGCTCCGCGCAAATTCTGCCTTCCGCCTCTTGCAGCGGCAGGCTTTCAGTTTCCGCATCAAACGCGCTGCGCAGCGGTACTGCCGCAACAAACTCCGGCAGCTTCCAGCAGTTTTGTTCTTTTAAAGGAGCGCGTTTATGCTGCTCCAAGCCTGCAAAAACAGTGCTTATTTTTTCAAGCACGGCATCATATTCTGCGCCGCCGTCTGCAAAGGTTACCAAAAAAAGCACGTTCTGCGCATCGGTAAGCTCCACGGCAATTCCTGCCTTGCGCAGGGCATCGCCGGCTTCTATGCCGCTGTAACCCCACGCCGCCGTATTAACCGTTACTTTGGTGCAGTCAAACCCGGCTATGCCATTTTTGCCGGTGCAATCTGTATCCAAAAGTTTCAGCCCGGAAAATTTACTTAAGCACTTGCGCAGCTTTTCCGCCGCTGTCAGCGCTCGCTCAATAAGTTTTTCGCCCTGCACAGCCAAAGTATAGCGTGCGGCGTCTATTGAAGCCATCAGCAAATAATTGGGGCTTGTAGTTGTCAAAAGGCTCACCGCTTCCGCGGCACGCGTTAAATTAATGCGCCCGCCTTTAACATGCAGCAGCGAGCACTGCGTCATAGCGCCCAGAATTTTATGCGTGCTCTGCGCGCAGGCATCCGCCCCGCACTGCAAAGCCGAAGACGGCAGCTTACTGCTGAAGCCAAGGTGCGGCCCGTGCGCCTCATCCACCAAAAGAACGGCATTATGGGCATGGGCAATTCCGGCAATGGCTTTTAAATCCGCAGCCTGCCCGTAATAATTGGGGCTTGTCACCAGCACGGCTTTAATATCCGCATGGCGCGCAAACATTGCTTCCACCGCCTGCGGCGTAATTTGTGTGTTAATGCCAAATACCGCGTCATATTCCGGCATTGCAAAAACAGGCTCCAAATTTGCCAAAAGCAATGCGCCTGCCACACTGCGGTGAGCGTTGCGCGGGACTAAAACTTTATCTCCCGCTTTGCAGGCCGCCATCAGCATGGCATGAATAGCGCCCGTTGTACCGTTAACGGCAAAAAAGCACCTGTCGCTGCCATACAGCTGCGCCGCTAAATTCTGCGCTTCCATAATATATGAAGAAGGCGCATGAATATCATCCAGTTCGCTCATCAGCGATACATCCATCGCCACGGCCCCTGCGCCGAGTTCGTTTTTTAAAAGCGCTTCCATTCCGCGCCCGCCCTTGTGCCCGGGCGTATGGAAGGGATAAACCTTTTCATTTTTATATTTCAGCATCGCTTCAACAAGCGGCATTCTGTTCTGCAAAACAACCTCCAAGGCATATTAACCCATGTTATCTTTATATTTTATCACAGCACGCCGCCTAATTAAAGCATTTTAATCTGCGCGGCTATTTGCGCTGCGTCATAATTTCCGTCAATCAGAATATACTTGCAGCCATATTCACGGCACAAGCGTAAATTAGACGCATTTTTCCATTAAAATTACCATTTTACACCTCCGACGCTTTATATTTTACCATAATAATAACAAAAACATTTTAATTAAACTTCTGCCATGCTACAATAAATATAGGAAAGCCGATTGGAGATGAAGCCTATGAAACTGCGCTCTAAACCAATGACCAAAGAACAAATAAAGCAGTACCTGCATAAGCTCCAGCTGGAAAATTTTACGCCCAGGGCTGATTTAGCAACGCTGCAGAAACTGCATGACGCGCATTTAAAATACATCCCCTATGATAATTTTGACTGCCTTAACAGCAAAATCACCTCGCTTAATCGAGAGAAAATGTTTAACAAGCTCATTTTGCACAACCGCGGCGGCATTTGCTTTGAGCTGAACGGGCTGTACGCCTGGCTGCTCGAATCGCTGGGCTTTAATTTCGTCAGCTTCGCCGGGCGCTTCATTAATAAAATAAACGTGTATCAGATGCGCCAGCACCGCAATATGTGCGTAACCATTGACGGCAAACGCTATATCACCGATGTCGGCGTCAACAGCGAAAGCCCGCGCATACCGCTTTTGCTGGAAGAACAGCGCGTACAGAGCGATGGCATCAGCCAGTACAAATTTACGCGCGACGAGTTTTGGGGCTGGCTGCTGTGGCAGAAGGAAAAAGGCAAACCCTGGAAACGCATGCTGGGTTTTACCGAAGAACCGCAGCTGGAAAAGGATTACGTTTTCCCTTCTTTCTGGTGCGACGCCCATCCCGATTCGCCCTTTAACAAAGAAAAAGAGCTTTCCATCTTCCGCGAAGACTGCAACATCACCATCCGCGGCAACTTTTTAAAATTTTACCTGAGCGGCAGAGTTAAATACCGCTATAAAATAAAAAACGGCGCCGACTTAAAAGAGGTGCTGTGGGAATACTTTGGCATTAATGTGGAATACCGCCTGAAAAATGACGGTATGGACTACGAATGAGGTAAAAATGACTGCAATACCGGATTATGTAAAAAAAATACTGCATATGCTTACAGAAGCAGGCTACGAGGCTTACATTGTCGGCGGCGCCGTGCGCGATTTGCTTTTAAAACTGCCGCCTGGCGATTTTGACATTACCACCAGCGCCACGCCAGAAGAAATCAGCGCGGTATGCCGTACCAAAAATATTAAAACCATTGATAACCTCGGACAGAACTTTGGCTGCGTGGTTGCCGTTATAGACGGCGTTCCTGCGGAAATTACCACTTTCCGCGGAGAAAGTTATGGCGCTGACGCCCACAAGCCGGAAAAAGTATGGTTCAGCAAATCGCTGCGCGAAGATTTAAGCCGCCGTGATTTTACCGTTAACGCCATGGCAATGGATATAAACGGCAGAATATATGATTACCATAACGGCATGGAGGATTTACAGAACCATATTCTGCGCACTGTCGGCGACGCAAGGCAGCGTTACAGCGAAGACGCACTGCGTATGCTGCGCGCCTGCCGTTTTGTTGCCCAGCTTGGCTTTGACTATGTGCAGGAAAGCGGCGTGCTGCCGTCCTTTGGCGAAGTAAATACGCCTTACTATATGCCGCGCAATTTCAGTTTTCCCACCGTAAACTGCGCCGGTTTATCGCTTGAACGCGTGCGCACTGAACTTGACAAACTGCTTACGGGCAAATACGCAGGCAAAGGCCTGATGCTGCTGATGGCAACAGGGCTGACAGACGCCAAATGCCGCGTAAAAGAAAACGGCACATATCATGAAATTGACATTCTGCCGGAACTGCGCCACCTGGAAGGGCTGCCGCAAAACCGGCGCTTTCACTGTTACAACGCCTGGGAGCATACATTAAAAGCCGTTGACAACAGCCCGCGCGATTTAACTATCCGCTGGGCCATGCTGCTGCACGACCTCGGCAAAGGCATGCCTGGCATCCGCGGCACCCACCCGGACGGTTCGCCCAGTGACCACGGTCACGAAGCGTTAAGCGCAGTTATGGCGCAGGAAGTAATGACGCGCCTGCGCTACCCCAAAGATTTTGCTAAACGCGTTGTATGGCTGGTATCGCGCCATATGCGCTTTGCGCCGATGATGTTTACCAAAGAACGCACGCTGACGCGCTGGGTACGCGCCGAAGCCGCTGGCGGCGAATTCCGTACCTCCAAAGATTTAACGGAAGCCTTTACTCAGCTGAAAGAAGTGTTTTTGGCAGACATGGGCGCAACACACGCCGGCAACAACCCACAGCTGATGGAAGAAGGGCGCGAACTGGCAGATGCCGTGATAGAAATTGCCCGCAATAAAATGCCTGTGCATACTGCCGACCTTGCCGTAAACGGAGCAGACCTTGCGCAAATTATAACGGACGGCGCAGAAACTGGCATATTTTTAAAATACCTGCTGGAACGCGTCCGCAGCGGCAATTTGCCCAACGAACGCACAGCACTGCTTGAAGCGGCAAAACACCGTCAGCAAAAAACAACCGCCAAAGCAGAAATTTAAATTTTATATTGTACCTGCAAATGCAAAGTGCTATACTTAGTTTGTATGGGGACGTAGCTCAGCTGGGAGAGCGTACGGTTCGCATCCGTAAGGCCGAGGGTTCAATCCCCTTCGTCTCCACCAAAATTAGTTTTTAAAGGCAGCATATAATATGCTGCCTTTGTTTGTATATGCAAAACTCCCGCACATAATGTACGGGAGTTTTTTATGCTTTTTATTCTTCCCTTTTAGCAAGGCTTACAAACTTGGTAAATTGCTTGTGGAAGAACAGGTTTACCGTGCCAACCGGGCCGTTACGGTGCTTGGCCACGATAAGTTCCGTTATGTTTTTATTTTCGGTTTCGGGGTTATAGTAGTCTTCGCGGTACAGGAACATTACAATATCCGCGTCCTGCTCCAAAGAGCCGGATTCGCGCAGATCAGAAAGCATCGGTCGTTTTACCTGGCGCGATTCCACGCTGCGGCTGAGCTGCGACAGTGCGATAATCGGCACATTCAGTTCACGCGCCAGTGCTTTCAGCGAACGGGAAATTTCGGAAACCTCCTGCTGGCGGTCGCCGCTTAAATTGCGCTTGCCGCTGCCCTGCATTAACTGCAAGTAGTCGACAACAATTAAATCGAGCCCGTGTTCAGCTTTTAAACGGCGCGCACGGCTGCGCATTTCCATAGCCGTTATGCCTGCCGTATCGTCGATATAAATCTGCGCGGCGCTTAAAGAATCGGCTGTCTGTATAAGCTGAATCCAGTCCTCGTCACGCAGTTCACCAATACGCAGACGCTGCGAATCGATATTTGCTTCGGCGCAGAGCATACGCTGCACAAGCTGCTCCTTACTCATTTCCAAACTGAAAAAGGCAACTACTTTCGGCTTGCCGTCCGTCTGCTTGCCGCTGCGGATGGCAACGTTCTGCACAATGTTCAGCGACAGTGCCGTTTTACCCATGGAAGGGCGTGCTGCCAGAATAATAAAGTCACTGCCGTGCAGGCCGCTGGTAAGGTTGTCAAAATCAACAAAACCGGTCGGCAGGCCTGTTAAGCCGTTCTTGTTATTCATTAATGCTTCCAAATCCTTAAAGGAATCCATAACAATGTTGTTAATCGGCACAAAGTCGGTATCCTTTTTGCGGTTGGAAATATCAAGTATTTTCTTTTCGGCACTGTCAATAATGTCGCTTACGTCTTCGCTGCCTTCGTAGCCAAGTTCCGCAATTTCCGTAGCGGAACGCACCAGCTGGCGCAGAATGGATTTTTCTTCGACAATACCGGCGTGATAAACCACATTGGCGGCCGTCGGCACGGAATTGGCCAGCGAAGTAACATAAGCAATGCCGCCAACATCTTCCAGCTTGCCGTTCTTTTTTAAAACTTCGGTTACCGTTACCAAATCGACTGCTTCATTGCGGTTATAAAGTTCCAGCATGGCGTTAAAAATAACCTTATGCGCCTCGCGGTAAAAATCTTCGGAGCGCAGTTTTTCCATTACTTTGGCAATAGCTTCCCTTTCAAGCAGCATTGCGCCCAAAACGGCCTGTTCCGCCTCTATGTTCTGCGGTGGTACTCTGTCAATCATGGCAAACGCCTTATTCTGCCGCTACGGTTACGGCAAACTCGGCAGAAATTTCCGGGTGCAGTTTGGCAACAGCGGTGTATTCGCCAATGCCTTTTACAGCGCCCTTCAGTTCTACCTTGCGGCGGTCAATATCAAGTTTGGTCTGTTCAATTAAGGCTCCGGCAACGTCCTTACTGGTTACGCTGCCAAACATTTTGCCGTTTTCACCAACGCGCACTTTAACAACTACGTGTACTTTTTTCAGCTGTGCAGCAAGCATTACAGCTTCGTCCTTGCGCTGAGCGGCACGGTGTGCCTGCGTAGCCTGGTCTTTTTTAGCCTGGTTTAAGTTGGCTGCGTTGGCTTCCTTTGCCATTTTGCGCGGCAGCAGGTAGTTGCGGCCATAGCCTTCCGCGGTTTCTACAATATCACCTTTTTTGCCTAAATTTTTAACGTCCTGCAGCAGAATCACTTTCATTATTATCATTCTCCTCTAACCAATTTTATTTTTTGACTTTCAAAACATCAGTAAACAAGCGGCTTTTCGGCTTTCACTTTTTGTTTAAACTTGCGTTTTTTGTATGTTTTGAGTTTTTTTAGTACGTTTTTAGTACGCTTACTTATGCATAATTTTAAACTATAAAAAGCATATAAAATAACGTCCGATAATGTGCATTATGTCAAATTATGCTTTTTTCAGCCGTTTTTTATGGGGTTTTTATAGGGTTTTTATGGGGTTTCAAACTGTAATAATATTATACTTTACCGCCGAAAATAAAACAAGGGACTGCCATATATACAGCCCCCCTGTTTTTGTATTCTTAACTTTTCTTAACAGTTTTTAACAGCATTTCAAAAACCTACCGGGCTCGCCCTCCATTATTGCCATTATCTCGCTGCCGCTCTTATCTTCCAAAGCGTCAGCAAACTTCCGCAGGCACTCTGCGCCGCCGTATACAGCAAGCGCCTTGCCGTCCTTCTCGTTCTCCATCAGTACCAAAAGCCCTTTTACATCTTTTGCTTTAAAACCCATTGTTTTTCCTCCTGTCAAAATAACTGTTGTGTGCTTGTCAGATAAGGCGTTATATCCTCAACACTCCGACAAACTATATACTGCGCCCCATGCGCTTCTATATCGTGTTTAAACTGCTTCTGCCAGTCGCTCAGCCGCCCTGTGGGCGTTTTTATCTCGACATAGATAGTCTTACCATCCTTCACCGCCGTTAAGTCTGCAAAGCCTTTATATGCGCCTAATCCCTGTTGATGTCTTATTACCATCCAACCGTCTTTCCGCAACTCGTTTCTAACTGCGTTCTGTATTTCTGTTTCCGGGTTTTTGCGTCCTGCCGCCGCTTTTTTAAAGAACACCGCAAAACCTCCCTTCCTTTCCTGTGTTTAGTCTGCCGGTTCTGTATGTGCCAGTATTTTTAATGCTTCAAGCGGCATGGCTTCTAAAAGTTCCTGCGTGCCCTCTTTCTTGCCCTGCTCGCGCGCTTCTGCTATACGCTTTTCAATCTCAGCCGCGTTTACCTCGTACCGCTCTACAAACATGCCCAAATGCTTGCCCAACAACTCCAAAGCCTTTAATTTATCGACCGCGCGCACGCCTTTTATTTCTGCGCGTGCTACCGCCGCCAATTCCTGTATAACACTGTCCTGTGTCATTTCCGTACGTTTTGCACGTTCTGCTTTCAGTTCTGCAATTTTCTCTTGAACACTAACATTTGCTAACAGGCGCGCCCCCTGCTCGTTTGCTGTTTTCTCCGAATATCCTGCCCGAATAGCCGCCTGCGTTGCGTTAAGGTCAATTAAGTATTCCTCACAAAAGCGCGCTTGCCTGTCTGTTAATTCCTGCGTTGTTATCATTTGTTAACACCTCCGTTATTTTCTGCCTGCCGTTTCCGCTGTAATTCTTTAAGCGCCCTCTGTGCTGCTGCGTTCTCGAATACATCCGGCGTGCCGCCATAGTATACCGCCGTTTCACCGTCAGCCACCAAAGCTACTGCATTGTCAAAACAATCTGCTATGTTTCCCTCGCTGCCATACACTACAGCCGCGCGTGCCCCGTCCATTTCAAACAAGGCAATTATGTGTGTTGTTTTTCCTTCCATGTTTCCACGCTCCTTTTTTCGCTTAATCTGCTTTTTATATGTTTCGGAAAAAGTACTCACTTTTGTGTTTTACAAACTATATCAGCATATTGCCGGTTATTTTTAGCCGCCCAACAAATTGCGTCTATGTTTCTCAAACTGTAATCTAAATTATGTTCTTTTAAAATAATTACTGCTCCAATAAAAGCCTGCGCCCCATACTGTTCAGCAATTTTAAGAATGTCACGTTTATAGTTCGGATATACTTCACCACCTACAAGCAGCTGATAATAATCAATACAAGAATTTGCTTCTTCCATATTAGCTGACCCATTCATTACATCTTCGTAAATTGTTTGAGGTAGTTCGATTCTTTTTATCTCCCCCTCCTGTACCTCCCCTTCTTTTTCACCCTCTTGTTCGTGTTCCTCTTCTTCCTCTTTTTCTTCCTCTTTCTTCCTCTCCTCTTCCTCTTCCTCTATACTCCGAAGTGTTTCCAGTTTGTTTCCATTTCGTTTCCAATTTGTTTCCAAAATATTTCCAGGAGCGCCTTTTTCGCACAAGTAATATATGTTATCTATACACTTAAGGCAACTTTTTTCAGCTTTATATGCACTGTTACACCTATCATTTTTTAGCGTATTATGCATTCTCCAATGAGTTATAACTATAACGCCATTGTCAAACGGAATTACCCACTTGCCATTTATTAGTTCCTGCAAGTCATTTTCTATGCAATCGCACATACGCATTACACGGCGTTTATTGTTTGCAAAGCCTTCATTATCAGCAGCAAGATTAAGATAAAAATATAAAACTTTTGCGCCTTTTGATAGTTCTAAAAAATCATCATGTTCTATAACCTCGCGCGAAAACATTCTTTTATTTGCCATTACTATGCCCCCTTTATTTGCAATATAGTTTTTTCGCAAAAAAGCCCTGCAATCAATACAGGGCTATAAAATTTTTCGGTTTTCAATTAGCGTGTAACGTTCTTTTTACTTGTAAAGCGCTTAATCAGAATACGAAAGCAGCGCGGTAATAATTCGCGGTTCAGCAGCACAATTTCAGCATTGCCGGTTTCAAAATCATATGCAATATAATTTTTCATACTTTCGCCGGCGTAGGGCGTTCTTAGCTTTATAATCATTGCACGCCCTCCTGCCAATTCCACCGCCGCCGTTTACCGTCCCAATGCGCACGGTTTAGCCGCTTAAAAAAGTAATCTGTAATGCGTTGGTAGTCTATAAAACTGTACTGCCGTTCTGCCTTTAACAAGCCCCTGTAAAGCAGCTTGCTAAACTCCGGCAAGTAGTAATAAAACTGACGTTCATTCCTTGCGTCTGCCATGGTATAGGGCGGCTCTCCGTTCCTGTAATCGCGTTGTATTTGTATTACGCTGCCCAACACTCCAACGCCCTGCATATTGCCTGTAACACGGTTTAAAACAAACCTGCCATCAGTCAGCCGCATTACCGCCAGTTCGCCTTGTGCCGGTTTTATTGCCGGGTTTACTATTGCTGTGTCATAAGGGTTCAGCCTTACAAAAATTTTTGATACATTACTCATCTTTGTGTCCTCCCTTTCTTTTCAGAAGGGCAAAAACCTGTTATAATAACAGTACCGCAAAAAGCCTGTTCCATTGCTTTTATGCGCCCGCCGTTGATGTGTTCGCTGCACATCAGCGGCTTTTATTTTTACCCTTTTAGTCATTTTACAATCCTTCAACATCAAGCAATTTCATCAAGTACCGCCGGTTAACTCGCCCTCTTATGGTCAGCTTTCCGGCGGCTTTTAATTTTTCGTTGGTATCGCGAATTACTTTATATGCTCTGTATTCGCTGCACCCCAACAATGCCATAACTTCCTGCGCGTTTAAAAGCACTTTTTCCTGCTCCATTGTTTCACCTCCTTTTTTCGCCTTTCAAGGCGGTTTTATTTTAAAAAAATACTAACGCATTGCTCATCTGTTAAATGCCAACGCTTACGCAAAATAGCTATTTGCTCACGTGTAAAGTCGCCGCATTTACCGTTTAAACGGCTTGAAAGCGTTGTTTGTGCAATATTTAAAGCTTTTGCTGTACTTTTACCTGTATCACGGTTTAACGCTTGAAAATATTTAAACAGTTCCTTATTCATTCTTTCACCTCCATTTTTCGCCTTTCAAGGGGATTTACATTTATAGGATAACACATATTTTTCCGCCTTTCAAGGGGATAATTTAACTTTTTTTGATTGATTTTTCGTTTATTTTGTTGTATTATTTCACTAAAAGGGAATAAAGGATTAATATAAAAATGCCAAAACAGTTTACACCGCTTGAAATAGGCGAAACAATAAAAAACTATCGTAAAGCAAAAGGACTGACGCAGGGCGAATTAGGCAAAATGCTCAATGTAGTTGATACAGCTGTCAGCAAATATGAAAAAGGGCAAATTGCAAATATACCGCTTGAAATACGTTTAAAACTTGCAACGATTTTAGACATACCTACCGCAAAGCTTAACATTGACAGGAGCTTTTTCATAGATGAAATGTTGAGCGAATTATACGGTGGAAATAAAACGAGCGTATTAACTTTTGCTGAAATTGCACATAATGCCATAATAAATTATCTTAACGAAGTGCATAAAACTGATGCCTATTACCCGATTATTGAGCGGCAAGAATATTGGCTCATTGATAAAAGTGCTTATTCTAAAAGTGATATATTGCAATTAAAATACTTAATCAACACTTTTTTATTAAGTCGAATTTCCGATGCAGAATTTCAGCAAATCAAAACTTATACAGACTTTGTATTATCACAGCGCAAGCACTCTACACCGCCGGAACAATCAGAACAAAACGCCCCAAAATAGGGCACTGCCGCCAGTTTCCCTTTCTTGGTAATGTGGTTTTAAAATGATACCCCAAAACAAGGTATCATCACCGGGCATATACGCTAAAATGTTAGGCTTTGTTAGGTTTTCACCTATCAACAAGGGGCTCTCACTATTAAGGGCATACCGTTTCATTACACCCTTTTAAAACTCAATCCCAAAGCGGGACTGTGTAAAGTATCGTTTTGTTACTTTAGACGCTATAAAGAGGGCAGCCCATTTTTGGGCATACCCCTATAATTACATACCGCTTAACCTCGAATACCATTTCGGTACTGCCTGTTACTTAACTGCTAACAGGTATATTTTTTTAATCTGTTTTAAGAACATACGCACCAACATTCAGAAAGTTTGTTTATATATATGCCTTTATTATGCGCTCATGTTTGTTTTAAGGAGTTTTTAACCCCTTGCCCTTATAAGTTTATGCGTTGAAGTAAAAAGCGGCTTAAAACAGCAAAAGCGGCGGTGTAAATAGATTTTCAAGCCGTCAGTTTATGCAATATGCTTGTAGTTTATAACAAGTTCAAGTTTTTACAGGTTTTAGGCAATAAAAAAACAGGAGAGCGTTCAAACTCTCCTGCTGTCATTTTACAAGCAGCGTTTTACCATATCCGGGTTATTTATTGCAAGGTCTAAAAGCCTGCTCATAAACCCTGTATAGCCTTTGCCGGTTGCTTTTGCTTTTTCAAGTGTTGCAGGCGATACTCGCAAAGTAATAACCGGGCGGCGGCGTTCTGCTCTCTGCTGTTTTGCAAGCACTGCCATTTGCTTTAACTGCTCCGGCGTAAGTTCCGGGCAATCATCATCAGCAATAACCGGGCGTCCGTCTAATGCGTCAAGTTCTTTTATCTGCTCCGGCGTAAGCTGTTCACCTTCATACATCATTTTGCGGATAATTGCCATAGTACACCTCCGTTTCTGCTTTCGTAGCTTTGCGTGCTGAAATAATCCTTGTGGCGTCGCCCCTGTCCGTATAAACCACAAACAGCACTTTACGCACTAACCCCAAAACAATATACCTGTCCTCCTCCGTGCTGTGTGCTTCATCGTAAAATTCAATGCGGTTTATATCCTCGAAAACATGAGCAGCCGTTTCAAAACTTATTCCGTGTTTTTCTCTGTTGATTTTGTTTTTGCGGTCGTCCCATTCCATAGGGCGGCCACTAATTAGCCTTTTCATATTTTAAGTATAACATTTTGTAATACTTTAGGCAATACACTTCAGGAGGTTTAATATGCCAACCTACTACAACGAAAAAACAAAGAAATATTACTGCAAGTTTTATTATACCGATTGGCAGGGCATACGCCGCCAAAAGAAAAAAGAGGGCTTCACCCTTGCGCGCGATGCTAAAGCCTATGAACAGGACTTTTTAAACAAAGCCGCCGGGGACTGCGCCATGAAGTTTTCCGCACTGTATGAAAATTACATAGAGGACTACAAGGCACGCCGAAAACCTACAAGCGTTTACTGCCGCGAATATGCTTTCAAAAAGCATTTCCTGCCTGTTTTCGGTAATATGCCGCTAACCGCTATTACTCCTGTAACAATCCGCAAATGGCAAAATGATATAATAAATGCCGGTTATTCCGCTACATATCAGCACGCACTAAATGCTTATCTTTCAGCAGCTTTTAATTATGCCGTTAAGTATTACAGCCTAAAAGAAAACCCTGTAAAACAAGCCGGAACAATAGGTAAAAGCCACGCCGGGCGTATTGATTTTTGGACTTTAACCGAATTTAACAGCTTTATTAATACCTTGCAAAAAAGCGGCTCACCATTTCCCAAAGCAAATATAAACACTGATATTTTAATTTTTGCGTTTACCGTTTTATTTTATACAGGCTTACGCATTGGTGAGTTTTTAGCCCTTACCGTGCAGGACTACAACCCGGCAGCGCAAACCCTAAATATAAACAAAACCCTTGCTGTGCTTAACCGTGAAGTTATAATACAGCCGCCAAAAACACCAAAAAGTAAGCGTGTTATAAACCTGCCTGCCAAACTATGCGCCATGTTTGATAATTACATAGCGGCAATGTACGAACCACAACCACAAGAGCGCCTTTTCCCTATGCTGAATAAACTAAACCTGTCCAAAGCGCTTAAACACATTGCAGGACTTGCCCATATAAAACCAATCCGCCTGCATGACCTGCGGCACTCCCACGCCAGTATGCTTATTGAATTAAATGTGTCGCCGCTTGCCATCAGCGAACGCCTTGGGCATGATGATGTTAAAACCACACTTAACACTTACAGCCATTTATACCCAAATAAAGGCAATGAATTAGCCAAAAAAATAAACGGCTTAATGCCGTAAATTTAAAAAAACAGTACGTTTTTAGTACGCTTATAAAGGCATAAAGCCCGGCAAGCCGCTTAAATACGGCTTACTGGGCTTGTTCTTTTTCATTCTCCTCTAACTGTTTTTTCGCTAACGCGATAATTTGTTTTTTAACTTCTTCAACACTGATATTTTTAAGCTGTACGCCGGCTACTGTCTGATGTCCGCCGCCGCCCAGTTCTTCCATAATAATCTGTACGTTAACGGTACCGTCGCTGCGGGCGCTTACGCCCAAGGAACCGTCAACGGAATATTCGGTTATAACAACGCTCATGCAAACGCCGGTAATATTAATCATTGTATCGGCTGCCTGAGCCGCAATAACAGATGATTTAACTTCTTTCGGCGCATTTTCGTAAACAGAAATTACCATGCCCGGCTCCGGCATTTCGGCTTCTGCCACCAGGCGCGATTTAACCTGTACGGAATCAAGGTCATCCTTAAACAGCTGGCGCACCATATTCGGGTCGGCACCGCTGCGGCGCAGAAGTGCTGCCGCTTCAAAGGTACGCTCGCCGGTCTGCACGGCAAAGTTTTTGGTATCAACAACAATACCTGCATAAAGCGCAGTTGCCTCGCCTTTGGTAAATTCCAGCCTGTCGTTAAAGTAGCCCACAAGCTCCGTTACCAGTTCGCTTGTAGATGACGATGACGGTTCCATATATTGCAGCGTGGTATTTTTAATGGCGTCTTCCGCACGGCGGTGATGGTCGATAATAATACGCCACGGAATAGCGTCCAGCACCTTCTGGCTGGCACAGAGCATTTTGCGGTGGTGGTCAACCAGAACCAAAAGCGACTTGGGCGAAATATGCTTCAGCGCTTCTTCTTCCTCTATCATAATGTCCGCATAAACGTCGTCTTCATCCATCAGTTTCATATCGTTGCTGCGCAGCGTTTCGGCAATTTTTCGAACCGATTCGTTCTGCCCGCTGACAACAATATAGGTTTCCTTGCCAAGGCTGCGGGCCATTTTTGCCATACCGATAGCACTGCCGATAGCGTCGAAGTCTTCCATTGTATGGCCCATTACAAAAACCTTTTCGGCCGAAACCATCAGTTCATGCACGGTATGCGCCACAATGCGGGCACGCACGCGCGTGCTTTTGGCCGTAACGGTTGTAATGCCGCCAAAGAACTGTAAGCTGCCGCCTATTGCCACAACAACCTGGTCGCCGCCGCGCCCAAGCGCCAAATCAAGCGCTTTGGCAGCGTTAAGGCTTACTTCTTCCAGGCTGCGGCCGTCGCAGGCAATGCCCACGCTGATAGTGGGCGTAATTTTATTGCCTACCTGTATTTCATGTATCTTATCCAAAACAGGGAACTTCTTTTCCATTAAGTCCTGCAAAGAAGCCTGGTTGATGCCGACCAGAAAACTTTCTTTATTGTTGGCAAGAATAAAGCCGTTTTCTTCTTCGGCCCATTTGCTGAGGACTTCGTTTACTTCGCCGGAAATATTAGCGCGCGTGCTTTCGCCCATGCCTTTGGTTACGTCTTCGTAATTATCAAAGCGCACATAAGCAAGGCAGAGTTTTTCGTTGGCGTATTTCTGGCGCAAAAGTTCAAAATCCGTAACATCCGTTAAATAGAATATCAGGCTGTAGCCTTTGCTTTCTTTTTTACCGGCCCTTTCGCCTGCCAGCACACGGCAATGGCGCAGGCGGTAATAACGGCCATTAATTAAAAGTAGGCGTTCGCCGTCTTTAATGCTTAAAGCGTCAAAGGCGTTTTCCGGCAGGTCAAAAATTTCTTCCGGACGTTTGCCGTCTACATTTTTCACTCCGGCAAAACCGGCATATTCCACAAACAGCTCGTTTTTCCATTGCAGTTTGCCGTCCTGGCCGAATACGGCCATGGCCACGTCAAGGTTTCTTACGGCATAATGGCTGGTACGCTCAATATTGCGCACAATGGTATCAAGGTAGCCGTTAAACTGCACTTCTTTGCTGTAAAACTGCCGTCTGGCATACCAGTAAAAGCAGCCTATCGCCGCAAGGCCAACGGCAAGCCACCACCAGCCGTAAAAGGCCAGTACAACAGTAAAGCCAACGATGATGCCTAACGGCACTTTCATATCATTCCAGAAGTTCCAGATTTTGTTAAACATTTTACCCGCTCCCTTTACAGGCTGCGTTCTTTTAAATTACGATTGTCAAAAACAGATTCAAACGCACCCAGAAGTACAATAAATGTAGAAACCAACTGCACCGACAATGCCAGCACTACGCTTACTGCTCCCAGCCATAAAGGCTTGCCGTTTTTCTCCAGCCACCAGTAAATTACAGCCCAGCCCTGAAATAGAAAGGCTACGCTGGTTACGGTTTGAATATTGATGGCAATTTCAAAAGCCAGCTTCGGAGCGTCCGGATAAGTTGCCATAAAACCCATGGAAAGCGCAAAAGGCCAGATTAAATATTCCGATACACGCCAGTTTTTAAACGGCGGCAGGGGCGCAAAAGCAACGCCCATTTTTGAAAGCACTTTACGCGAACCCATATAATTGGCAAAAGCAATTATCGGCGAACATACAATAAGCGAGCCGGGCAGGATTAAGCGGATAAGCTCAATCATATCTTTATTGGACTGCACAGCCGCTGCAATTTGCTCCTCACTCATTCCGGCAGCCCTGTAATAACCCTGAGTTTCATTTAAGGCTTCTTCAAGGCCGCTGAACATTATATCCACGGGATTGGTGCCCATTACAAGCATTGCCAGCCCCATGCTTAATAAAATGGAAACAAAGGTTGCCGCAGAACTATATACAAGAGTTTTGGCAGGCGTGTAACCGCGGTACATGCACTCGCCCAGCGCCAGCCCCAAAAGGCCGAACATGGCCATTACGGAAAGAGCCTGCACCGGCCCGAGCAGCGAACCTATAACCGCGCCTGCTACAATTAAAGTCATTATGCTCCAGCGCAGGCCGTTGCGCATGCCGCAAACCGCTACCGGAACTGCCCACAGAAAATTAAAAATAACGCCAAGCACCGGCAGATAAGTGCCGAGTATAGCAAACAAAACGGCAATAGCCGCCAAAATGCCGGCTTCTACCATTTCAGAAGTTTTTCTTACCAAAATATTCCTCCTTATATCAACGGGCATACGCCCACATAATTATATTTTACAGCAAAAAGGCAAAAAAGCAAAGTAAAAGTAAGCTGCAAAAACCTGTAAAATTAGTTTAATCAATGTTACAATGAATATAATTAAAACAAAAAGGAGCTGACACAATGGCTGACGCTAAAATCTGCGGGCGTTTCGCCCCTTCACCCAGCGGCAGAATGCACCTCGGCAATATATTCTGCGCACTTTTGGCCTGGCTGAGCGCACGCGTGCAAAACGGCAGCATGCTCCTGCGCATTGAAGACCTCGACACTTCGCGCTGCACGGAAGAAAAAGCGCGCCTTTTAATGGATGACCTTCTGTGGCTGGGGCTTGACTGGGACAGCGGCGCCTTTCCCGGCAAAGAGCCGGATGAATTTTACCAAAGCCGCCGCAGCGGAATTTATAAAGAGTTTTTTGAAAAACTGTCCGCCCAAAATTTAATTTACCCCTGTTTTTGCAGCCGCGCCGAGCTGCACGCCGCAAGCGCGCCGCACACAAGCGACGGGCAGTTTATTTACCCGGGCACCTGCCGCAATTTAACGGAAGATGAACGCCGCAGTAAAATGCAGAGCCATAAACATTCCTGGCGCATTAAAGTGCCGGATGAAACCATCACCTTTAACGACAGGCACTACGGCAAACAAAACCTGAACCTTGCCCGCGAATGGGGCGATTTCATCGTGCGCCGCAGCGACGGCATTTATGCCTACCAGCTGGCTGTTGTTATTGACGATGCGCTTATGGGCGTTACGGAAGTAATACGCGGGCGCGACCTGTTAAGTTCTTCCGCGCCACAGCTTTATTTATACAGGCTTTTGGGCTTTAAGCCGCCGCAGTTTGGGCATTTGCCGCTTTTAACCGCACCCGACGGCCGACGCCTTGCCAAACGCGATATGGATTTGGACATGAGCGCTTTGCGCAGCCGTTATACGCCGGAAGAAGTTATCGGCAGGCTCGCCTTTTTAGCCGGGCTGATTGATAAAGAAGAACCTGTAAAAGCGGCAGAACTTCTTCCTTTATTTGACTGGCAGAAAATACCAAAGGAAAACATTACTGTTACTAACTAAAAAATCCTCCGCCACAAAGCGGAGGATTTTATTTTTTAACGAACGTTAAATACTTTGCCCGGATTTAAAATTCCTTTCGGGTCAAGCGCGGCTTTAATAGCACGCATCATTTTCATTTCGACAGGGTCGGTATATTTTTCCATAGCGGGCAGCTTCTTGGCGCCAATGCCGTGCTCGCCGCTCAGGCGTCCGCCAAGGCTGTAAACATAAGCATAGGCTTCGGCGTGGAACTCGCTGAGTTGTTTTTCCCATTCTTCTTCACTTAAATCGCATTTCAGAATCTGGAAATGCAGGTTGCCGTCACCGGCATGGGCCAGGCACAGCAGTTTAAAGCTGTATTTTTTGGAAACTTCGTTAAGATGTTCAATGCACTCGGCAATTTTATCAACCGGCACAACCAAATCGTCCGAAGTGCTGATAAGGCTCAGCACACGGGTAGATTCCAGGCAGTTGCGGCGGATTTTCCATACGCGCTCGTCGGCTTCCAGAACATCGGTTGCGCCGCTTTCGGTACAGATTTCGTCAAGCTGCTCCATTTTGCTTTCCAGTTCTTCTTCGTTAAAGGTTTCAACCGTAATAATTACATAATAGCCGTCCTCGTAATGCGGCAGCTTCAGTTCGCAGTAATCGCTGGCGCTGCGCACAAAACCGTTGTCCATAAACTCAACGCTGGTCGGGTTCAGGCCTGCTTTAATCAGGTTCGGCACAACGCCGATGGCTTTGTCAAGTTCGGTAAAGATAGCAAGGATATCCAGTTTATAAGGGCACAGCGGCAAAAGCTTAAGCGTAGCCTTGGTAATAATGCCCAAAGTGCCTTCACTGCCCATTACAAGCTGTTCCAGGCAGTAGCCGGTGCTGTTCTTTTTAAGGGTGGAGCCAAGCGTTACAATATCGCCGGTAGGGGTAACAACTTCAACAGAGTAAACCTGATTGCGGGTAGTGCCGTAACGTACAGCCTTGTTGCCGCCGGCGTTAGTTGCAATATTGCCGCCGATTAAGCAGCTGTCGGCGCTGCACGGGTCGCCTGCATACAAAAAGCCTTCTTTATTGGCATATTCCTGAATTTCCAATGTTCTGGCACCGGCTTCAACAACCATGTACATGCCTTCTTTGTTAAGTTCAAGAATTTTATCCATGCGTTCCATTAAAAGTACAATGCCGCCGCAAACGGGCACTGCACCGCAGGATACGCTGGTACCGGCGCTGCGCGGGGTTACCGGCACGTCAAATTCGTTGGCAATTTTCATAACAGCTGCCACTTCTTCGGTATTGGCAGGCATTACAACTACTTCAGGCAGATGATGGTAATGCGGGTCGGTTTCTTCGTCAGTTTTGTATTTATCAAGAGTTTCGGGGTCGGTCATTACATATTCAGCGCCTACTGCTTTGCGAAGAGCCTCCAGTACTTCTTCGGTGACCGGTTTGTAGTTCATCATTTTCTCAAATCCTTTCTGCTGTCCTTCATTTAAGATTTTTAATCTACATTAAAAATCTTACCGGGGTTCAAAATACATTTCGGGTCCATGGCTTTTTTAATGGTGCGCATTAAATTCAGTTCGCCCGGACGGGTATATTTTTCCATTTCGGCAAGTTTCTTGGCACCAATGCCGTGTTCACCGGCAAGGCGTCCACCAATGCTGTAAGCATAAGTATAAACTTCGTCATGGAATGCCTGTACGTTGTTTTCCCATTCTTCGTCGGTCAAATCGCATTTGCACAATACAATATGCAGGTTGCCGTCGCCAACATGGGCGCAGATAAGCGGCGTAAACGGATATTTTTCGCCGGTTTTCATAACAAATTTAACCGCATCGGCAACTTTATCGCGCGGCACAACAACGTCGTCCGTAAGGGATACGAGGCTAATAAGACGCACGCTTTCCTGGCAGTTGCGGCGCATTTTCCAGATGCGTTCGTCTGCTTCCAACACTTCTACAGCGCCTGCTTCGGTACAAAGCTCGTCAAGGCGTTCCATCTTCATATCCAGTTCGTCTTCGTTATAGGTTTCAACGGTAACGATAACATAAATGCCGTCCTCATAATGCGGCACATTTTTATATTCGCAGTAATCTGCGGTGGTGCGTACATAGGTATTATCCATGTATTCAATGCTGGTCGGGTCAATGCCTGCCTTTAAAAGCAGCGGCACCAAATCAATAGCTTTGTCCGGGTCGGTAAACACGGCAACAAGGTCGAACTTATACGGGCACAGCGGCAAAAGTTTAAGGGTTGCTTTGGTAATAATGCCCAAAGTACCTTCGCTGCCCATAATAAGCTGTTCCAGGCAGTAGCCGGTAGAGCATTTTTTCAAACGTGCGCCAACTTCAATAATTTCACCGGTCGGGCTTACAAATTCAATTTCGTGTACCTGGTCGCGGGTAGTGCCGTAACGCACTGCCTTATTGCCGCCCGCGTTGGTTGCCAGGTTGCCGCCGATTAAGCAGCTGTCGGCGCTGCACGGGTCGCCTGCATAAAGATAACCTGCTTCGTTGGCAACACGCTGAACTTCAACGGTAGGCACACCGGCTTCGGTAACAAGATACATGCCTTCGGTATTCAGCTCGATAATTTTATTCAAACGTTCCATTAAAAGCACAATGCCGCCGCAGACAGGAATTGCACCATCGGCAAGGCTGGTGCCTGCACTGCGTACGGTAACGGGCACATCAAATTTATTGGCAAGTTTCATAATTTCCGCAATTTCCTGGGCAGAAGCAGGCTTTACAACAACTTCCGGCTTGTGAAATTTACGCGGGTCTGTTTCTTCGTCAGTCTGATAGTGTTCCAGTGTTTCAGCATCAGTCATAACGTATTCAGCGCCTACAACACTTTTTAATGCTTCAATTACTTCTTCGGTAACAGGAGCATAAGTTTTCATACTTCATCATCCTTCCATAACTGCCGCCAAAATGGCAGGCAGGTAAAATACATATCTTTAATAATTATAATACAAAACTGCATGAATTTCAAAATTACAGACGCCAAAGTAAACAAAAATCCCTGCTAAAAAACAGGGATTTTAAAAATTTTACATTGAATTAAAAATTGCGCTGGTAGCTGATGCCAATAATTTTGGTAAAGCTGTCATGCGTGTGGGCATGGCCATTAACGCCGCCGCTGTCCCTAAAAGCAAAACGTAAATCGCCGACATCCATCCATCCCAGTGCCAAAGCTACAGTCTGGTCTTTATCGTTATAGCGCGCGCCGATGGAATAAGTTTTCCTGTTGCCGGTCGGCACCATAAAATCGCCTCCGTCATACGGAATGGAAGATTCATCATAAGCAAAGCCTGCCATCAGCGTGTATTTATCACTTAATTTATGCTCCACACCGATAGCATAACGCCAGCCGTCCTCCCAGTTTTTAGGATTTTTCAAAGTTCTATCCAATAACCCACCAGTAGTATTACTTAAGGTAATATCAAGATTTTTATAAGTATCCCAACCGGTACGCACAGCGTTTAATTCTATGCGGGTTTTATCGTTAAATTTATGGCTGTAACCGATATGCCAGGATTCCGGCAGAGTTACCTCGCCGTAAGCATCACCGGAAAGATCAGTAAATCCTGCTATTTGTCCATTCATTGTAACAGGTACATTATATGCGTTAAAATCTGCTTCCATGGAATGTTTAATGCGGCTGCGGTAAACTACGCCGATTTCATTCTTATCGTCAAAAGCATAGTTGGCAGCGGCATTCCAGCCTAAAGCATAACTTTCTCCCTTGGTATGCGTTGGTGTAGCAAATAAATCATTACGCATAGCATTCTTTTCCATAGTCAGGCGTACATAGTTAATTTCTGCCCCAATGGCCGCGCTCCATTTATCGTCAAACTTATGCGCAAAGGTCGGCGTAACACTAACACCATCCAAGCGGGAAACGAAGGCATTAGTAGAAACGGCAGAATTGCGTTCAAATTCGGATACCATAGCAAAACGACTGAACGCGCCGATGCCGAACCAATCTTTATCGTTCAGTTTTTTTACATAATAAGTGCCAGGAGCAAAACCAAAATGTACGCGGTTAGTGCCGCTTTCAATCAGTGTATCAGCAGCATCATACAAATCATATTCGCCATGCGGGCTGATGTAGGTTGCACTTACCTTAAAAGCCTCGCCGTCCACCTTAGTGATAGATGCCGGGTTGTAAGCCACGTTAGCAGCGTCGCCTTCGGCAAACATACGCGCCCCGCCCATGGCAACACCTTCGGCACTCCATTCGTTAATGGCAAAACCTTCTGCCCCGGCAGCCTGCGGCAAACCCAAAGCACATAAAATACCTAATGCTAAAACTTTATTTTTTAAATTCACATCGTCACCTCTGTTAAAATTATTAGCAGCTGGTACTATTGTAACAGATTTGTGAATTTTTAACTACAAAAAAAATACGCCCCTGCATTAATAAGGGGCGTACAACGTCTTTATTTATCGTCAATACCGCGGCGCAGCACTATCGGGCGCTGCTTTTCCCACGGTTTGTACTGCACGGTGCTGCAAAATTCATAGGCTTTATAGCGTTTTGCGGCGTCTTCTTCCGCTGCGGCTTTAGCCAGGTCGCGTTCAGCAATATCGTTTTGCGGATAATACTTAAAGGCTTCGGCGTAAAATTCACTTGCTTTAGCGTCATCGCCTGCGTTATGCGCATTTTCTGCCAAAAACTTCAGTGCAAAATATTTATACGGGTTCACACCGTTGTTGTCCTTTTCAGCTTCAACCATTGCCTTGGCTTCATCAACAGCCTGCTGCGTTTTGCCTGCTTCGCTCAGCACCATCAGCCTGCGGTAAAACATATCGCCGCGGGCGCAGCTGTGAAAGCTGTGTTTATAAGCACGGCTCAAGTCGTATGCTTCTTTTAAATAGGTAAGAGCCGCTTCTTCACTTTTTGCCAGTTTCCAAACTATTTCCGCAATGTCGCGCAGGCACAAAACCTTGTGCTCCGCTTCGCTTAAACCATATTCCGGGTCGTCATCCATATTAGGCTCTACATTTACAACCGTGCTTAAAACTCGCATTGCGCTTTCGGTATCGCCCATCCAGTAAAGCGCACGCCCTACAATCGAGCGGCAGCGCCAGTCATTATAATCCTGTATCATGCCTACCGGCACAGGGTATTCTCCGTTAGCCAAACGGGAAACATAACCCATCCATTCCTGTTGGTCCATATTATCTGCCTCCTGTCAGTCTGCTTTATTTAATTGTACCATAATAAAATATTTTTGGCATAAAAAATGGCTGCCGCACACATGGAAAGATGTGCGCACAGCAGCCTAAAATAAGGGAAAGCGTTAGTTAAGGCAACGTATAAAAACATCATTGCACAATGCAAATTATACACTGCTAAAAGAAATTTGTCAAGTCTTTCTATAATTTATTGAAATTATTAATTTTTTGTAACATTTTCGGTGCAGCCGCATAACATAAACGCACTAACAGCTAAAATATTCTTTCTTTTACTGCGCTTTTAAAAGCTGCGGTGCCATTAATGTTTCCTTTACATCTTCCCACACAACAAATTTGGCCTTGCTGAAACCGTTAAAAGTTGTTGCCGATGCCGATGTATAAGCCCCGCAGATAGGCACGAGGATTAAATCGCCTTCTTCCTGGCGCACTGTCATTTTGCCGCGGAACATAATGTCGAGCGAATCACAGCTCGGGCCTGCAAAAGTAGCGGCTACCTGCTCGCCTTCTTTAAAGCTGATAAGTTTAAAGTCCCACTGGTCAAAAAGCACGCCGGAAAAAGTTCCGTAAAGGCCTTCATCAAGAAAATACCACGGCTGCCCGCCGCGCTCCGTTACGCCGATAACGCTGGTAATAAGGTTTACTGCCGTGCCGCAGATAAAACGCCCGGGCTCTGCCCAGATTTCCACTCCCGGAAAATCTTCGTCAAGGCGTGCGTTAATCTGATTGAGCATTTCCTGCAAATTAAAGCGTACCTTCGGTTCGGGAATGGGGAATCCCCCGCCGATATCCATAATGCGCAGCTGCATGCCTGCCGCCGCTGCTTCTTCAAAAATTTCACGCGCAATATCAAGCGCATACAAATAAGGGTCGGCGCTCGTAGTCTGGCTGCCTACATGAAAGGCAATACCGGCAGCGTCAAGCCCTGCATCCCTTGCTTTCAGCAAAAGTTCCAAAGCCTGCTCACGGGCGGCGCCGAATTTTTTATTCAAATCGACATGAGCCGAACTGTTATCTATCCTGATGCGCAAAAGTACCGTTGCACCCGGGCACTCACGCGCCATTTTATCTATTTCGCCTGCGCTGTCAAAAGTCATCTTGCCCACACCGGCATTACGGCAGGCACGCAGCCCGTTTACCGTTTTCATCGGGTTGGCGTAAATCATCCTGCTGCCGTCAACGCCAAGGGAACTTAATTCCATAATTTCCCCGTCGGAAGCAACGTCAAAGTTAGAGCCGAGGTCACGCATCAGTTCCAAAATACGCCTGTGCGGATTGGCTTTAATGGCATAAAAAACTTTAACGCGCGGCAGATGTGTGCGCAAAAGGCGGTAATTTTTTTCAATCTGCTCCAGCGAAAGCACCAGAAGCGGAGTACCATATTCCTGGGCCAGCGCCTCGGTTTCTTCTTTGTTAAGCCTGAAATATTTTTCTTTTTTCATATCCACTCTCCCCTTGCCTGAGCATTAATTAACGTATATGATTGTACCACAATTTTCAGAAAGTACAATAGGAAAATGAAAGAAATTACAAAATTTTAAAGGAGTTGCGCCCAAAACTTTAATAATCGCTGATAGCGGTAATTTTAAGCGGAAAAATCCCTAAATTTTACAGTTTTTTAATCTTTTTTCATTCCACCAAATATTGTGGCACGGCAAAGAGCCTTAAGCAAAATACGGCAAAATAAAACGCTATTTCAGCATACCAAAACTATCTGGACGGTTTTTCTTTACTATTATATTCGCCTTAAAATCAATCTTATCTTAAAAACTGCAATAAAAAAAACACCCGCAAATAATGCAGGTGCGCATATTTTCTGGAGCGGGTGACGAGACTCGAACTCGCGACACATAGCTTGGGAAGCTATTGTTCTACCACTGAACTACACCCGCATGTGTAAATTGTATTAATAATTATATCACAGCCTTTCCAGCTTGGCAATATTCTAAAACCCAGCCGGCTTCCCTGCTGCCGCCGGTTCAAAAATTTTATGCCCTATCTTTACAAAGTTTAAAGATTATGGTAAAATCTCGTCTTGCCGTCACTTTTAAAGGCGGTAAAATTTGATGATAGGAGGAATATGATGGTTTATATTAAGCCGTCTACACGCCTGCGTACCGATTACAGCCAAATTGCCGAACTGGCACGCAGAACAGGCGATGCAATTTACATTACCAAAAATGGGGAAAAGGATTTAGTGGTGATGTGCGCCCGGGCGTTTGAACTGCGCGACTTAGTATTAAAACTCAGCAATGTAGTTTTGGAAAGCGAAAACTCAAGATTAAACGGGGCAGCCGCTTGCGCTCTGGAAGAATTTGAAGCAAGCCTGAAACAGAAAAGCCATGGTTGAAGCGTCAATAAGGCTTCTGCCACGCGCGGTTGACGACCTGAAAAATATCGGCGCTTACTGGCGCCGCAACATTACGCCGGACGAGGCCGACCGGATAACAGGCAAAATACTGCGCGATTTAAAAGAATTGAAACTTTTTTATCCGGCGGCCGACAGCATTAAATACGAGCCGCTGAAAAGCAGGAATTTTAAAATTTTAAAAAGCCAGAACTATATCTGTATCTGTAAAAAGGTGGAGCATATTATTTATGTTTACCATATCGCCCACCTGCCTACGGAATATCCCGATATTTTTTAACTTATAACAATAACAGCACACCAAAGCAGCTTTTACAATGCTTTCAGTGTGCTGTTTATTTATTTTCTGCCTTTAACTTTTAGCTCCATCTGCCGTTTGGAACGCCGGTACTGCAGCATAAAGCGGCGCACCTTCAGCACGCGGAACAAACTGGAAACCAGCATTACGCCAATAGCAATGGCAACGGAGTCCGTCATTGCCGTAAGCAAAATGGAAGTTCCGTTGTTATATTCATTATTAATAATGGCAAACATGCCCTGATAAATGCCCAGCCCCGGCACCAGAGGCACTATGCCCGGTATAACAAACACCGTTACCGGCTGCTTGAAAATGCGGGAACTGAGCTCGCTTGCCAGTGCCAGTGAAATAGTGGCGCAAAAATTGGAAACAAACGACGTATATCCAAGCTCATGCCGCAGATATATAAAAACTACCCAGCCGATGGCGCCGATAACTCCGTCGATAAGCACAATCTTTTTCGGAGCCTGAAACAGCACCGCAAACGCCATAGTGGCAATGCAGGCAAATCCGAAGGCGGTTATAATTTCCATAAATCCCACCCCCAGATAAACCAGGCACGCAGCACAAACGCAATGCCGATAGCAATGGACGAAGCAAACAGCAATGCTTCCGCAATGCGCGAATTGCCGCTCATTAAATTACCCGCCATATAATCGCGCAGGCCATTGCAGAAAGCCACGCCGGGCACAAATGGCATCAGCGCGCCTACAATAATTTTTTCCATTGTGCACTGTACGCTCATGGCGCAGCAGATAAGCGCAACGGTTGCAATAACAACACCGGCCACGGCGTTTTCCCAAAAAGCGCTGGGGTGGTAGCCTGCAATCTGCTTTAAGGCAACCATGGCAGCGCCGCCCGTAATAAAGGCCGCAATAAAGTCATGGCTGTTGCCGCCCAGCATCGCCGCAAAGGCTGCCGAACCAATGCCGGAGGCAAGGCATACCATCCATTTACCGTAAGGCGCGGGCTGCCGCCATTTTTTGTCCAGCCATTTGCAGGTATCTTCGTAGCCCATATCCCACTTGGCAAAATTGTAGGACATGCTGTTCATTTCGCTGATAAGGCTTAAATTGGTGCTGCGGTAGCCAATTCTGCTTACGCGGATAAAGCTGTCGGTATCTTCGTTGCCCAAAATTATAACGGTAGGCGTTACAAAAGGGTCAACCTCATAACCGTGCGCCAGGCAGCAGCGCGAAATGGTATCTTCCACACGGTAGGTTTCTGCGCCGCTTTTCAGCAGAATTTTGCCCATTTTTACAGCTATATTGATTGTCTGGTCACGTGTAAAATCTGTTTTAGCCATTATTTTTCACCGCCCTGTGCGGCAAAAAGCTCTGCCACAGCTTTTTTAAAAGCGTTGGCACCGCCCATGGAAGGATGCGGCACACACTCGCAGGCAACGCCGTATTTGCCGAGCGTCTGCTGCGATTTGCGCCCGATTGCCACAACCTTCATACCGGAAATAAGCTGCATTAAAAGCCGCGCGTACTCAATGCCAACATCCAGTTCTTCGCCGGTTGGCGTACGGTTGCTTAAAATATTGCCTTCTTTATACGGATGGAACGGAAAAATATTCCACAAAACCGTATCATAAGGAGATAACCCGTGGCGCGCAATGGCGTTCCACATAACCGTCGCCGTAGGTTCGTTAAAGCCGTACAATTTTTGCGTGCGGTTCAGGCGCGGGCTGTCCGGATTGCTTGTGCGCTTGTAATCCCAATCGCCCAGAACCGCCTGCGGCTCAACATCCGGATGATTGCCGAGTAAAATGCGCTCACTGGTCATGGCCATGCCGCTGAAATGCCCGCCCTGGTAGCCGAGCCCTTCGGCAATGAACAGAAAATGGGCATTTTGGCGCAGCTTTAAATAGCGCAGAAAGTTTGCCGCACGTATTACAGGCGCCTGCGGGCTAATGTCACATTCACTGTTGTAATCTGCCCACGGGTTAAAAACCTGCGGACTGCTGTATTGTTGTAGTTTTTCAATAAATTCTTCTGCCGTCACAACTTTTCCCGCCATTAAAGTTTTACATCAATCTGTGCCGATACGCCTACGCCCTGCACACGGTTAACATCGGTAATATCAACTTTGTCAATCGGTATCAGCGCTTTGGCGCGGAAACTGCCGAAAAACGATGCTTCTATCAAAAGCGCAGCCTTGCATTTTTCCACCTGCGCATGCGGGCCGCTTACCTGTGCCGCACCTGCGTAACTGCCGTCGCCAACGGTAATTACAGGCACAACCTTGGTTGCGTAATCACTGCTTACGGCATATTTGCCGGTTAAAGTGTTAATAGCACTGTTAAGCTGGTCATCAAACTGGCTTACAAGCACGCCGATGGCGCCGCCTTTTAAAACAGTGCCCAAAATTCCGGCCTGTGCCGGAGCAGTGCTGCTGCCCAGTATGAACCCGCACACCAGAGCAGCCGCTATATATTTTTTACCCTGCATAGTAAAACCTCCTGTTAAAAATTTTATAATATAATTATCTTCGCCGTTTTTTTATAAACGCCTGCCCGATATAAAACTTTTTTCTTCATATTTACATCAGCCTTCTTTTGGCGTACCATTAATATATAAGTTTTATAAAGGAGCTGAACCATATGGAATTCTTTCAATATTTAGCACCGACCAAAGTAATTTTCGGGCGCGGCACCGAAGCACGCACCGGCACACTGTGCAAAGAAGCCGGAGCAACAAAGGTACTCATTCACTACGGTGGGCACAGTGCCAAAAAATCCGGCCTGATTGACAGAATCTGCGCTTCGCTTCAGGCAGAAGGCATCAGCTATACAGAACTAGGCGGCGTTGTGCCGAATCCGCGCCTCAGTAAAGTTTATGAAGGCATTGAACTCGGGCGCAAAGAAAAAATAGATTTTATACTGGCAGTCGGCGGCGGCAGCGTTATCGACAGCGCCAAAGCCATCGGCTACGGCCTTACCAACGAAGGCGACGTATGGGACTACTACACCGGCAAAGCACCGCAGGCCTGCATGCCTATCGGCGCAGTGCTGACCATTGCCGCCGCAGGCAGCGAAATGAGCAACGCCAGCATTATCACCAACGAAAACGGCTGGTTAAAACGCGGCGCTTATTCTCCTTACGCTTACTGCAAATTTGCCGTTATGAACCCGGAGCTTACCTATACCCTGCCCGCTTACCAAACAGCAAGCGGCTGCACGGATATTATTGTGCACAGCCTGGAACGCTTTTTTACCAAACCGGAGGTTAAACAGCTTAATTTAACGGACGGCATTGCCGAAACGCTGATTAAAAACGTAATGCGCAACGTAAAAACCGCCCTTAAAAAGCCTGATGACTACGACGCACGCGCCGAAATTATGTGGAGCGGCACCCTTTCACACAACGATATCACAGGCGACCGCACTTTGGGCGACTGGGCCTGCCATCAGCTGGAGCACGAGCTCGGCGGCATGTTTGATATCGCCCACGGCGCAGGCCTTGCAGCAGTTTGGGGCAGCTGGGCGCGTTATGTAATGCCGGTTAACCCCGCACGCTTTGCGCAGCTTGCCGTTAATGTTTTCGGCATTCCCTATACCGCAGGCGAGGAAGAAAAAATTGCCCTTGAAGGCATTGAAGCCATGGAAGCATTCTTTAAGAGCATTGGCATGCCAACGAAAATCAGCGATATGGATATTCACCTTACCGATGAGCAGATTAAAGAGCTGGCCTATAAATGCAGCTTTAACAACACGCGCACCATCGGCGGCTTTAAAACACTGAACATTGACGACATGGAAAAGATTTACCAGATGGCCAAATAAAGCCTGCCGGAATATGATGAAAAAACTTTTACTGACAGGTTTTGACCCTTTTGCACATTATAACATTAACCCCTCGTGGGAAGCAGTTAAGGCCCTGCCGGAAGTAATCGGCAGCTTCAGCGTGCATAAAATGCTGCTGCCTAATATTTACGGCACTGCCGGGCGGCTGCTGCTTGAAGAAGCGGAGCGAATTAAACCGGACATTATTTTAATGACGGGCATGGACAGCGGCAGCACACGCCTGCACCTTGACGCAGTTGCCGTAAACCTGCGCGACGCACTTTTAGAGGACAACAAAGGCGCAGCGCCCTGGGGCGAACCCGTTGTGCCGGGCGCGCCGGCAGCGTATTTCGCCACCATACCAACGCACGCCCTTGTAAAACGCCTGCAAAAGCAGGGCTGTCCGGTTCACCTTGGCTACTGCACCGGCGGTTATGTCTGCAACGACATTTTTTACACCGCACTGCACCACTTTAACGGCACGCCAGTAAAAACCGGCTTTGCCCATGTTCCGCTGCTGCCGCAGATGGTATGGGACGAAAGCCAAGCCCTGCCGCTTGAAGAAACCGTTAAAACCCTGCGGCAGATTATTGAAAATCTGTCGGAAATACTGACGGAGGAAGAACATGCTTGACGCAATCGCCGCAAGGCGCAGCATACGCAAATTTAAAAACACGCCGGTACCGCGCCATATAATTGAAGAAATTATAAAAGCAGGCGCACTTGCCCCGTCCTCCAAAAACAGGCAGCCGTGGAAAATATGTCGCTGGCGGCAGTTGAAAACGGTTTGGGCAGCCTGTGGATTTGCGACACCTATTTTGCGCAACAGGAGCTGTGCACATGGTTGGGCGGCGAGCTTGCCGCAGCTTTTGCACTGGGCTACGCTGATGAAGAACCTGCCCCGCGTCCGCGCAAATCGTGGAGTGAGACGGTGGAGTGGCGCGAGTAAGTTATTTAAAATAAAAGGTTTGTTTTATGAACTTTATTGAAGATTTTGTAGAAACCATTAAAAGCATACAGGGTTTCCGGCCGGATTTATTTGCCGGAGCAACGGAAACAGAACTGAAAGCTGCAGAAGAAAAAATGAATATCACGCTGCCGGAGGATTTTAAAAAATTTTACCGAGCGTTTAACGGTCAGAATGAATATGCTGATGCACTTTTTGATACGTTCTTTCTGTGCAGCTTAAAGCAGATACTTTATTTTTGGGATGCCTTTAAATTTAACGAAGAGGATTTTCTGCAAATTCCTGCTGAAGCAGAACCGGGCATAAAAAATGTATGGGGCTGCGCATTGTGGGTGCCTTTTGCCGCAACGGCTGACGGGCATTGCCTGTGCCTTGATTTTGAACCGGCAGAAGGCGGAAACGCAGGGCAGGTTATTACTTTTTGGTATAACTCGCCGGAGCGTGAACTTGTTGCGCCATCATTTAAGGCTTTTATTGTTGATTTTGTGGCTAACATAAAAAACGGTACCTATGTGTATACGAAGGAAATTTATGATGATATTACCCTTGGCATGATAGCAAGAAAAGACGGCAAGCCGATGTTTGGCGTTGAATGACCGTATTAGTTAAGTTCTTGCTTATTATGATTAAAATAAAATTTTGAAAGTTAAATTAAAAATGCAGAACAAAATTTTTACTATTGATAATAAAAAAATAACCGGTTATCCCGCATTGGCAGAAAACAAACCGGTAATTTATTTAACCACCTACAACGATGACGGCGGCGAAGTTTATACAGAGCTGCAAAAGCTTGGCTGCCCGGATTTTACGCTGGTAACAATCAGCGGTTTGAACTGGGAAGCAGAACTTTCTCCTTGGGCAGCGGGCGGTTTGTTTAAGTACAGCGAGATGTTTACCGGAGGCGCTGATGTTTATTTAAAATTGCTGACGGAAGAAATTATGCCGCAGGCAGAAAGCATGCTGCCCGGCAAAATTGCATGGCGCGGTTTAGCGGGTTATTCACTGGCGGGGTTGTTTACGGTATATGCGCTGTATAAAACTGATTTGTTCAGCCGCGCGGCGAGTATGAGCGGTTCGCTGTGGTACCCCGGTTTTAATGATTTTGCCCTGCAAAGCGCGCTTTGCAAAACTCCACAGCATTTGTATTTTTCTCTGGGCGATAAAGAAGCACGCGCACGCAACCAGTACCTTAAAACCGTGCAGCAATGTACGGAAGAACTGGCAGCGCATTACCGCAGCCTTGGCATTAACACTTTTTATGAACTTAACCCCGGCGGACATTACCGCGATATTATCAGCCGCAGCGCCGCCGGCATTAAGTGGCTATTAACCCAATAATAAAAGCAACCCGCCGTTATCATGCGGCGGGTTTTACATTGTAAATTCAGCAAAAGCATAGAGATGTGCTTCAAGGCACGAGCCAAAAAATGTGGCGGTTAAATTCAGCACGCTATTTTTCGGGAGCCCGGCTGCGCAGCCCGGGCGGAATTGGAGAAGCCACATCATTTTTGCCGTGCCGCAGAAGTATATCTATATGCTTTTAAATTTTTAAATTATGATAAGGCTACGCTTTCTCATTCCACAAAGTAAAGCCCAGTATCAGCGCGCCGCCGATAAGCTGCATCAGCGTCATGGGCTCGCCTAGTAAAAGTACGGAAATTATTACGGCAACCAGGGGGTCTATATAGCTTAAAATAGCTGCTTCCTGCCCCGTTAAATCTTTCAGTGCGGAAAAATACAGGCAGTAAGTAATGCCTGTATGAAACAGACCAACCGTCAGCAGGCACGCCCAGCCGGTACCGTCCAGCAGGTTCAAATTAAACCCGCTGCTTACCGCCACGTACGGCAGCAAAGTAACAACAGCGGCCAGCATCTGCAAAATGGTACGCTGTATGCCTGCCACATTTTTAATAAATTTATTAAGCAAAATAACAGCGGCATAAAAAACCGCCGCCCCCAGCCCAAACAAAATGCCTGTAATACCGGCAGTTTCTTCACCGCCGCCGGTGCCTATAATAAGCACCAGCCCCAGCGTGGACATTACAAAACAGATAATCTGTTTCGCTGTCAGCCGTTCGTGAAACAAAAGCGGCGAAGCCACCGTAACGATAACCGGCGCAAAGTAATAGCTTAAAGTAGCCGCCGAAATTGTTGTATAGCGGTACGCCTGAAACAGCAAAATCCAGTTAATGCCCATGGCAATGCCGGAAGCAAGTAAAAGCGGCAGCTCACGCCCGGCGTTTTTTTAATTAAGCCCGCCTTTTTTATAAATACCAGGTAAAACCCGATAAGGACGGATGCCAGCACTGCGCGGTACAGCGCCAGCTCGCCGCTTGTTACACCGATATTGCGCGTAAAAACGCCCAGCGTGCCAAAAATAACCATAGCTGCACTGAGCATTAATTTTGCCTGTACACTTTCCTTCATAATATCTTTCCCTTTCAAAACAAAATAAATTTTGTAACAGCGTTTTAAATATTGCTGTTTTCTTTTAATATATTGATATTAGTGTAACTCTGTTAAAGAATTATGTCAACAAACGTAAATAAATAAAGCACAGCAAACAAAAATAAACCGCTAAAATTTTATTAAAATCTTTTGTATCTTTCTGCAAATATGGTACAATGTTTAAGAATTTATTTTGCTTTTACGGAAAGGCGTTTAACAAGTGCTTGCAAAAATAAAAAACTATCTGCGCAATGATGTTGTTTTAAGCGTTTCGCTGCTGCTGGCGCTGCTTTCGTGCCTCATTGAACCGCCCAGCCTTAAATATCTGCGCTATATTGATTTTAATACGCTCATCATGCTGTTCTGCCTGATGCTGATTATTGAAGGCCTGCGTGAGCAGAACTTTTTGCAGTTTATCGGCAGCCGCATATTAATTAAGGTAAAAACAAGGCGCGGCATCGTGTTTACGCTGATATTTCTATGCTTCATCAGCAGCATGTTCATCACCAATGACGTTTCGCTGATTACCTTTGTGCCTTTCGGCATTATGATTTTGGAAATGATTAATTTAACGGACAAACTTTGCGGCACCGTTACGCTGATGACAATAGCGGCCAACCTCGGCAGTATGTTTACGCCTATCGGCAATCCGCAGAATTTGTACCTGTTTTCGCTTTCGGGCATGGGCGTGCCGGAATTTTTGGAGCTGATGTGGCTGTATACCGGCCTTGCAGCTTTTATGCTGACGGTAGTTGTGCTTGTATTTTACCCGGAAGAACACCTGCAGCTGGATATAAAAACCGAACGGCTTAAAGATAAGCGCACCGTCTGCTTTTACCTTGTTTTATTTGCCTTGTGCGTGCTTACCGTGGCCCACTTTGTGCCGCACCTGGTACTGCTGGTCATTGTTGCCGCCGCACTTTTATACAAAAATAAAAGCCTGTTCCGGCAGATTGATTACTCTCTGCTGCTGACCTTTCTTTTCTTTTTTATTTTTGTCGGCAATATGAACCATATCGGAAGCCTGCACAGTTTCATCAATCAGATTCTGGCCGGCAACGAAGTTTTAATAAGCATCGCCGTCAGTCAGGTTATCAGCAACGTACCTGCGGCAATGCTGCTTTCAGGTTACAGTAATAACTACGCCGCGCTTATCGTAGGCACCAACCTCGGTGGCCTTGGCACGCTCATCGCTTCCATGGCAAGCCTTATCTCCTACAAGCAGGTTGCTGCAAAGTATCCGCATTTAAGGCGGCAGTACCTAGCAATTTTTACGGTTGACAATTTAATATTTTTGGCAGCACTGTATGCGCTGCATGCTTTTTACTGATATAAACGGCACGGCCTTAAATTTTTGGCGCTGCCGTTTTGCATCTTCCGCAGGAATATTTTTATAAAAAAGCCGGATAGCCTTGCGGTAAAATGCTATAAATGGTATGATAAGAAAGGATAATAAGTTTTGTCGTTAAGGAAGGGCACAAAAGAGGCTGCTTCCTGTTTCTTATTGTAAAAAACACTTTGGGGGGGCAAAAATATGATTGAACGCTATACCAATCCGGAAATGGGCAATATCTGGACTCTTGAAAACGAATTCCGCACCATGCTGCGCGTGGAAATTCTTGCCTGCGAAGCCATGAACAAACTGGGCATTGTGCCTGATGATGCTTTGCATGACATTCAGACCAAGGCAGATTTCCGCATTGAACGCATTAAAGAAATTGAGGCTGTTACCAACCACGATATTATCGCCTTTTTAACAAATGTTGCAGAATATGTGGGCGATGCTTCCAAATACATCCATAAAGGCTTAACCTCAAGCGATGTTAAAGACACCGCTATGGGCGTTATGATGCAGCAGTCCGCAGACCTTTTGATGAAACACCTCGAAAAACTGCACGAAGTTTTAAAACGCCGCGCCGCCGAACACAAACACACCGTTATGATTGGCCGCACGCACGGCATTCACGCCGAACCGATGACCTTCGGCCTGAAATTTGCGCTGTGGATGGATGAAACCGAACGCAATATGGAACGCCTGAAACAGGCCCGCGAATTTATTTCCGTAGGCAAACTTTCCGGCGCTGTCGGCACTTATTCCAATATCGACCCGTTTGTTGAAGAATATGTATGCGAAAAACTCGGCATTAAGGCTGCACGTCTGGCAACCCAGGTTATCCAGCGCGACCGCCACGCCGATTATTTAACCACCATCGCCATTATCGGTTCTTCGCTGGAAAAAATGGCTACCGAAATCCGCAACCTCCAGCGCACCGATATCCGCGAAGCTGAAGAATATTTTGCGCCAGGCCAGAAAGGTTCTTCGGCCATGCCGCACAAACGCAACCCCATTACCTGCGAAAAAATCTCCGGTATGGCAAGGCTGCTGCGCGGTTATGCCGTTGCCGCCCTTGAAGATGTTACCCTGTGGCATGAACGCGATATTTCCCATTCTTCCGTAGAAAGGGTTATTCTGCCGGATGCAACCATTGCACTGGACCATATGCTGCGCAAATTCATCAACATTGTTGATAAACTTTTGGTTTATCCGGATGCCATGATTGCCAACATGAACAAAACCGGCGGCCTTATTTACAGCCAGAACCTGCTGATTGCCCTTGTAAGCAAAGGCGTACTGCGCGAGGACGCTTACAAATGGGTACAGCGCAACGCTATGGCCCGCTGGCTGGAAGGTGCAGACTTTAAAACCAATGTTGAACACGATGAGGATATTAAAAAATACCTCACCGACGAAGAAATTGAGCATTGCTTTGACCCCATGCCGATGCTGCGCAATGTAGACCTCATTATGGCGCGCTTCGGATTATGATTATATAAGGAGAGATAGTTATGTCATCTGTTGTAGTTATCGGCGCCCAGTGGGGCGATGAAGGCAAAGGCAAGATTGTTGATTACCTGGCTCAGAAAGCCAACGCTGTTGTACGTTATTCTGGCGGCTCCAACGCAGGGCACACCGTTGTTGTAGACGACGTTGCCTATAAACTGCGTCTTTTGCCCTCCGGCGTACTGTACAAAGATAAAATCAATATCCTCGGCAACGGCGTAGTTATTAACCCCGCAGTTGTACTTCAGGAAATTGCAGGCATGAAAGCCCAGGGCATTGACTGCAGCAATCTTTTGATTTCCGACCGCGCCCACGTTGTTATGCCCTACCATGCAAAATTGGACGAATTGCAGGAAGCTGCACTCGGCGAACACAAAATCGGTACAACCAAAGGCGGCATCGGCCCCTGCTACATGGATAAAGTTGCCCGTACCGGCATCCGCATCTGCGATTTGATGGAACCCGATACTTTTGCCGACAAGCTGCGTGTAAACCTGGCTGCCAAAAATGAAATCATTACCAAAATTTACGGCGGCGAACCGTTTGACTATGACAGCGTGCTGAAAGAATACCTGGCTTATGCCGAAGAACTCCGCCCGCATGTTTGCGACACCGGCGTTGTACTTGGCGAAGTTTTTGAAGCAGGCAAAAACGTATTGTTCGAAGGCGCACAGGCTACCTTCCTTGATATTGACCACGGCACCTATCCGTATGTTACAAGCTCCAACCCGACTGCTGCCAATGCGGCAACCGGCAGCGGCGTAGGCCCGCTGTGCATCAACCATGTGGTTGGCGTTGTTAAGGCATACACCACCCGCGTTGGTGAAGGCCCGTTTGTTTGCGAACTGTTTGACGCCGACGGCAACGCCCTGCGTGAACGCGGCCACGAATACGGCACCGTTACCGGACGCCCGCGCCGCTGCGGCTGGCTTGACGCCTTTATGCTGAAATACAGCGCACGCGTAAACAGCCTTGACTGCCTGGCAGTAACCCGCCTTGACATTCTTGACGAAATGCCGGTAATTAAAATGTGCGTAGGCTACAAATATAACGGCGAAGAAATCAAACAAATCCCGGCAAGCCTGAAAGTTTTGGCACAGGTTGAACCTGTTTACGAAGAATTTGAAGGCTGGATGACCGATATCAGCGGCGTACGCAAATACGAAGACCTGCCGGAAAACTGCAAAAAATACTTAAAACGCATGAGCGAAGTAGCAGGCGTTGAAGTAGGCATTGTTTCCGTAGGCCCCGACCGCGAACAGACCATGATTTTAAAAGAACTGTTTTAAAAAGTTCATAAACTGAATAATTAACTGCGGCACAGCTTTAGGCTGTGCCGTTTTAGTACAGGAGAACAGTTTTATGGCCAATCTGCAATATGTACTTCATAAAGGAAATAAAAATACCGGCAGCCTCAAATTTGTGCAGCCGGAAGCTATGCAGGCCGTACTTGAATTTCACAGCGGCATTACCGGTTACGCACAAACTCCGCTTGTAAGCCTGCCAAATCTGGCAAAACAGTTCGGCGTTGGGCAGATTTTCGTTAAAGACGAATCGTCACGCTTTGGCCTGAACGCCTTTAAAGCGCTGGGCGGCAGTTGCGCCATTGCCAGATACTTATGCGGCAAATTAAATATACCCGTTGACGGAAACAGTTTTAACGTTTTGTGCAGCGAAGAAGCCAGAGCCAAACTCGGCACAGTAACCTTTGTAACGGCAACGGACGGCAATCACGGGCGCGGCGTAGCCTGGGCCGCCAAACTTCTGGGGCATAAAGCAGTTGTTTACCTGCCAGAAGACTCAAGCCAGGAACGGCTTAACAACATTCGCGCGCTGGGCGCAGAAGCAGAAATTACAAAATTTAACTACGACGGCGCCGTGCGCCTTGCCTATGCCATGAGCCGCAAGCACGGCTGGGTACTGGTGCAGGATACCGCGTGGAGCGGCTACGAAGAAATACCCACCTGGATTATGCAGGGCTATACCACCATGGCCCAGGAAATTACAGCTCAGCTAAACGGCATAATGCCGACGCACTTGTTTTTGCAGGCCGGCGTAGGCAGCATGGCAGGCGCGGTGCTCGGCTATTTTGCAGCGCTTTGGCAGAATAACCTGCCTGCTACCGTTATCTGCGAACCGGACAAAGCCGCCTGCCTGTATAAAACGGCAGCGGCAAACGACGGCACTCTGCATAAAGTAACCGGCAGAATGAACAGCATGATGGCCGGGCTTTGCTGCGGCGAACCCTGCACTGTAAGCTGGGATATAATCAATAATTTTGCAAACGCCTTTATTGCCTGCAGTGATGACTATGCAGCACGCGGCATGCGGCTTTTGGGTATGCCGCAAAGCGGCGATGCGCGCATTGTTTCGGGCGAATCTGGCGCGGTAACCGCCGGAGTTCTGGCAGCGCTGATGCAGGACCCAGAACTTGCACAGCTTCGCAATGAACTTGGGCTTGATGAAAACTCGCGCGTACTTTTAATAAGTACGGAAGGCGCTACCGACAAAGTAAACTACCTTAAAGTGCTCAGCGGCAAATGGAAGCCGGAAAACAAATAAAACGCTTTATTTACAGCAAAAAAATAAGCAGGCTTAATGATTTTAAAATCATCAGGCCTGCTTTTATTTTGTTCGTATTTTATAAATTTCCGTTCGTTGCTTCTGCCAGCATTACGCCCTCACCGGCATGCACACGCACCGGCACCATAATTTTCTGCCCCGGCTGCAAATCCGTATTCTGCAAACCGTTTGCCTCGCAGATGCGGTAAATAACGGCGCGCACATCTTCGTCATCTTCCGCCCAGCGAGAAGCAATATCCCACATGGTATCGCCACTGTACACGGTTACCGTGCGCGTGGTGTAAATTTCATCTGCTGCGGATACCGTGCCGAACACGTAACCGCTGTATAATAAAAAGACTGCCATTACTATTGCCGTCAGCTTTTTCATAAACAATCAACTGCCTTTCAAAACATTTGTTCGTTATAGTTATAATAAAACGAACAGCGCATTTTGTCAAGCATATTTATGAAAATTTGTTCGTATTTTTAGTTTATGCTGCAAACAAATTAAGAAACAACCCACATATAAAACGGCATTACAACAACAGCCAAAACCGTTGTAACTACCGTAAGAGTAGCGGCATATTCGTAATCAGCCCCATAGTTTTTGGCAAGCACAGGCAGCACGGAAGGTGCAGGCATGGCAGCCTGAATTGTAAACACCTGCGTCATAAGCGGCGGTATGCCAATTACCGGCGCCATTAAAATAATTCCCAGCGGGCAAACTACAAAACGCCCGAACAGGGCAAGTAAAATATGCCGGTCAAAATGGATTTTGCTCCAGTCCGCATTGCTTACAACGGCGCCTATAAAAAGCATAGCCAGCGGCGTTGTCATATTGCCCATGTATTTAAACGAAACAAGCAGCGGATGCGGCAGGTGCAGTTCAAGCATTACCAAGGTAAAGCCAACGGCAAAACCTGCCAGCGGCGGGTTAACAATGTGCTTCAGCGTCTGCACGCTAAAGAGCGGCGGTACGTTTTCCGTTCCGTCAACGGCAATAATATGGGCCGCCACAACCCAGAACACCACCGTGTTCGCCATATAATAAACCAGTACAAACGGTATGCACTTTGTACCAAATAGTTCAGTGGAAAGCGGCAGGCCTATTAAAATGGTATTGGTTACAAAAAATACCGCCGCCAGAACGCCGCGCCGCCCTTTGGGTATTTTGGCAAAGCGCACGGCAAGCTGCCCGATGATAAAACAGATTATCATCGACGAAACCGCTACCGGAAGGCCGCTGCTCATTTGTATAACCGTATCGTGCGTAAGCGTTTCCGTTAAATTTACAATCATATACAGCGGCAGGCAGATTTTTGTTATCAGTTTGGAAATCAGGTTCAGGCTTTCTTCCGAAAACCAGTGGTGGCTGCCAAGGTAATACCCGGCCAATACCATCAGGCTGACGGTAAAAACGCCTTCAAACGCATGCAGTACAATATCCACGCGGCCTCACTTCCTTTTTAAAACATTATTTTTTTAATTTGCAGCGTTCTTAACTTCCTCCAGTTTGGCTTTCATCCATTCAATCATGGCAAGCTTGCCAAATTCAAACCAGGTGGTGCAGTTGCTGTTTTTAGCAATATAAGCGTTCCATTTTTCCTGGTTTACATTTTCCACCTCCAGCAGGTTCATAATGCCGAAACCGCTGCGGATTATTAAATCGTTCATGGAAGTAAACTTGCTGTTTTCCTGCAAAAACTTATCATTGAACAGTGCTGGAAAAGACACAAGGCTCAGGGCTTTGCCAAGTTCTTTATCATGCTTGAAAATTTCAAGATAGTGTTGAAATTCCTTCTCAATATCCATCTTTTCTTTGTTTTCCATAATTACAATTCCTCCGGAGTAGAATTTTAAAAATAAAATTTATGCTTTTATTTTAACACACATAACAATATAAAAAAACAGTTAAAATTTTTAATTTTGTTCCGGCAAAATGCCGCCATTTAAATTTTTGTTGAATCCCTACTTGATTAGTAGTAAAATACTTTATATGAAAGGAGTTCAGCATGAAAATATCTACCAAAGGACGTTACGCGCTGCGCTTGATGCTTGATTTAGCAGCCAACAGCCAGCATGAATATACGCCGGTTAAAGAAATTTCCCTGCGGCAGGATATATCCGATAAATATCTGGAACAGATTATCGGCCGTTTGAGCAAAGCCGGGCTTGTACAAAGCGCCCGCGGCGCACAGGGCGGCTATAAACTTACCAAAGCGCCGTCAGAATGCACCGTTGGGGAAATACTGCGCGTGCTTGAAGGCGACCTTGCCCCGGTAGCCTGCGCGGCTTCCGTGCATCCGGCTCTCTGCCCGCGCCTTGATGACTGCGTTACAACAGAAGTATGGCGGCGCATAGGCGAAGCCATCAACAATGTTGTAGATAATATTACGCTGGCGGATTTACTGAAATGGCAGGAAGAAAAATGCTGCTGTAAATAATAGTGCTTTAAACATGCTTTATAATAATCAGGAGGGATTTTTTATGGCAAATTTAACACGTGAAGAAGCCTGGGAATTAGTAAAAGAATATAACAAAGACCCGTTTCATCTGCGCCACGCGCTGACAGTGGAAGGAGTTATGCGCTGGTACGCCAACGAGCTCGGCTACGGCGACGAAGCAGATTTCTGGGCACTGGCCGGGCTTTTGCACGACCTTGATTTTGAAATGTACCCGGAACAGCACTGCATTAAATCGCAGGAAATTATGCGTGAACGCGGCATAGACGAAAAACTCATCCACGCTACCGCCAGCCACGGCTACGGCCTTGTGTGCGATGTTAAACCGGAACACCAGATGGAAAAAGTTCTGTTTGCTGCCGACGAGCTTACCGGCCTTATCGGCGCGGCCGCTTTAATGCGCCCTTCCAAAAGCGTAAGCGACATGGAAGTAAAATCCATTAAAAAGAAATTTAAAGATAAAAAATTTGCGGCAGGCTGCCACCGCGAGGTAATTGCGCAGGGCGCCGAAATGCTTGGCTGGACGCTTGACGAGCTGTTTGAAAAAACCATTGAAGCCATGCGCGTTGACGAAGCCAAAATAAACGAAATCTGCGCAGCACTGCCGCCGAAGGAATAACATGAAGAAAAAAGTACTTGCCGCCATGAGCGGCGGCGTAGACAGTTCTGCCGCAGCAATGCTGCTTTTAGAGCAGGGTTACGAAGTTATTGGCGTTACGGCGCGTATGTTTAACGGCTGCGATATCGGACTGCCGGATGCGCCGCTTAATATTGACCGCGACATTAAAGACGCACAGGCCGTAGCGCAGAAACTTGGCATTGAGCACAAGGTTGTTGATTTAAGAGCCTGCTTTAACAGGCACGTTATACAGCACTTTGCCAGCGAATACCGCTGCGGCAGCACGCCCAACCCCTGCGTGGACTGCAACAAATACATAAAATTCGGCGCACTGTTGGATTACGCCAAAGAGCTCGGCTGTGACTACCTGGCAACAGGGCATTATGCCCGCATAGTTTACGATAACGCAAAGAGCCGCTGGCTTTTGGCCCGCGGCGAAGACCACCGCAAGGACCAGAGCTACATGCTGTTTTCGCTCTCGCAGGAGCAGCTTTCGCACGTGCTGCTGCCCCTTGGCGGCGTAAGCAAAGACGAAATACGCAGGCTTGCCGCCGAAGCAGGCCTTGTTACCGCCCAAAAGCCGGACAGCCAGGATATCTGCTTTGTGCCTGACGGCGATTATGCCGGTTTAATCGAGCGCATCGGCAAAGCTTCCGGTACCGCAGGTAATTTCGTGCATCTTAACGGGCAGGTTCTCGGCCGCCACAAAGGGCTTGTAAATTACACCATCGGCCAGCGCAAAGGCCTTGGCATTGCCTACGATTATCCCTTATATGTAATAGAAAAAGACACCGCTTCCGGCAACGTTACAGTAGGCCCGGCAGAAGCACTGTTCAGCCGCGGGCTGCTTGCCAAAAACTGTAATTTTATTACCGAAGCCGCCCTTACCGGCCCGCTGCGCATAACCGCCAAAACACGCTACCGCCAGCAGGATGTACCGGCAGCCATTGAACCCTGCGGCGAATACGTAAAAGTTACCTTTGATGAACCCATGCGCGCCGTTACGCCGGGTCAGGCCGTTGTATTTTATAACGGCGAATTTATTGTTGGCGGCGGTATTATACAAAGCGCGCTGAAGGAGTAAGCCATGAAAAAAACTATTGCCGCTTTGGCAATCTGCCTGTTTGCAGCCGGTGCTGCGCACGCTGCAATGCCGCAGACGCCAAACACAATTACGCCGGATTTACTGGCAGAAGCAACGGCAAAACTGAATAACCCGCCAGCGGAAAACCCAGCCGGCACGGAACAGCAGAACGCCCAAACGCCAAAAGGCAACCCGGAACCCGAAAGCAGTAATACAACTGCGCCAAACGGTACAGCACCTGAGCAGGAAGCTGCCGTAAAAACACCGGCAAATGTAAAAACCGCAGACCCGGGCACCGAACCGGGCAAAAACACCGTACAGCAGCAGGTTAAACAGCCGCGCGTTGTACGCCGTACGGTAAAAATAGAACCAGCCAAAGAAAACTGGTATTTAACCAAACCTGCAGATTTTACCTACTATGTTAATAAAACAGCCCCGTCTTACAGCCTGGCAATACCCACGGCCTTCGGCGCGGATTTGCTGGCAGGGCTGCCCGCAGAAGGCCCGATGATTACCCGCGGTGCGGATGATACAACGGCAATGATGTTTAATGCCTCCCTTCCGGACGGCAAAGCCGCAGTGTTTAAAGACGCGCTGGCAGGCAAACAGCTGATGGCGCCGCCTGCACCGGTAACGCGCCACCTGAAGGAAAAAGGCGAAGAAATTATTGAAATAACCGAATTTGAAGCGCCGCCGCAGTACAGCTACCGGCAGGTAAATACCGAAGCTTTAAACCTGCCGCCTCAGCTGCAAAACCTTGTGCTTACGGAAGCAGGCGAATACAAAACCTTTCAGGGGCTTAACACCCGCTATATGCAGTTTAAATGCACCAGCGGCAATGTGCCCTGCCTGCTGCGCTTTACGCTTACGCAGCACAGCGGCTACCAGTACACAGGTTTTTACCTGTTCCCCGAAAATAAGCGCCTTACCTTCATCCCCCTTGCGGATTACTCCGCACGCAGCCTGCAATGCGGGCAAAGCTCACTGTTTGATAAATATTAAAAGACTTACATAAACAAAACCTGCCTCCGGACGGATTATTTCCGCATCGAAGGCAGGTTTTTTTATGCGTTGTAAGCAATACCGCATTATAAAAATTTTTGTTTTACGCTTTTTGCGAGAGCAAAAGCCCCAGTATAATCAGCACGCCGCCCGCCAGCATTTTTACCGTTACAGGCTCGTTTAAAACAATTACCGCCGAAGCAACAGTCAGCACCGGCACAGCGTAAATATAAGCGCTCGTTTTAACGGCGCCCAGCACTTTAACAGCATAGTTCCACGTTACAAAGCACATGGCAGATGCGCCCAGCCCCAAAAACAAAATATTAAACAAATATGCCGGGTTGTAAAAGCGTGTTAAATCCGGCGTAAAGCCGAAGATATATAAAGCAGGCAGCATAAACAGCAGCCCGTAAAAAAAGATATGCCGCGTAATTAAAATGGTGTTGTAGCCGAAGGTTGTTATTTTGCGCGTCAGCACGGCGTAAAGCGCCCACACGGCGGCAGCGCTTAACGCTAAAATATCGCCGGTAAGGTTAAACTGCATACCGCTTTCGGCAGTGCTTATGAGGTAAATGCCTGCCATGGCAAGAACAAAACCAAAAATAAAACGCCGGTGCGGGCGTTCCTTACCGCGCGAAGCCGCAAAACCTGCCAGCGCCGTAAAAAACGGAGCCGTACAGAGCAGCACACCGACATTGGAAGCCAGCGTATAAGTAAGGGCTATGTTTTCAAGCAAATAATAAAGGCAAATGCCGGTAAGCCCCGCTGCAACAAAATAAGCCTCCTGCCGCAGGCCGCCATAAGGCAGCAGCCGCGGGCAAAGGGCAAACAGAGCCAGATAACCGATAACAAAGCGGCAGAACAGAATTTCCACCGGCAAAAAGCCTGTAAGCAATATTTTTGTTGAAATAAACGTAACGCCCCACACAAAAATAGTTATAATTGCCGCTGCGTGGCCTCTTGTCTTATCCACGGCACTCCCTCCTTAACAAAATCTGTCTGCTGTTTACTGTAAAAAAACATCAAAAAAAGACGGCCCTGTAAAAAGGCCGGCCCTTAAAAATTCCCGGTTATGCCAATTCTTTAGGTTCGCTGGTAAAGGAATATTCCGTTGCTTTAATGTTATCAAGATAAAAAACGGTCATAACGCCGTCATCGGCATTATACATATTTTTCAAAACCGGCACGGCTTCCAGCATGGCAGCGCGCGCTTCGCGGCGGTCGTCCATTTTTACCTCACCGTCAAGGCGAATCCAGCTGTCCTGCCCTTTCATGGCAGAAATTTCCACGCGCGGATTTTCCAAAAGCTGTTTGTAAACGTTTTTGGTTTTTGCGGTAATAAAATATAGTTTCCCTTCAAATTCGCATACAGCGCCGAACGGACGTACACGCGGCTGATTGCCGTCCATTGTCGAAAGATAAAATACGCCGCTTTCTTTTAAATAATCAAGTACAGCAGACATTGTTTTTATACTCCTTCCGTAAGCCGGTTTGTTTTGGCTTACGTTTTTATTATAACTCTGCCCGCACAAAAAATAAACAAACTTATATGCCCTTCGCCTGTAAAATGTTATAATAAAAATCAGCAGCAAGTTTAACGGAGGTGCCTTATGCTACTGTCCAATCTCAGCCTGATACTGGAAGGCGGAGGCATGCGCGGCATGTTTTCGGCCGGTGTTTTTGACGCTTTTCTGGAAAAAGAACTGGTTTTCCCGCATATCGCCGGGGTATCGGCGGGAGCCTGCAATATACTTTCGTATATGTCGGGGCAAAAGGGCCGCACCAGGCGGATTATTGAAAATTATGTGGGCGACGACCGTTACTGCAGCGTAAAAAACTGGCTGCGCACACGTTCGCTGTTCGGCTTCGATTTTATTTTAAACGACATTCCCCGCCATTTACTTCCATTTGATTACGAGGCTTTTTATAAATACCCCGGCAGGCTGGAAGTTGGCACAACTGACTGCGGCACGGGCGAATCGGTATGGTATACGCAGATGGATATGGGCAGGAATTTTACGCCGGTGCGCGCATCGGCATCGCTGCCGTTTCTGGCGCCCATTGTGCATTTCGATAAACGCCGCCTTTTGGACGGCGCGCTGACAGACCCCATTCCGTTTGACCGCGGGCAAAGGGCAGGCTACGATAAGTTTGTAATTGTGCTGACGCGCAACAAGGGCTACCGCAAAAACAGTACCGTTCCGGCCGCGCTGGTTAAGCTGTGGTACAAGCATTACCCGCTTTTGCAGCAGATTTTGGCAGAACGCCCGCAAAATTACAATAAACAAATAGAAGCCGTTGAAAAACTTGAACAGGAAGGAAAAGCCGTTATTATACGCCCTCAGCAGCCGCTGACGATTGACCGGCTTGACCTTGACAAGGAAAAACTTTTAGCACTGTACGACCACGGCTATGACTGCGGCCTGCAAGCGGCAAATAAAATTATAAAATTAAATTACAAATAAGGAGAAGCAATAGATGCAGGAAATAAAATGCCCCAAATGCGGCGAGGTGTTTCAGGTTGACGAAACCGGCTACGCCGCCATTGTAAAACAGGTAAGGGACGAGGAATTCCACAGGGAAATTCACGAACGCCTGGAACAGTTTGAAAAAGAAAAAAACGCTTCGGTAGAGCTTGCCAAAACAGCAACAGCCAAAGCGTATGATGTTGCGCTTGCCAAAAAAGCAATGGAAATTAACGATTTAAAAAGCCAGCTGAATATGCAGAAAATGTCGCAGGCCGCATCTTTACAGGACGCGCTTAACAAAAAAGAACTGGAGCTTGCGCAGAAAGACCAGCTGATTGCCGGGCTTACGGCGCGTTTAAACGCAGGCAAACAGGAAATTGAACTTGCCATCGCCAAAGTAGTTAACGAAAAACAGCAGGAGCTTAACGACAAGGAGCAAAGCATTTTGCAGCTTACTTCCGCCATTGAAAACGGTAAAAAAGAAAGTGAACTGCGCGAACAGACTTTAATTACCCAATATGAAGAAAAACTTAAATTTAAAGACGAGGAAATTGAGCGCTATAAAGATTTTAAACTGCGCCAGTCTACAAAAATGGTGGGCGAAAGCCTGGAGCAGCACTGCGAAATAGAGTTCAACAAGTTAAGAATGACCGGTTTTGCCAACGCGTATTTTGAAAAAGACAACGATGCGCGCACCGGCAGCAAGGGCGACTATATTTACCGCGAAGCAGACGAGGACGGCACGGAGTTTATTTCCATCATGTTTGAAATGAAAAACGAAATGGACGCCACTTCTACCAAAAAGAAAAACGAAGACTTTTTTAAAGAGCTTGATAAAGACCGCCGCGAAAAGAACTGCGAGTACGCCGTGCTTGTTTCCATGCTGGAATCGGAAAGCGAGCTGTACAACACCGGCATCGTCGATGTTTCTTACCGCTACCCCAAAATGTACGTTATCCGCCCGCAGTTTTTTATTCCCATCATCACGCTGCTGCGCAACGCAGCGCAAAATTCGCTGCAATACCGCAAGGAATTAAGCGTTATTAAAACGCAGAACATTGATATTTCCAATTTTGAAAACGATTTAAATGAATTTAAAGATAAGTTTTCGCGCAATTACCGCCTTGCCAGCGAAAAATTTAAAAAAGCCATTGAAGAAATTGACAAAACGATAGACCATCTGCAAAAAACCAAAGACGCGCTTTTATCTTCCGAAAACAATCTGCGCCTTGCCAACAACAAAGCGGAGGACCTTTCCATTAAGCGCTTAACTCGCAACAACCCCACCATGGCCGCCAAATTTGCGGACTTGGAAAAAGACTAAAACAGCTTAAAATTAAGCAGCCTTTAAGGCAGTGCCGCTGCCGGCGCACCCTAAAGGCTGTTTTTTTATTTGCTGTTCATTTATGCCAAATTTTTAATTAATTACCGTTTTCAGCCGTTTTTGCGGCACACTAATTTAAAAGCAATTTCGTGCTCCAGCACCAGCGGTTTTTTCATGGCAAAAAATACCATACTCTTGGCGGCAGCGGTTATTTCGTGCGTTATTTCCGCCGTAAAAGGGTCAATAATCTGCCCTATCACCTCGCCCCTGCGTACTTCTTCGCCCGGAGCTTTTAACGCTTTAAAAATGCCGCCTGCCGGTGTAAGTACGTTAATAAGCTCACTTTCGCTGATGACGGTGGAAAGATAGCCGCTGTAACAGGTATATTTTACCGCACCGACGCGGCTTAAATAACGCAGTACGGCGTCCACCGCGTTTGCGGCGCTGTCATCATCAAGGCGCGATGTTTCCTGCGTATAAATGTTAAAGGCGGCGCTGTCCCATATCTGCCAGTTATAGTTCAGCGTTGTTGTGTCTATGGGCTTCGGCTCGCGCGTTACAATATACGGCAGCCCGAACATGCTGCCCAGCGCCGGGCTTTGGTAACCTGTATTAACAATGCGGGCGTGCGGCACAAATTTGCCGGGCAGGTAAAAGCTTGCCATATGGATGCCGCAGCGGTAATCCTTAACAGCCTCAAAACCGTTTGGATAAAAGCCCCGCCGCTATGCGCTGCGTGGTTTCACCCAAATCGTATCCCGGAAACATTCTGTTGATATCGCTGCCATCCATCGGCCAGAAGCGTTTTCCGACGTTCATGGAAAAGCGGTTGGCACAGGGAATGACGAGTATTTCGTGCCCCGGCAGCAAATTGCCGCGCTGCTCTATTTCCGCCAGCGCTTTTACAATCCGCGCGCAGGTGTACATTTGCTGTACCTCGTCGCCGCGTATGCCGCCCACAACGGCGCAGGATTTTTCACCTTCGCCAAAGCGGAAGCCTTCCAGCAGAAAGTCCTGCCGGTAAGGCATTTTCATTGTATATAAAATCTCGCGTTTCATTCTCTGCTGCCTCCCGTTACGATGCGTGCCAGCAGGCTGCCGGGATAAACAACCGGATATTCGCGCAGGGTAAACAGCAGCCCATCTGCAGGCGCAGTAACGCGCTCGTTAATATTCCCCGTCAGCGGGTCGGCAATAATGCCAAGCAGCTGCCCCTTTTTTACAGAACTGCCGTGCTGTGCCTGCGCCATAAAAATACCGGCGGCGCCGGCGTTTACAAAGGCAACTTCGTCACGGCTGATAAGCGGCGTATGGGTACAATGCGTTTTTCCGTCCCACATGCCCTCGCTGCGCATCAAATTCAAAATTCCTTCGGTAAGCTGCTCACCGTAAGCAGGCGTAAGGCGCATACCCACGCCCATTTCCACAACCAGGCAGCGCGTACCGACAGAGTTCATGCTGCACGCAAAAGTGCTTTGCAGCACGGTGGCAGCCGGGTAAATCCAAACAAAATCCACGTTTAAAAGCCGTGCTAGCGGCACCAGTGCGTCTGCCGTTTCTTCGGAAATACGCACCTGCGGCATTTCGCGCAGAAAAATATTAGAGGCGTGAATATCAACAGCAATATCCGACCCCTTAACGTCATTAATTATTTCACTTGCAAAATATTCTGCCGCCGGGCCGCCGTTTTCCCCCGGAAAAATTCTGTTCAAGTCAACGTCAAACAGGGGTATGCTGCGCTGAATTGTGTTAATGCCCAGCGGATTGACGGCGGGATAAATATCGACGGTAGCGTGCAAATCTTCAGGGTGTTCCATAAGGCGGCGGTTTAAAAGCCACGTCGCATACTGCCCCTCCAGCTCGTCGCCGTGTATGCCTGTAACAACTGAAATACGTTTGCCCCCGTCCTTCCCCGGCAGCGGCGTTATTCTGTTTTTATGCAGTTCCAGGCGTTCGTGCACGGCAAGGCCAAGTCCGGCAACAGTTATGTCCATTTAGCTGCACCTCTTTCGGTATCTATGTTAAAAAGCAGCGGCGTACTGCCTTAAATTTCTTTTACGCGCATAAAAACGGTCTGCGTCTGGTCCGCAAGGCCGTAAAAGGTTCCCTGCTCCACCGGGCAGTCCGCAGCATCGCGCCCTGTGGCAAAATGCAGGTAGCTTGCGTCCGTACGGCAGTCGCGCGTCGGGTCGAAGCCATGCCATGCGCCTTCGTAATAAATTTCTGCCCAGGCATGGGTTGCCCCCTCGCCAACGGTAAGCCCCATGCAGTAGCGTGCATGCCAGCCCGCAAGCCGCGCCAGAGCTATAAAAACATGCGCGTAATCCTGGCACACGCCGCGTCCGCCCGCCAGGGCTTCCTCGGCCGTGGTATAAATGCCGGTTGCCCCAGGCTGATAGCGCAAAAGGCTGTGTACGGCGTGGCAAAGCACATCCAGCGCGGCAAGCGTTTTACCGCGCGCCATGGCGGAAGAAACCTGCGTCAATATTTTTCCGGGTTTTGTACGCAGGCCGGGAAAGCGCAGGCACGGATTAGGCGGCGGTGCGGACTGCCCCGGTTCTTCCACGCAGGCAATGCCCCTGCTGCCGTAACGCAGAACATTATGCTCACTACCGATGCTGCACCAGAACACGGTATTGCCAAAGCCGTCCTTTTGCGGCGCAGGCAGCCTGCCGGGCATTATTTTAACAGTATAAGTTTCCAAAAACTGCCCGGCATCGTTTAACGGCACGCAGCGCAGTGCCAGCTGGTGCCCATGCACAGGCTGCGAATACTGCACAGTGGTTATAAAAGCAAAACGCAGGCGTTTCATCAGCATCACCCATCAGTCAGATATTTACAAGCAGCCCTTCTGCCGCCGCTGTAAGCACCGGCACAGGCGGCAGGTTTTCCGGGCTGCCTGCCAGGGAGTTAAGCAAAAACTGCATATTGTTTTCGTTTACGGTAAGCTGCGCCTTTTTTAAACGGCTGGCAAGGTGCCGCACTTCTTTCAGGCACTGCTCCTGCGGATACCCGAGCCGTAGAAAAATATCCACACGTTCAAGGCTTGCGCCCGATTTTATAATATTGCGGTTAATTTCTTCTTCGATATTTTCCTCGCACGAGCCGCGGAACGCCATAATATCGTCCAAAACCCATTGCAGTTCTACGGCAGGCCCGCTGCTTTTGGCGGCAAGCTCCATTGCCGTTACAGCCATCTGCGCATAAGCCAGCGTATCGCTGGAAAGCGTTTCGCGCAGCACAATGGCGTTATCATAAGCATGTGCCAGTGACGCGGCGACGGAATCTGCATTTTCCGCATCAAAATAATAACTGCGGATAAAGGCGGCCGTATTTTCATAATGGCAGGCAATGCCCATACGGCGGCAGTAATCCTTGTAATCGGCTTCCGCACCGTCAGTTTCCGCATCAAACATACCGCGCGTTGCTTTTAAAGTTGTGTAAACCCTTTCCAGATAACGTCCCAGCCAAAACAGGCGGTTCGTCCTGCTTAATCCGATAGTACCCATGTATCCTTAAAGCCTCCTCCCTGCGAACTGTTAACAACAAAACCGTCCGGCTCACGGCTGAAACGTGTCAGCCCGCTGGGCCATACCTTCGTTTCCGCGCCCGTCAGCACAAACGCACGCAGGTCGGCCTTGCGCTCTGCCTGTACGCCGTTTTCCATCACCAGCAGGTCCTTAAAATCTATAACCTCCTGCGCAATAAAGCGGCGCGGCTCGCGTTTAATCATGCCTGCAAGCTCCGCTAATTTTTCCTGCGTCAGCTCACGCCCAAACACCACGCCGTAACCGCCCGCTTCGGCAACATCCTTAACAACAAGCTTGTTAAGGTTTGCCAGCGTGTAGTCCAAATCTTCCTTATAAAACGGCAGGTAGGTCGGCGCATTGTGCAGCACCGGTTCTTCGCCAAGGTAATAACGCACCATTTTAGGCACAAAGTAGTAAATGCCCTTGTCATCTGCCGCACCGTTGCCGGGAGCATTGATAATTGCCACATTGCCTGCCCTGTAAGCGCCCATTACGCCGGGTATGCCGATAAGGCTTTCGGGCAAAAAGGTTGTCGGGTCAAGATATTCATCGCTGATGCGGCGGTAAATCGCTCCGACGCGCTCCGCGCCCTTTTCACTGCGGTAATAAACCTTGTTATCTTCAACAAACAGGTCGCCGCTTTCGGCAAGCACCGCACCGCTCAGTTCCGCCAGATAACTGTGTTCAAAATAAGCTGCGTTGTAGCGCCCCGGCGTAAAAATAACATTAATGCCGCCGGTGTTTACATTCTCCATCACCCCGCGCAGAAGCGCGCCGTAGTTGCGGTTATCCACAATATTATGCTGGCGGAACGATTCCGGGCTGCACCTGCGGCACAGCCTGCGCGCAATTAAGGGATACGAAGCGCCTGACGGTATGCGCAGGTTATCCTCCAGCACAAACCAGCTGCCGTCCCTGCCTTCCACCAGGTCGATGCCGGAAATATGGCTGTAAATTCCTTTCGGCGGCGTAAACCCCTCACAAGCCGGCAGATAGCCGGAACCTGCAAAGGCAAAATCCTCTGGTACTACGCCGTCGCGGATGATTTTTTTATCGCCGTAAAGGTCTTTTAAAAACATGTTCAGCGCCATTACGCGCTGGCAAAGCCCCTTATCAAGCACGGCAAACTCCGCCGCCGGAATAACGCGCGGCAACGGGTCGAATGGGAAAAGGCGTTCTTTAAATTCGCCGTTTTTATAAATGCCAAACTTAACGCCGTAACGCGCCAGCTGGCGGTTGATAGTTTCCTGATGAGCTATAAGCTCCTGCATTACAAATCCCCCCCACTCTAAAATTTCATCAGCAGCTTTCTGAACATATAAAACAAAAGAGGCACAGGAAACCAGTTACGGCTCCTTTGCCTCTTTTAACATATTATAATTGTTTTTGTATGTTTAGTCAATTATATGTGCGCCAATAAATTACATTTGGCTATTATTTTGCATTTGATTTTACAGCTTAAATATAAAAGCTGCGCCAACCCGGCAAATTTTTACTTTAGCCATACCCCTATGGGTATATTATTTTATTAGTGACGATATTTTAATTGATATTTATTTGCAGTAAATTATTATTAATGTTATAATGAATAATGCATTTAGCAATTACTAAAAAGGAGTTAATTTTGTGTCCGATACTTTATCCGTATGTGGCCTTACAATCTGCCGCGGCAGCAAGCTGCGCACCATGCTGCCTGTACCCGGCACTGAAATAGAAATACCTTTGACAATTATAAACGGCGCTTTCGACGGCCCCACCCTTTTGGTAACGGCAGGCATTCACGGCGGTGAATACCCCGGTATTGCCGCCGCCATGGAGCTTGGCCGCAGCCTTGACCCGCAGGAAATTCACGGCAGCCTGATAATGCTTCATCCCGTTAATATACAGGGCTTCTGGGCGCGCCGCGAATTTATCGTGCCGGAAGACGGCAAAAACTTAAACCGCGTGTTTCCCGGTAATCCTGACGGCACTTTATCCGAAAAAACCGCGGGTTTAATCAGCAGCAGCTTCTTCCCTCTGGCAGATTTTTATGTTGACCTGCACAGCGGCGATATTCACGAAAGCCTGCACCCCTATGTTTATTATCCCGGCCAGCCGACAGAGGAACTGGCGGCAAAAGCCCGCAGCGTTGCCAAGGTATTAAACGTGGAATATATGGTGCGTTCAATGGCAACAGGCGGCGCTTATAACTACGCTGCTTCCACCGGCCTGCCTTCGCTTTTAATTGAGCGCGGCGGCGCAGGGCTGTGCCTGCATGAAGACATAGAAGAATATAAGTCTGACCTGAAAAATATTATGCGCAAGCTGGGACTTCTTAACGAGCCGGTAAAACCGCGGCGCTATATACCGCGCGATGTAACGGATATTATTTACCTTGAAGCGCAGGAAACAGGCTGCTGGCTTCATCATATCCACAGCGGCGATTTTGTGGAAGAAGGGCAGATTCTCGGCCGCACAACCGATTTATTCGGCGAAACATTAACAACCTATTACGCAAAGCAAAGCGGCATTGTACTGTATGTATGCCCGGCGCTTTCCGCACCGCAGGGAACGGTACTGCTGGCTTACGGCAAAATACACAACGAAGATTAACCATAAAACGGCAAAAGAGAAGCACATCTGTTATGATATGCTTCTCTTTTTATTTTTGCGTGGTTATTTTACTGTAATAAGTTCGTAACTGCGCGTACCCATGCCGATTTTTTCTGCATGTTCAAGGCAGGCCTTCCATTCCGATTCCGGAGTAATGTTATGGAAATGGTCATGCTTGGCTGCTTCTTCCGGGTCGGCGGCAATATGCTCTGCCAAAATGGAGTTTTGCATTACCGGTGCGGCGTTTACTAAATCGGCGCAGGCCTGGTCCAATGCAACGGGGTCAAACGAAGCCAGCATGCCGATATCCGGCACAACCGGCGCATCGTTTTCGGCGTGGCAGTCGCAGTAAGGCGATACGTCTACAATCAGGCTGATATGGAAATGCGGCCTGCCTGCCAGAATTGCCCACGCATATTCGGCCATGCGTTTGTTAAGCATTTCCATGCTGGCACTAGCTTCCGGCGGATTAACGGCATCCATGGGGCATGCGCCGATGCAGCGTCCGCAGCCAACACATTTATCCCAGTCGATGTGGGCTTTTTTGTTTTCAATAACCGGCGCGCCGTGAGCGCAGATACGCTCGCAGGCATGGCAGCCGATACATTTGCTCTGGTCAACCTGCGGTTTGCCGTCATGGTGCATTTCCATTTTACCGGCACGCGAACCGCCGCCCATGCCGATATTTTTAATAGCTCCGCCAAAGCCCGCCGCTTCATGCCCTTTAAAATGGTTCAGGCTGATAATAATATCGGCATCCATCAGCGCTTTGCCGATTTTGGCTTCTTTTACAACTTCACCGCCGGGAACAGGGACATAAGCCTCGTCGGTGCCCTTTAACCCGTCGGCAATAATTACGTGGCAGCCTGTGGAAAAGGGGCTGAACCCGTTTTCATAAGCTGCGGTAATATGCTCCAGCGCATGCTTGCGGCGGCCTACATACAAAGTGTTGCAGTCCGTTAAAAACGGCATGCCGCCGAATTCCTTTACAACATCGGACACAGCCTTGGCATAGTTGGGGCGCAAATACGATACGTTGCCGGGTTCGCCGAAATGAATTTTAATGGCGGCAAACTTTTTGTTGAAATCAATATTGCCGATGCCGGCCGCTTTAATAAGTTTTGCCAGTTTCTGCGGCAGGCTCAATCCTCCATAGCCTGTACGCATGTCGGTAAAATAAACCTTTGCTTTCTCCATAATCATCCCTCCATAATTTTACGCTTAAATTAACGGCAGCACCGTTTTTTCAAAATACTGCGCCATTTCCTCGGGCGGATTCTGCCAGTCGTTTTTAATCCACCACATTAAAAGGCCTACAAAAGAATAAGTTATATGGTTCAGCAGAAAATCTCCGGGCAGAAGGTTTTTGTGCTGAGGCAGCCCCGGCAGCAGATAATTATTTATGTATTCGCAAAAGTAGTTTTTTAGGTATTTTAAAAACAAACTGCTCTCGCCTGCAAGCAGTGCCGATACGTTTTTGCGGCTGTCGCGCAGGTGGTAAAGAATATGCACCAGAATAATATGGTAGCCGCCGCCCGCCAGTGAAAAATCGTGAGTTTTTTCTGCTTCCAATGCTTTGGAAAACACATGTTGGAACAAATCATCACACAGTGCTTTTACCAGATCGTCACGCGTTTCAAAATGCGCATAAAAAGTGCTGCGCCCGATGTTGGCTTTTTCAATTATTTCCTGCACGGTTATTTTATTATAGCTTTTTACCGCCAAAAGCTCAGTAAAGGCTTCAAAAATTGCCGCGCGTGTTTTTTGCTGACGCCTGTCCATTATCTCACCCCGCACAAATTTAAAAAAATGTACATTAACGCACATCTGCGCCGATTTGTTTATTGCCCCGAGGGTTTACTGCTTACTATAATTATAACAGATGAACCGTTTTTTATCATACACTTTGTTTGTTAATTAAGGTAAAAAGGCAGTAAAATGAAGCTAACGCACAAAAAATTTTTAATAACCAGCCTGCCGTTTACAGCAGCTTCCGTATCCGTGCCGCTTATCGGCGCCGTTGATACCGCCATTGCGGGCGGGCTCGGCAACTATCATTACATTAACTCCGTTGCGCTCGGCTCAGTAATTTTCAGCACAATCTTCTGGCTGTTTAACTTTCTCGGGCTCACGGCCTCCGGCTTTGCCTCGCAGTCACTGGGCAGCGGCAACAAGCAGGAGGAATTATGCGCGTTTTTGCGCGGCAGCATTCTTGCCTGCGGCATAGGGCTTGTTATAATACTTTTGCAAAACCATATTTTTAACGCGGCTGTGCAGTTTTTTAACCCGCCTGCCGAAACGCTGGCTTTTATGCGCCTTTATTTTAACATTATTGTTTACACCGTGCCTGCTGCCCTGTTTTACCAAACGGCGCAGGGCTGGCTGGCGGGCATTATGCAGGTGCGTTTTTCCGTCGCCGTGGGGCTTACGGCAAACATTGCCAACGCCCTGCTGGCATTTATACTGGTTTACGGCTGCGGCCTTGGCGTTGCCGGTGTGGCTGCAGCTTCTGCCCTGGCTAACATCCTGGCGGCAGTTCTTGCGCTGTACGGCTTTTACAAAAGCAGGCCATGTTCTTTAAAAAGCGTAAGCCCTGCACAGCTTTTCAGCGGGCATGATTTTGCCAAACTGCTTAACTGCAGCGGGCATCTTGCTATCCGCACCCTGTGCATGCTGATAATGATTAATACCTTTATGTCGCAAAGCTCTGCCTTCGGCGGCGAAATTTTAGCTGCAAACTCCATTTTAATGCAAATTCAGTACGTTATGGGCGATGTTTTTACAGGCTTTTCGCAGGCAGCGGCCATTTACGCAGGCATTGCCGCCGGTGAAGGCAACAAAAAACTGCTGCAAAGCACATTAAAAATCAGCGCCATACAGTCGCTGGCGGCAGCCTTTTTGCAGACAGGCCTTTACTTTGTGTGGCGCGCTAAAATTGCCGGGCTTTTTACCGGCCTGCCGCAAATTCTTGCTGCCGTAAACAGATATGATATGTTTATAGTTTTCTTCCCGGTTTTATCGGCGCTCGGCATTGTTTATTACGGCGTTTTTAACGGTACGCTGCAAACAACGCCCATCTGCATTTCCATGCTGTTTACCGCCGCAAGTTACCTGCTTGCCAAAGCCGCGCTTGTGCCGGAATTAGGCAACAGCGGCCTGTGGCTGGCCTTTCTGGTATTTTACGTTGCCCGCAGCGGATTTTTATTAATATTTGTGCCTTCGCTGCTGAAAAAATTTCTTTACCGCACATAAAAAAGCCCTCTTTATCAGCAAAAGCCGGTAAAGAGGGTTATTTTATGCCAGTATTTCAAATAAGGCCGGGCAAAAAGATGTCCATTTCGTACACATCAGGCTTGCCGAGATGGCGCGAGGGAACAAAACTGCCGTGGCAGTCGCTGCCGCCGCTGATAAGCATGCCCTCCGCACGGCAGTGCGTTAAAAGAAGCTGCGTATCTTCCTCGCTGTGCCCGGAATGGTAACATTCAAAACCGTCAAAGGGTTCTTCAATCAATTCCACCAGAGTCTGCGCCAGTCCCGGCCCGTGGAATGCGCTTGCCGCATGGGCGCACAGCGCAGCGCCGCCCGCACCGTGAATTGCCGCAATAACTTCGCTGATAGGCGGAAACTCCGGGAAGCCCAAATCGTTTTCAGCCGTAAAAATGCGTTTAAAAAAATCGTTCACGCCGCTGCACAAGCCTTTGTCAATCAGGTAAGCCAGCGATTTCCACCCGCCGCGCCTGCGGTCATAAGTATAATTTTGAAACTCTTTAAAATCAAGCGGCCAGCCCTGTTTAATTAAAAGCTGAACGCTGTCGTCATCTTTTTTCTCCAAAAGATACGTATTATGTGCCAACAGTTCCTGCAAAGGCTTATTGGCCGTATCAATGCCGTAACCCAAAATATGAAACGACATGCCGTCCTTTGTGGAGCACACCTCTACGCCCGGAAGGCATTTAATGCCATTGGCAGCAGCAATACGCATGGTTTCCGCCACATTGGCCGTACTATCGTGGTCCGTAACGGCAATAAGGCCAAACCCTGCGGCCTGCGCGGCATTTACAAGTTCCTGCGGCGTCCATGTGCCATCAGACGCCGTACTGTGAATATGCAAATCAACCTTTCTCATTTTCTCCCCCATGGTGATGGCAGCAATCCGCCTGCGGCGCTGCATCTTCCTTAACCATGCTGCTTTTCAGGCAACTTAAAATAAACAAGGCCGTTCCGGTAAGCACTATTGTGCCGCCCGGCGCAAGGTCTGCGTAATATGATACCGTCAGCCCGGCGCTGACCGTGATAATGCCATAAATAATGCCGCCGATAATGGTACCCGCAAAGCTGCGTGCCGATTGCAGCGCACAGGCAACGGGTATAACCATCATGGCCGATACCAAAAGCAAACCGACAATGCGCATGGAAAGCGCAACAGTCAGTGCCGTAAGCACTGCCAGCCATACATTAAGCTTACCCGCCGGCAGCCCTGCCACGCGTGCGGAAGTTTCGTCAAAAGTAATGTATTGCAGAGGGCGGTAAAATACCACCGTAAACGCGCAGGCAAACAGCCCCAGCACCGCCACCACCCATAAATCGCTTGTGCTGATGGTCATTAAGCTGCCGAACAGGATACTGCTTAAATTAAAACCGCCCATACGGTTCATGCTGCTGAAAATTACCGCCAGCCCGATACCGCTGTAAAAAAAGATGGCCAGCACCATTTCGGAAAAAGTATTAAGCCTGCTGCGCACTTTTTCTATAACAAGCGCGCCCGCAACGGTTGCCAGTGCCGCGCTTACCACCGGCTGCGCCCCCAGAAGCGCGCCGCCCGCCACGCCTGCAAAGGCAATATGCCCCAGCCCGTCGCCAATCATCGACTGGCGCCGCAGCACCAGAAAGCTGCCTATCAGCGGGCAGATAACGGCTACAATCAGCCCGGCTATCCACGCCCTTTGCATAAATCCCGCAGAAAACATTTCCAACATTTCTCTTACCTCTATCTGTAAAAATAACCGTGCTTATGCCTGTGCACAAGCGCCTGGTGCACATCGCCCCAAAAGCAGATGTTATGGTCAAGGCACAGCGCGTTTTTGCAAACCTTTACCGCAAGCTCCAAATCGTGCGAAACCATAACTATTGTTACGCCCTGCCCGCGGTTTATTTCGCCAAGCATGGTATAAAGCTCTTCTTTGGCGTCAGGGTCAACGCCGGTTGCAGGTTCGTCAAGCAAAAGCAGCTGCGGGCTGCGCACCATAGCTCTTGCCAAATACACGCGCTGCTGCTGGCCGCCGCTCAGCTCGCCTATTTTGTGGTGCGCCAGTTCTTTTAACGAAAACCGTTCTATAATATCATCTACCGCGGATTTGTCCTCATGCGTATAATGCTGGAACATACTGCCGCCGCTTAAACGCCCGAGCGATACCACTTCTCTTACGCTTATGGGAAACGCCCTGTGCTGCCGCGCCGGGTTCTGCGGCACATAGCCTATTTTATCCCACGCCGTAAAGTTTTCCCTGTCCTGCCCAAAAATGGCAATGCGCCCCTGCGCAGGTTTTAAAATTCCCGCCAGCAGACGCAGCAGCGTACTTTTACCTGCCCCGTTCGGGCCGATAACGGCAACAAAATCACCCTGTTCAATTTTCAGCGACAAATCGTTTAAAATCCAGCCTTCGCCATAGCTGTAACCAAGTTTTTCTATTTCAATAACCGTTTTCATTCTTCTTTACCGTTTAACGCAATTTCAAGGTTTTTAATATTGCGCTCCATAATTTTTAAATAATCATCACCGCTGCGGCGGCCTTCCCCGCTCAAACCCTCAATCGGGTCAAGCACAAGGGTGCGCGCGCCTGCTTCCGCGGCAATGCTTTCGGCAATGCGCGGGCTTACCAGTGTTTCAAAAAATACGTATTTAATATTTTCAGCATGCATAACGCCAACCAGTTTATTCAGCGCTGCCGGAGAAGGCTCCGACTGCGGCGACAGCCCCATAATGGAAATCTGTTTCAAGCCGTAATCTGCTGCCAGATGCCCAAATGCCGCATGCGTAGTAATAAAAGTTTTAACCTGCGCTTTTTGCGTAACGGCAGCCATTTTCCTGTCCAGTTCTTTAAGGCGCTCAATGTAATCAGCCGCATTTTTTTCGTAGGCGGCAGCATTGGCCGGGTCTGCCTTTATAAAAGCATCGCGCACAGCCAGAACTTCTGTTTCCGCTTTTCGCGGGCTTAACCAGAAGTGCGGGTCAAGCCTGCTGTTTTGTTCCGCCATAAACGCTTTGCCGGCTTCAACGGGCAGCACGCCTTCATCCGCAACGGCGTCCAGCGCAGGCTGTGCCCACGGTTCCACGCCGCCGTTATACACAAACACTTTTGCTTTGGCAAGGCGTGTTAAATCGCGTGCCGAAGGTTCCCAGTCATGAGGCTCTATGCCGTCGCCAATCATTGTGTAAACTTCCGCATGGCTGCCGCCGACTGCACGGGCAAACTCTGCCATGGGGTAAAAACTGGCCGCAACCGTAATTTTTCCGTCCGCAGTTTTGCCGTTGCCTGCACTGCCGCAGCCGGAAACAATAAACACCGCTGTTACTAACAGCAGCGCCCAAAATTTTTTCATACATAGCTCCTTTACAAAATCATAGTAATAATATAATTGCAAATAAATAATGTCAATCCTGTTTTTTCACTTTATCTTAATGTACACTTAACTTTAATGGGTGTATAATATTACTATCTTATTTTAACAGGAAGTGCCGAATATGCAGAAATTAAACTTATCCAAAAACGAAATTGCCGCTTTTGATATAGACGCACAGCAGACTTTTACGCCGCTGTGCCCGGATGAACTGCCCGTTGCCGGAGGCGACATGATTGCAGAAGAACTCAATGCCCAGGCAGCCTTTGCTTCCGTCCGCGTTGCCTCGCGCGATGCGCACAGCCCCAACGCCGTATGGATTGCCAAAAACGGGCACGCGCCGCTGACGCCGGTTACAGGTTACGAAAACTGCGATTTATACTGGCCCAGCCATGCCATAATAGGCACAAAAGGCTTTGATTTTATTCCCGGGCTTGACCCAAAAGCCTACAGCTATCAGGTTTATAAAGGCATTGAACCTGCCATGCACCCTTATGGCGCCTGCTACCACGATTTAAAAGACACGCTTTCTACCGGCGTTATTGAATTTTTAAAGGCCCGCGGCATTAAAGCTGTTATCTGCGGCGGCCTTGCCACCGATTACTGCGTTAAAACAACGGCCTTGCAGCTGGCACGCGCCGGTTTTACGGTTATTCTTAATCTGGCTGCCTGCCGCGGCATTGCCCCCGATACCGTTGCCGCTGCCATTAAGGAAATGCAGGAGCAGGGCATTATTATTGCCGGAAACAGCGCAGAACTTAAAAACCTGCTGTAATTACACGGGAACTTCCACAAATTCCGTGCTTACTTCTTCAAGCGTTACGGGGCGGTTCAGTGCAGCCGTCAGCCAGGCTTCCGCTTCCGCCTGCTGCTCCTGCTTCATGTACAGCAGAATCTGCACGCGCTCTCCGTACTGAGCGCCGTTCACCATAAAAATGTTCTGATTGTAAAGCTTGTTCATAATGCGTCCGGCTTCGCCCGGAGGCGCGCTTAATGCAAAAACTGCCATTTCAACGCGGCGTGCAAGCCCGGCTTCTTCAACGGCATGCACAACGCTGTTGGTATATGCGCGCACTAACCCACCGGCGCCAAGTTTAATGCCGCCAAAATAACGTGTTACCACAGCGGCTACGCCGGTAAGGCTTTTTTTGCGCAAAACTTCCAGCATGGGCACGCCGGCCGTTCCCGAAGGTTCGCCGTCGTCGCTCGACCTTTGCTGCATGTCATTTATAATATAGGCAGAACAGTTATGCGTGGCATCCCAAAATTCTTTTTTGATGCTTTTGATAAATTCCTGAGCTTCTGTTTCGCTGCCTACTTTTTTCAACGTACAGATAAAACGTGATTTTTCTATTACTATTTCTGTCCGGCAATCTTTTTGTATTGTCTGCATAACTTTCTCCTTTCCTAAATTATTATATCATATCCCGGCAGGCTTTTTATAAAGGCTTGCCCTTAAAATTGTGTTTTACTTTTACGGAGGTTGCCCGTGAGCCATTTAGTACCACTCATCAGTGACCTGGCCATGATTTTGACGCTGGCCGGGCTGGCAACAATTTTATGCAAAAAGCTTAACCAGCCGCTTATTTTGGGCTATATGCTGGCAGGTTTTCTGGCCAGCCCGCACTTTTCGCTGCTGCCAAACGTTATCGACAGCGACAATATTACCGTATGGTCCGATATAGGCGTTATTTTCATTCTGTTCGACCTTGGCCTTGACTACAATTTTAATAAAATAAAAAGCACAGCTAATACGGCCATTATTGCCGCCGTAACGGAATTTACCGGCATTGCCTGCCTTGGCTTTGCCTGTGCGCAGCTGCTGGGCTGGAGCCTTACCGACAGCATTTTTACCGGCTGCATGCTTACCATGAGCTCCACCGCCGTTGTAAGCAAAACGCTCGGCGAGCTGAACCTTTTAAAACAGGCTTTTGCCCCCATTGCTTTCGGCATTCTGGTTCTGGAAGATATTTCCGGCATTATCATGATGGTAGTGCTTTCCACCGTGGCCGCCGCCGGAAGCACCATTTCCCCGCTGTCCATGCTTGAAAGCATCGGGCTCCTGGTATTCTTTCTTATTATCTGCTTTATTATCGGCATTTACTTTCTGCCGACGTTTTTCAAAAAAACGCGCCAGTATTTCAACGACGAAACACTGCTTATCGTTTCGCTCGGCTTATGCCTGAGCATGGTGGTGCTGGCTTCCAAAATGGGCTTTTCTTCGGCGCTGGGCGCCTTTTTAATGGGCACTTTGCTTTCGGGAACCATTTACACGCGCCGCACCAAGGTTTTGCTTGAACCGGTAAAAAATTTGTTTTCCGGCATCTTCTTTGTATCTGTCGGCATGATGGTTGACCCTTCCGTAGTTAGCAGCAGCCTGTTTACAATTATTGCCCTGGCAATAACGCTCATTACCGGCAAATGTATTTTTACCTCCCTCGGCGTTATGCTTTCCGGCCAACCGCTTAAAACAAGCATGCGCTGCGGCTTTTCGCTTACCCAGCTGGGCGAATTTGCGTTCATCGTTGCCAATATCGGTGCCAGCTACGGGCTGACAAGCAGTTTTTTGTACCCGGTATTCGTTACGGTTTCCGTACTTACCATCTTTTTAACGCCGCACATCCTGCTCAGCACCGACAAGGTTTACCGCCGCTTTTTGCGCCGCCTGCCTAAAAAAACAGCCGTTATGCTTATCGAAGCGCACCGCGACAATAAAAATACCCGCCAGCAGTCGGACTGGAAGGACTTTTTGCAGCTTTATTTTACAAAAATCACCGTTTATACAGTAATTTTAATTTTCATTTCCTACATCGGCACCTACAATATTTTGCCTTACTGCCGCAGCGTTATACAGCCGCCCTTCGGCGATTTATCGGCCGCTGCCGTAACACTGCTTTTCATGTCGCCGTTTTTGGCAGCACTGATGGTAAGCCGTTTGGGACGGCGCGATTTGATGGCCGGTTTATGGTTTAAAAAACGCAGCAACCGCCCGCTGATACTTGTTTTAATGTTTTTAAAAGCAGCTATCGGACTCTTTTTCATCATGCAGGTTTTCACAACCATGCTCGGGCTGCATATCATTATTGCCATTATCGCCGCACTGGTGCTGGCAAAATTCATTTACTCGTCCGATTATCTTATCGGCCGCTATTTGCAGATAGAATCGCAGTTTTTAATTAATTTAAACGCCGAAAACCTGGCTGCCGCCGCACAAAAACGTGCTTCGGCACGGCACGGCATGTGGCTTGACGAACAGTTTTACACCTGCGCCTACGAAATACAGCCGGGCTCGCCCTGGATTGGCTGGAGCATACGCCGCCTTGACGTACACCGCAACTATAAAATTTTTGTTATCGAAATCAGCAACCAGCACGGTTATCATCCGATTCCATCCGGTCATACCGTACTGCGCACCGGCGACAAGCTGCTTATTACCGCGCCGCTGAATGTTCTGCAAACTTTTGACGCTGCAATAAAGAACATGGGGCTTGGGCTTGCCAAAATTACCGAAACGGTTACACTGCACAAATTTCTGGAGCACGAAAGCCAGGTACGCAAAGAACACGACATGCTGCTGTGCTATGCTATGCCCGTAACATCGGCTTCGCCGCTTGCCAGAAGCACGCTGAAAAAAAGCGATACGCTTTCCAAGGGCAAATGGCTGGCGCTGGGGCTGGAGCGCGGCGATTATACCATATCCGACCCGGACGCTTCTTTTGTTATCAATAACGGCGATATTCTCTGGATTATCGGCAGCAGGCAGATGTTAAGCAGCCTGTTCCGCGATACAACGTTATAAAACCGCATAAAAATAACACCGCATAAGCGGTGTTATTTTTTTACCCTGACGGGTATTCAGTTAAAAGGTATACGTTGCCTGTACGTTAAAGCTTGCACCCTGACGTTCACCGGCATAGCCGCGCATATTCAGGTCAAAGCTCCACGGACTGTCTGCCGAAGGATGATAATTTAACCCTGCTTCTGCCATATAGCTGCTGCCGCGCAAACTCTGTTCCGCCAGCTCCATTCCCGCAGCACGCATCCCGGCACAGCCGTTAAATTCATATTCATACGCTAAGCCGTAATAAGTACTGAACTTGTTTTCCCTGTTGGCTGTAACCCTTGCGCCAATACGCAGGCGGTCACTGTTAATACTGTCAAACTCAAATTTATCATTGCCGACACTAAAATTATCTCCTTCCGTATAAGTATGGAAGAACTTTCCATAAACATCAACACTGCTGTTATCACTAAGCTGTATTACCTGCCCTATACCTATATGCGCTCCGTAATAAGCACTGCTGCTGTCGTAGCCGTACTCCGCACCGCTGCCGTCATGCAGGGCATTATCCATCTCTGATTTCAGCATGCCTGCGCGCAGGCTGCCTTCGGTATAAACGCCGTGAGTATTTTCATACCTTGCAGTAACACCGCCGCCATTATATACAAGGCTGCCGTCGCCGCGGAAAAACTCGTCGTTAAATTCATTGTAGGTACGGTAATTGCCGCTGCCGTTTTCATAAAAGACGCCCCAGGCAAACTCATCACCGCCGCTGAATTTTTCGGCATTGCCTGCACCGACAATCGTGCTCCAGCCGTTGATTTTAATATCGCTGTTCACATCGTATTTGCTGCGGTTGCCCTGCACTGCCGCAAAAGTTTTAATGCCGTAGCTGTCATCACGGCTTAAAGCGTCCAGGCTGTCACTGATTAAATCCGTGCCCTGGTTTATAAACGCCGCTGCCACAGCTCTGTTTTCGGCAACCAGTTTTGTTTGTTTTGCCGCATGTATGCCGTTAATCTGGTAAACAAGGTCGCCGTTTTCCACTTTCGCCTCACCGTCACCCTCAACGGCAACACCTGCCGTAAAATTGCCGGATTGTATATTTTTGCTTTTTAATTCATCATTACCATTCTCAATATGTATTAAAATCATGCTGTCATTGTCATTAATATCACTGGCATCATCAAAATGGATATGGCTGGCGTCAATTTCCGCATCCTTCAGGCTGCTGTTTTCGCCGTCAGTTATGTTCAGCACTTTGCCGTTATCCTGCCAGGCAACTTCCTTAAACACCATATTATTAAAACCGTCCACTGTTTTTACACTGCCGTGCCAGCCGTTAATTACAAGCGTGTTGCCGCTGCCGCTGATTTTGCCGCCGCTGCTTCCGCTGCTGCCTATGCCATGCAGTGCCGCGTTGCTGATATCGGCATTGCCGCTGACAATTACCATATTGTTATTCATACTTGCAGTGGTATCGCCGGTTTTAAATTCGGCATTAGCGCCATAAATATCGCCGTTAACCTTTGCACTGCCGCCTACAAACACAATATTGCCATTGGCTTCGCCCCGGGCTGAAGCTGCATTATGGTTGCCCAATATATAACCGCCGGCAATACCTGCTTTTAATAAACCGCCTGTAACCGCAACCACATTATTATTTGCCGTTACAGATGCATTGGCGCTGTACGTTTGGGCAAAACCGCCTGCAACAGAATGAGCACCTCCTTCAAAGCTTAACTCAGAATTGCTGCCGCTTATGCTGACGATATTACCGGAAGCATCGGCATCATGCCCCTGCGCCTGCCCGCCATAAACAGCAAATACAACTTTGCCGTTGTTTATAGTAACAACATTATTATCAGCCTTAGCCTCATTTTTGTTAAAACTGAGCCCGCCGTACAAATTAAATGCAGCGCCTTCATTCATTTTAATTGTACCGCCGGAAGCATCGGCATCATTACGCACACCATAAACAGTTCCGTAAATATCGCCGGAGTTTACCTGAGCATATTTATCATTGGCCGTACCGTCTAAAATTTCTGCGCTTGCAGCCAGCACCGGCTGGGCAGAGCCTGATAAAAGCAATGCCATTACGGATGCTGCCAGTAATTTTTTGCCGTTGTTATTTAAAAAGTATTTTGCTGATTTTCTCATGTTAAACCTCCATATAAAACAAAAAAAGACATTTCCTTCTTTTACTTTGAAGGAAATGTCTTAATTAAAAAATATGTCCGACTAAGCGTTTTATTAAATTGTAAAGCATCCTCTGCTTATGTTTTAATTATACCCTATATTTTTATAAAAAGCAATTTTTTTGCAATATTTTAAAAATTATATTTTTAAGAGCCGTTAAGTGTAAGTATTGTTACACTTATATTGCTGCCAAAACAGAGTAAATCCATTTATTTTTTAATAAAAAGTTTAATAAAATTATAATGAGCGTCAATTTTCAGATAAAATCACGCAGTTTTTTCAAAGGCGCCCTATTTTGTTTTTAATCTTTTTGGCGCAAAACTATAAAATTTTTTACAACTATTGCCATAAAAGGCAGGCAAGTATATAATATCTGTATAGTTATCCGAATAGTTTGAAAGGAGCAACAAATTTTATGGAAAAAATTTACGAAGGCAAAACAAAAACCGTTTTCAAACTTGAAAACGGCAACGTACTTTTAAAATTTAAAGATGACTGCACCGGCAAAGACGGTGTATTCGACCCGGGCGAAAACAGCATCGGCCTGACCATTGAAGGTATCGGCAAAGCTAACCTCGAAACCTCCATCCATTTCTTTGAAATCCTCAAAAAAGAAGGCGTTAAAACCCACTATGTAAGTGCTGACGTTGAAAACGCTACCATGGAAGTTCTTCCCTGCACCGTATTCGGCAAAGGCCTGGAAGTTATCTGCCGTTTGAAAGCAACCGGCAGCTTCATCCGCCGCTATGGCGATTACATTGCTGACGGCACCGCAATTGAAGGCGGCTATGTTGAAACCACTTTCAAAGATGACGCTAAAGGCGACCCGCTGGTTACCGAAGACGCACTTGTTGTTCTCGGCATTATGGGCCACGAAGATTACAAGAGCCTGAAAGAACAGACCCTTAAAATTACCAAAATCGTTGCAGAAGACCTTGCTAAAATGGGCCTTGACCTGTACGACATTAAATTTGAATTTGGTTACCACAATGGCGAAGTTATCCTCATTGATGAAATTGCCAGCGGCAACATGCGCGTTTACAAAGACGGCAAATATGTTGACCCTGTAACCTTAACTTCCATTATTCTCGGCAAATAATTGAGTTAAAACTTAACGGCAGCTTTTTACGGCTGCCGTTTTTATTATGCCTTACCGCAAAAATAAAGCCTGCACATAAGCGCAGGCTTTTATTGTTGGTTAAGCTGTTATCTTACGTTGTAGCGCAGTTCCTTTTCAATTACAGCGCCGGTTTCGGGGTTCAGCACCATTTCGCCACGAAGTTCGGGAGTGGTGAATTTAAGCTCATATTCATACAGGCCGTCGTCCATATCGAGTTTTACTTTGTGGAAGCTGGCGTTGGGGTATTCTTTGGTAACTACTGCCTGTGCGTCAGCTGCGCTCAGTACAATGTTTCTGCTGCCAAGGATGGTGCGTGCTTCCATTTTATATTCTTTTACAGACTGGGTAAGTTTGCTGATTTCTACTTCGTAGGAAGTTGCGGTTGCGTTATCGAAGAATTTGAATTCATATTCGTTAAAATCTTCCTGAGTGCCTACATGAGCTGCGCTTGCCGGTACCAGTTTAGCTGCCATGGACTGCGCGTCTGCCGCAGTGAAAGCTGCTGCGAAAGCGGTTGCGGAGATTGCCAGAGTTGCGAGAGCTGCTGCTGCAAGAGCAGTAAATTTTTTGCCGGTTAATTTCAACATAATTGTTTCCTCCTTTATTTTAAGGTCTGTCCTTATTTGTTTTGGGGTGTTCCCTTATCTTGTCTTAATTATAACTGCCGAAGATTAAAGAAAAATTAAAACAAAAATGAAATTCAAAAATTATCTAAAAATTTATGGTGTGTTATAATAATTTTATAAGGAGGTGCCTTATGCGGATTTTAATTGTTGAAGACGAACCGGATTTACTTGACGCCTTAAAAAAGCAGCTGCAAAGCAGCGGTTACAGCGTTGACGGCTGCGGCAACGGGCTTGACGCCGAAGATTATTTAAAAATGGCAACCTATGACGCAGTTGTGCTTGATATTATGCTGCCCGGCATTGACGGGCTTACTTTACTGAAAAAAATGCGTGCAGAGGGCAACACTACCCATGTTTTGCTTTTAACGGCACTCGACAGCATTGAAAATAAAGTAAACGGCCTTGATGCCGGTGCCGATGATTACCTTGTTAAGCCTTTTGCGTATGACGAGCTTCTGGCGCGCCTGCGTGTGCTTCTGCGCCGCCGCAGCGGGCAGACAACAAACGTGCTGGAATACGGCGGGTTGGTTATGGATTTAAACAGCCGCACCGTTACCCGTGACGGCACGGAAATTACCCTTTCTTCCAAGGAATTTGCCGTGCTGGAATATTTGCTGCGCAATCCAGGGCGCGTGCTTTCGCGCGATAAAATAGAAAACCATGTATGGAATTACGATTTTGAAGGCGGTTCCAACGTTGTTGACGTTTACATACGTTACCTGCGCAAAAAAATAGATACCGGCTTTAACAAAAAGCTGCTGCATACTATCCGCGGCGCAGGTTACGTGCTGAGGGAAGAAAAATGAGAGCATTATCCGTTAAACAAAAAATAACCCTGTGGTATACCGGGCTTATTGTGGCAGTATTAAGCGTTATTTTTGCGGCCGTGCTTTTTGCCGCCGACGACGTACTGCTGCTTAATTTGCAGGACAAACTGGAAAACGAGGTTTACGGAAACGCCAGCAGCCTTGAACTGCGGCGCGACGGTACCCTTAGCCTTGACGAGCTTGATTTTCTGCATGACGGCGTTATGCTTGCCGTATATAATAACGACGGCACATTAATCGCCGGGCTGAACCCGGTGCAGATGCCGGATACGCCCTTCCGCTCCGAGCTTTTGCAAACCGTAACCAACGGCAGCCAGACCTGGTATGTATTCGACCTGCAGCTGCGCCCCGCCCGGTTTGAAAACAGCATCTGGCTGCGCGGCAGCACTTCATTAAGCAGCATTTATGCCACCCGCGATGAAATTTTATGGCAATGTGCCCTGCTCTTTCCGTTTTTAATACTGCTTTCTGCCTTTGGCGGCTACCTGATAACCAAAAAAGCCTTTCAGCCCGTAAAGCAGATTACTGCCGCCGCAGAACGCATTGGCAGCGGCAGCGATTTATCGCAGCGCATTAATCTTAACAAGGCCGACCCCGAAATAATGCAGCTGGCACAAACCTTTGACAGTATGTTTTCGCGCCTGGAAAAATCTTTTGATGCGGAACGCCAGTTTACGGCGGATGCTTCGCACGAACTGCGCACACCTGCGGCAGCCATCATTGCTCAGGCTGAATACGCCTTAAAACTGGCACCGCCTGCCGAAAAAGACGAAGCCCTGCAAAAAATACTGGCACAGGCACGCAAAATGTCGCGCCTTTTGGCACAGCTTTTAATGCTGGCCCGTGCCGATGCCAACAAAATTCAATTTGAAATTGAAAAGTTTGATTTCAGCGAAATGGCTGAAATTGTAATTGAAGAAACGCAGCAGATTGCCGGTGCAAAAGAAATAACCGTCAATGCCGCTATTGAACCGGAAGTTTGCGTTGAAGGCGACCAGACGCTTTTAATGCGCCTTTTGCTGAACCTTTTGGATAATGCCGTTAAATATACGGAAAACGGCGGCAAAATTGATTTTACCCTGCATAAGGAAAAAGGCAGCGTTGTCTGCTCCGTTAAAGATACCGGCTGCGGCATTGCGCCGGAGGAACTGCCTAAAATATGGCGCCGTTTCTATCAGGCCGAAAGCAGCCACCGCAACAGCAGCGGCGCAGGGCTGGGGCTTTCCATGGTACAGTGGATTGCAAACCTGCACGGAGGCACCATAACCGCCGAAAGCACGCCCGGAAAAGGCAGCACGTTTACCTTCACCCTGCCGCTTAAGCCCGGCTGCAAAATTCAATAATAAACTTAAAAGCCGGAAGCTCTATGCTCCCGGCTCTTTTTATGCCTAAACCTTTATTGTGTTTTCCTGCCTGCGGTAAGCCAGCGCTCAATAACATTGGCTTTCTGCCCTGCCGTCCAGCTTAAATCGTCAACCGGCGTAAGCATTTTGCCCGTATACTGGCTGCGCAGCTCATCATCTGCCGCCGCGCTTAAGCTCCATACAAGCCCGTGCCCTTTTTCCGCAACAATTTCCGCCGCGCGGTTCGAAAGCAGGTATTCTATAAATTTACCGGCCGCAGCGTTATTCGGCCCGTTCAGCACCGCCGCGCCGCTGATTAAATTTTTATTGCCGTCGGCAGGTATCGTTGCAAAAAGATTCTCTTCGCTACGCTCCAACAACAGTGCCACCGAAAGCGGCACTACCGCCACGGTTTTATAACCCTGGCGCACCTCGTCAATGGTTTCCTGCAAATTAACAAAATATTCCGGGCGCTGGCGGTTAAGCTGCTCCGCATAATCCATAGCCGCGCTTTCTCCCTTCAGCTGCCATAAGGCCGTCATCATGCCATAGCCTGCGCCGCCGCTTTTAGGGTCTGCCAGCGCAAGCTCGTACTTAAGCGGTTCAGCCAGCAGCTCCTGCCAGCTTTCCGGCGCATACAGCCCCAAATAATGCAGGTTCCTTTTATTGCTTAAAAAGCCGATATGGTCAATATATAAAGCCGTCCACAGCCAGTTATTCTGGCGGAATTCCGCCGGAATGGCATACGCTTCTTCGGGCTGGTAGCTTACCAAAAGCCCGCGCTCAGCGGCAAGGTAAAATTCCTCCGCCGTTCCGCCGAGCCATACATCGCTGCCGGAAGAAGCAAGAAAATTAAAACGGTTTTCCGCACTTCCCGGCGGCAGCGGCACTACCTGCGTTTCTATACCGCTTGCTTTGGTAAAATCTTCTGCCAGCGCATCGGCTATATCCACCGGCATGCTTATGCAGATTTTCACCTGTTCCTTTTTTTCTGCCTCATCCTTACCGGCAGTATGTGCCGTGTTCAGCACTGTTAAAATACAAAAAGCCGCAGCAATTACAGCCAAAAATTTTTTCATTCTTCAACCTCGCCAAGCTGATTTTCTTTTATTATACCACAGCCGCGCGCATAAACAAAAATCCCGGGCAGACAAACTGTCCGGGATTTTACTTTTAAAAATCAGTCACGGTCGAAAACCATAATCTTATCAAAATCAAGATAAACTTTTTCACCGTCGGTAAACTCTTTCAGTTCCGCACCTTTTACAATAACGCGGATTACATGGTGTTTGCACTGTACACGGTAATCAACCGCATCGCCAAGATAGAAACGGTGTACCAGCGTGCCTTCGATAGTGCCGCTTGTGCGGGACATAGTAATGTTTTCCGGGCGCACTGCAATGGTAGCACTGCCGGTTATACCGCTGGTATTGGGGAAGGATACGCCGGTGCCGCTGATATATACGCGGTCGCCCTGTACTTCACCTTCCACAAAGTTTACAAGGCCGATAAAGTCGGCAACCATCTTGTTGGCCGGGTTGCGGTAAATTTCGTACGGCGTGCCTATTTGCTGAATAACGCCGCGGCTCATAACAACAACGCGGTCACTCATAGTCATTGCTTCGGACTGGTCATGCGTTACATAGATAACGGTAATGCCCAGTTCCTTCTGAATAGAAGAAATTTCAAAGCGCATGCTTTCACGCAATTTGGCGTCAAGGTTGGACAAAGGTTCGTCCAAAAGCAGAAGGCCGGGGCGCATTACCAGCGCACGCGCCAGTGCAACACGCTGCTGCTGGCCGCCGGAAAGCTGATGCGGATAACGGCT